>Ga0193719_10000210_pt1 | contig 20746 bp, 20 predicted proteins | sample U2a2metaG_FD_160103 | JGI IMG/M metagenome (GOLD analysis project Ga0193719, IMG submission 160103) | Soil microbial communities from a riparian zone of the East river system, Colorado, United States - U2a2 | ecosystem: Environmental > Terrestrial > Soil > Riparian zone | place: USA: East... | reverse complement strand
GAAGATCTGGGACTACTGGGAACGCAGGCTGGACCCGGAAGCGCTGACCGAACGCAACCTGCGCGCCGTGCTCCAGGACCGTGTAGTCCTGGTCACTGGCGCATCGAGCGGGATCGGGCGAGCAACAGCCGAGCTGGCAGGGCGCCACGGCGCCAAGGTGCTGCTCGTATCGCGGACCAAGGAGAAGCTCGACGAGTTGAAGGGAGAGATCGAGGCAGGCGGAGGCCGCGCGTACGTTTACCCGACTGACCTCTCCGATCTCGACGAGTGCGAGGCGATGGTCGAGAAGGTGCTCGCCGACCACGGCTCGGTGGACATCCTTGTCAACAACGCGGGACGCTCGATCAGGCGTTCCATCGAGGCGTCGTACGACAGGTTCCACGACTTTCAGCGCACGATGCAGCTCAACTACTTCGGCGCGGTGAAGCTGATCCTCGCGGTGCTTCCAGGCATGCGGCAGCGCAAGCGCGGGCACATCATCAACATCTCGAGCATCGGCACGCAGGCTTACCCGCCGCGGTTCGGTGCGTACGTGGCTTCCAAGTCGGCGCTTGCGGCCCTCTCGCGCTGCATCGGCCCGGAGGTCTCAGACGATGGGGTCGCGGTGACCAACATTCATATGCCGCTCGTGCGGACGCCGATGATCGCGCCCACCGGCATCTACAAGAATTTTCCGACAAGCTCGCCGGAAGAGGCTGCCGAGCTTGTCGCGTCGGCGATCCTCACCCGCCAGCCCGAGATCTCCACCCGGCTGGGCAAGCTGGGCGAGACTGTGAGCACGGTCGCGCCGGGGCTTCTCCAGTTCGTGATGACCGGCGCTTACCACGTCTTCCCGGAGACGGCAGGCAAGGAGGCTCCCAAAACCACGCCTGCCGATGAGGAGATATCAGTCGAGGCTGCGGCTATGGCTTATCTGATGCGGGGAATTCACTTCTAGTCACGACCCCTGCGGCTGGGCTGACATGATGAGGCTCAGGGCGAAGGTGCCCACGACGAACAGGAAGTAGAGCAGGCCAAGGGACCCGCCGATCAGGCCGCAGATCCAGCCCGCCTGAGCCAGGCCCTCTCCGCCCAAGGCGCCGGCGCCCGCCCGGATCCGAGCCCGCGCCTTGCGTCCGAGGATCACGGCCGTGATGCCCAGCCCAATCGCCGGCGCCCCCCAGCAGCAGATCGCAGGGAACGAGGCAATGCCGAAGACCAGCGCGGTGATCGCCATGCCGTCGGTGCGGGGCTGGTAGGAGCCGGAAGGCGCGTACCCAGCTGGCAGGTCAGGGGGCGGCGGTATGTAGCCTGGGGGCGGGACTGGTGGCGGCGGGGGCGGCGGTGTCTCGGAGATCGCTAACCGCCAGAGGCCGCAGAGCTGAAGACCGCCGTAAGGACCGCGATCACCACGCCGAAGAAGAACACGAAGACCACGGCGATGAGCGCGATATGGATGTAACCGATGACCATTCCCGCTGTGGCCATGCCCATCCCAGGTTCGCCTGTCCTCCTGATCTGACCGCGAGCCATATGGCCGGTGACGATGGCGACAACGGCCAGGGTGAAACCACCCGCAAACGGGATGATGTGGGCGAAGAACGAGGCAATGGCCGCGACAAGGCTCACCACCGCCAGAGTGTTGTTCGAGGGCGACACCCCGGCCGTCCCCCCGTGCACCATGGCCGGAACGGTGGTCGAGGGAGCGCTTTCCTGGCCGGCGATCTGGGTCGCCGGATGAGACTGCTGAAGCCCGGTCGGCGGTGTGCTCACGGGCGCCAGTCTACCCTTGATTGAGTGGCAATTTCGCAGGAAGAGGCCGTCAAGCGGCGGCTCCGCGCCGTGCCCGACGGACCGGGTGTCTATCTGTTCAGAGACCAGAGGGCCCAGGTCATCTACGTCGGCAAGGCTCTGCGCCTACGCGACAGGTTGCGCTCTTACTTCACGCCCGGATATGCCGAGACGGCGCGCGTCTCGGAGCTGGTCAGGAAGATCTTCGACTTCGAGTTCGTCACGACTGCAAACGAGGTCGAGGCGCTGGTCCTGGAATGCAACCTCATCAAGAACTATCGCCCACGGTTCAACATCCGCCTCAAGGACGACAAGAACTACCTCTACCTGAAGCTCCCGGTCACCGAAGAGTTCCCGCGTGTCCATTACTCGCGACGGGTGCAGAAGGACGGAGCTCTTTATTTTGGCCCCTACACGTCGGCCCAGTCGTTGCGCGGCACAGTCAAATCGATCCGGCAGCTGCTGCCGTTTCGCACCTGCTCAGACGAGATCTTCAAGCAGGGCAAGGTCTGCCTTGACTTTCACATCAAGCGATGTCCCGGCCCGTGCGAGCGGCGGATCAGCGCGGAGGACTACAAGGCGCGGATCGATGAGGTGGCGCTTTTCATGGAAGGGCGCTCCGACGTGCTCGTGCACCAGCTCCACGACAAAATGGACGGTGCGGCCAACCGGCTTGACTTCGAGAATGCCGCGCGCTACCGCGACCAGCTGCAGTCGATCGAGCGGATCGCCGACCGCCAGAAGGTGCTGGTCCACGGGCGTGACGACCAGGACCTGATCGCTTACGCGCGCAGCGGGGCTGAGGTGTTCGTCGAGGTCGCTTACATACGGCAGGGAAAGATGGTCGGGCACGACGGGCATCCACTCGACGGTGCGGGCGAGGCGACCGAGGCGGAGCTGCTCCGCGGCTTTGTCCTGCAGTACTACGCCAGCGCCACTCACGTGCCGCGCTCGGTGATCCTTCCCGGTCAGCTCGATGAGCCCGATTTGATGGCGGGTTGGCTGAGCCAGCGACGTGGCGGTCCGGTGAGCATCGAGGTGCCGCAGCGCGGGCGAAAGCGCGCGCTGGTCACGCAGCTTGGTGAGACGGCGGCCCAGGAGCTCGAGCAGATCCGGATTCAGGCGGACTACGACAAGAGCCGCACCGAGCCGATGCTCGCTGCGCTGGCCGAGGCGCTCGACCTCGAGATTCCGCCCAAGCGCATCGAGTGTTACGACATCTCCAACATCCAGGGCGACGCCGCGGTTGGGGCGATGGTGGTGTTCGAGGACGGCCGCCCTCGAAACGATCACTACCGGCACTTCAAGATCAAGTTCGTGCCCGGGCCCAACGACTTTGCGATGCTGCAGGAGGTGTTGCGGCGGAGGCTCGAGCGGCTGGAGTCGGCGCAGCGCCGCGAGGACGCCGAGGTCGTCGGCGATCGGTCATTCACGACCAGGCCCGACCTCATTCTCATCGACGGCGGCAAAGGCCAGCTGAGCGCCGCGCTCGAGGTGCTGGAGTCGGTGGGCTATGCGGACATCCCGACTTTTGCGCTGGCCAAGGAGCGTGAGGAGATCTTCGCCCCCGGCCGCGCCGAGCCGATCGTGCAGGAGAAGAACTCGCCGGGGATGTTCCTGGTCCAGCGAATCCGCGACGAGGCGCATCGCTTCGCCATCACACACCACCGCAAGGTGCGATCGCGAAAGGCGCTCACCTCACCGCTCGACTCTGTCGAGGGAATCGGTCCGGCGCGCAAGCGGGCCCTCCTGCGACACTTCGGCTCCGTGCAGGCGATTCGCGAGGCAGCGGTCGAGGACATCGTCGCGGTGGGCGTTCCCGAGCGGCTGGCGAAACGTTTGAAGGAATCGTTGTGACACTGGTGATTGTCGGGGGGACCACGGAGCCGCAGCTCGAGGAAGGCGTCGGCGTGTTTCTCGACACTGGTTTCCAGCTTGCTCGCTGGCTCTCGCCGTACGACGAGGCGGATGGCGTGCTGCCGCTGCGTGGCGACGGGGCCGCCGTGCTCAAGGACGCCGACGCTCGAGGGATTCGCTATGTGCTCGTGCACATCGGCTCGAACGACGGCAAGACAGGGGGCAGCCACGAGCGCGCGCATCACCGTGTCGATATCGCACAGCTGCGTGAGCTGGCACAGCAGCTGCGATCGCGCGAGAAGATGCTCATTACGTGCCTCGCCTTCGGATACAAGAAGGGCATCCCTGACGGTGCGGCGTGGGTGATCGATGTGAGGCTGCTCGACAATCCTTACTGGGTCGAGGAGCTGCGCCCACTCGATGGCCGTGACCCGCGGGTGCGTGAGTTCGTGGTCAGCCAGCCGGCGGCCCGCGACCTGCTCGACAACCTCGAGCGCACCCTTCGCGCCGCAATCCCGCATTACCGCGAGCGGGGACGCTCGCAGCTGGTTGTCGCTTTCGGGTGCACCGGGGGCCGGCACCGCTCGGTCGCGATGGCGCGCGAGATGGCGACGCGGCTCGACAATCTTGAAAACGCAGACGTCGAGTTCGTCGCCCGCGAATTGGATTGACCCGAGCTTTAGTTCTGGGCGGAGCGGGCTTCATAGGAGTCGCGGCCTGCAAGGAGCTGATGCGGCGAGGCGTGGAGACGATAGCGGCTGGGCGCAAGGACAGGCCCTACGGGGTTTTCACAAGCTATGTCGCCTTAGACAGGACCGACGAGGATCAGCTGAAGCGCGCTCTGCAGGAGGTCAAGCCTGACGTGCTGCTCGACCTCGCTTGCTATCAGCCTGTGGAGGTGGAGGCTGCAGTTCGCGTGTTCAAGGGCGACCGCTACGTCTTCGTCTCCACCGGGGTCTATCCGCATCTCAATGGCAAGCCTGCCCGCGAGGAGGACTTCATTCCTTTGGAGGGGGACCCACCGGCAGCGCTGGACTACATGGACGGCAAGCGCTGGTGCGAGACGGTCCTCGCGCGCACGCGCGACTTTCCCTGGACCGTGGTCAGGCCGCCAGCCGTCTTCGGACCCGCCGATCACACGCTTCGCATCGCTGCCTACATCCAGCGAGTGGCTGACGGTGGACCCCTGCTGGTGCCGGAAGAGTCTTACGAACGCCAGGCGGGCCTGGCCTGGGTGAAGGACATCGGGTTTGCTTGCGCACTGGCGTGCGACTTACGTAAGGACACCGCTCGCAAGGCCTACAACGCCGCGTTCGAGGGGGTGAGCCTGCGCAGCCTGATTGAAAGCATCGCTCGCGTCTATGGCGTGCCGGCGAGGTTCCACCCCGTCCCATTTGCCGACCTCCCGCCCGACGCGAGTCCTTACGGCCCCGACCCACGTCGCTCGGCCGGCTACGTGCTCGACCGCTCGCGTGCCGAGCTTGGCTTCGAGCCCTCCGCCCTCGAGGACGCGCTGGCCGAAACGCTTGCGTGGTACCGAGTGGCGCATCCATCGCACCCGGGCTATGCGAACCGGGCAAAGGAGCTTGCTTTGGCCGGTGCCGCCTGACTCGACCCAGGCTCGCGCGATTCTGGCGCAGCGGTTGCAGCGCCAGGCTTCTTGGTGCGATGACCTCGGCTCTCCGATGTACGGCTCTCTCCTCCGGTCGGCTGCCGGGGACCTTGATTCCGAAGGCGCGGTATGGGGGGTGCTGGGTGGTTTCGAAAGTGAGGACGACCACGCGGCCCTGGCGCTTCGCTTCATGGGCGCGATGCACAGGCTGGTGCTGATGGGCAGCGTCCCCGACCTGGCATCGCGATACCCATCGACAGGGGGCGATGGGGATGCGCGCGCGGCGTGGCCCGCGTTTCGTGACGCGCTCGTCTCACATCGGTCTCAGATCCGCGAGCTGCTGCCGCGGGGTTGCCAAACCAACGAGGTCGGCCGGAGCGCAGCGCTGCTCGGGGGCTTCCTCGAGATCGCCAGGCGCACCGGCAGGCGGCTTCGGATTCTGGAGCTTGGCGCCAGCGCCGGCTTCAACCTGCGCTTTGACCATTACCGCTACGAGTCGGGCGCTCACGGGTGGGGACACCTCGAATCCCCCGTCCACTTCAGACACTCCTTCGAGGTGGCGCCGCCGCTAGACAAGCCTGTCGAGGTGGTGGGCCGCAAGGGCTGCGACGTGGAGCCTGTCGATTCGACCAGCGCCGAGGGCTCGCTCACCCTTCGGTCGTTTGTCTGGGCGGACCAGAGCGAGCGGTTCAAGCTGCTCGAAGGGGCGATCGAGGTGGCTCGCCACGTTCCAGTCGAGGTCGAGCGCGTCGATGCGGCAACGTTTCTCGAGCGCGAGCTTGCCTCATCGCGCACCGGCGTCGCGACTGTCGTCTTCCACTCGGTGTTCATGCAGTATGTCGACGCTGGCGGCCGCCGCAGGATCGCCTCAGCGCTTGAAGCGGCAGGGTCGCGCGCGACACGGGAAGGACCGCTCGCTTACTTGCGAATGGAACCCGGCGCGCAGTCTTTCGAGGTGCGGCTGACCCTGTGGCCGGGTGGAGGGGATGAGCTGCTCGCTCTCTCCAAAGCGCACGGGACCGGAGTGCGTTGGCTTTAGATTTCGCTGTGGCTGCGGTTGAGCAGGTAAGCGGCGAGAAGGGTGGTCACCACGATGCCGGGAGACCAGCCGATGCCGGTCCCGAAGGGGTCGTAGGCCGATAGGTCGACACCGACCGCCAGGCCGCTGACCGCAGCAAACACAGCCACTATCAGGAATCCGCGCACGTTTCCGTGCCGGGCAAAAAAGAGCTCGATCTCGAGGCGCCAGCCGCGGCGATGGGAACGATGGCGAATTTCGCGGGTTGTGGCTGCGTGCGCTGCGACTCGCCGGCCGTGCTTGAAGCGTGCCGCCGTTGGTAGCGGTTCGGGTGGAAGGTGCTCGACCTCGCGATCAGGCGGCGGCGGCTCTTCTAGCGGCTCCCATAGGGGCTGCTTGCGATGGTTTCGGTAGAGCACGTAACTGAGGACGCCGAACCCTAGCCAGCCCAAATAGATGTATGTCGAGTTGGAGATGTTCTGGAACATCAGCTGCGTGAACACCGTGCCGATCGCGATGGCACCCACCAGGGACAGGATCGGGATGCTGTCACGACCGAACTTGATGTTGCCGGGCATCCTGTACGGCCGGTAGAGGTCTGGCTCCACGAACCGCAAGCGCATCACCGAGAGGTGCGCCGAGCAGAATGCAAAGGTTGCTGCCAGCGAGTACACGGCGCTCATGAGGTCGATCTCCTGGGGGCCGATCAAGATGCCCGGGAGCACCAGTAGCGCGGCGGCAAAGCCGAATATCACTATCGACGCATAGGGGGTCTTGAAGCGAGGGTGAAGCCTCCCGAACACTCGCGGAAGGCTGTCCGCGCCGGCGAGCGAGTAGCCGAGTCGGGAGATCCCAATCAGGCCGGCGTTGGTGGCGATGATGAGAATCGTGAATGCGAGGAAGCCAACCCAGAGGCCTGACCAGAATGCAAGCGTCTCCAGACCCTTCGCGGCGAAGCCGACGAGGACGATTCCCGACACAGGGTCCGCCTTCCACTGCGTTCCAAGGTCGGTGGTGAACATCCCGTTCTCCATGTGGACCGGGAAGACGCTCATGCCGATAGTGGGCAAGAAAGCTGACACGAACAGCACCGCCGCAATGACCCAGAACGTCGCACGTGGCACCGACTTACCGGGGTTCTTCGCCTCCTCGGACAGGTTGGAGATCGTCTCGATCCCTGTGTAGCTGACCATCGCGATGGATACGGAGGCCAGGAAGCTGCCCCACGTCGGCGCGACACCCAGGTGAATGTTGTCCAGGACTTGCCGGATCTTCAGCAGGAACACCAGGCCGAGGATCACGAGAACGAACTGAGTGATCAGGTCGGTGAAGGCCAGCACCAGGTTGAGGACGCTTGACTCCTGGATGCCCACGACGTTGAGGACGATCAGCGCTGCGATCAGAACGATGGTGGCGGCGACGTGCCATTCGTTCTCAGTCTTCAGCGTCTGAATGAACGGCACGTACTTGCCGAAGATACCGAGATAGCTGATGGCGAAGTACGCAGAGATCGAAACCGTTGCCGTGTAGTTCAGAAGTTGCACCCAACCGACGAGAAAACCGATTGGTCCGTTGAAAGCGCGACGCGCGAAGCTCGAGCTCCCGCCGGCGTGGGGGAGAGCCGCTGTTCCTTCCGCGTAGTTGAGGGCGGTCGTTACGAAGATGAATCCGGCGAGGATCAGGGCCAAAGGAGTGAGGCCGAGGGCAAAGGCCGCCGTGACACCCAGCGCGTAGTAGATGCTCGAGCCGACGTTGCCGTAGCAGGCGGCGAAGAGAGAGGGGGCGCCGAGCGTTCGCGGCATCTTGGCCGCGCGCCGGATCACGACCCGCATATCGCCTGGGCGGCGGCCGCGCCGAGTATCCGAGTCGCGGGTCATCTGTGCCGAGGGTAATACTTAGGTCCGGCCGGAAGCAGCCGGGTCCTCACGGTTTGATGATCAGATCAGCCAGTTCCCGCGGATAGTCAGTCATCACGCGCCGGCCGTCTTCCGTGATGACAACCGTGTCCGAGTGGCGGAAGCCGCCAAGGTCTTTCACGTATACACCCGGCTCGACTGTGAAGACCATGCCAGGCTCCAGGACTGCCTCATCGCCACGGTCCAGGAACGGGGCTTCGTGGCCTTCCAGGCCGATCGAGTGGCCGACATGGTGGCGAAGGCGGTCGTGAACCCCAAGCTCCTCGGCGAGCTTTATGGTGGCCAGCTCGACCTCGCCCGCCGTGACGCCAGGGGCCAATACCTCGGTGGCGCGTGTCTGCAGCGCGAGCATGGCGGCGAAGGCGCGCTCCTGCTCTTTGGTGGGCTCGCCCACGATCATCGTCCGCTCCAGCTCGCTGTGGTAGCCGTCGATGTCGGCGCTGGCGCCGCTGACGAGCACGTCGCCCATCTGAACACCGTGGCCTTTCACAAAACCGTGGGGCATTGCCGTCGAGCGCCCGCCGACGAACATCGCAATGAGGCCGCTGCCATTGAACCCGCGGGGTCGCCACCCGGGCATCTCTCGGACCATCTCGTAAAGGGTCTGGGCCGAGCTGGGCATGTAGCACTCCATCTCGGTCTTGCCTGTTTCGATGGCGTCCTGCATGCGTCTGTGCGCGCGCGCGGCCCAATCGCAGCTGAGCTGGATGCATTCGAGCTCTGCTGCCGATTTCACTCGTCGCAGCGATTCGATGAGCATCTCGGCATCCATCGGCCGCAGGCCTGTCAGGTCGCTGAGTCGCGGACCTCGGTAGCCCCAATAAGGGACGCAGCCGTCGTGGTCCGCGCCGGTGCGCCTCGGTCTCGCTTTGATTTCCTTGAGCATCGCTGCCACGCGCTCCATCGGGTGCTCGGCGCCCGGGTACTCGAAGTAGACCTCGACCCTGTCGATGGAGGTTGAGGACTCGGCATGCTCCTTTTCGACTGCGGGCACGACGAGGGATGTGTGGCTCTTCGGGCCGACGACCAGGACGATCGGCCGCTCTGTCGGGATGTGGTGGAAACCTGTGAGGTAGGCGATCCGGGCCGGGTAGAAGACGCACATTGCGTCGAGGCCCGCCGCGTCCATGCCGGCGCTGACTGCGTTCCTCCGGTCCGCGTATTCCTGGGCGCTGATCGACGGCGGCGCAGCCGCCGCTCGCATCCCCTCCGGCGGGCCTGACGCCCTCCCGCGCGTGCCGCGCGGGGACCCCAGCGGATGAGCGGGGAGGGCTGTGGTCTCCTTTTTAGTACGAGGCAAGCTTTCTCATCGCTGTTGCGATCTTCTCGGGGTTGGGCATGAAGAACTCTTCCTGCGGGGTGTTGAAGGGCATCGCGGGGATGTCCGGCGCGGCGACCCTTACCACCGGCCCATCGAGGTCGTCGAAGGCGTGCTCGGAGATGATCGCCGAGATCTCTGCGCCAAAGCCTCCGGTGAGGTTGTCCTCGTAGACCACCATCGCCTTGCCGGTCTTGCGTACCGACTCCAGGATCGTGTCCCTGTCCAGCGGCGCAAGCGTCCGCAGGTCGACCACCTCGACGCTGATTCCATCGGCTGCCACCTGCTCGGCAGCCTCGAGGCAGTAGTGGGTCATCAGGCCCCAGGCAAAGCAGCTGAGGTTGGTGCCCTCTCGCCTGACCACGGCAGGACCGATCGGCACCAGTTGGTCGCCTTCAGGGATCTCCTCGGCGACCAGGCGGTAGACCTTCTTGTGCTCGAGGAAGAGCACAGGGTCGGGGTCCCGGATCGCCGATTTGAGGAGGCCCTTCGCGTCGGCGGGCATGCTCGGGACGACAACCTTGAGTCCGGGCACGTGGGCGTAGAACGCCTCAATCGATTGCGAGTGGTAGAGCCCGCCGTGAACCCCTCCGCCGAAGGGCGTCCGGATGACGATCGGAACCGACCAGTCACCATTCGACCTGTAACGCGTCCGCGCGGCCTCGCTGACTATCTGGTCGAACGCGGGATGGATGAAGTCGGCGAACTGGATCTCGGCGATGGGGATGAGGCCGTTGAGCGCGGCGCCGACCGCCACGCCAACGATGCCCGCTTCGGCCAGTGGCGTATCCAGCACGCGCGCTTCGCCGAAGCGTGCGTATAGGCCGTCGGTGGCGCCGAACACCCCGCCCTTCTTGCCCACGTCCTCGCCCATGACCAGGACCCTTTCGTCCCGCTCCATCTCTTCTGTGATGGCTGCGCGAACTGCCTCGATCATCCTCATTTCTGCCACTACCGGAAGGGTAAACTGAACTCAGTCGTAGGGGCACATTCAGGGTCCAGGGGAGGTACGCGGGATTTCGTTCTCCGCGGACGTCAAAGACGAGATGGCCGGCCATCTGCCGGCGAGACCGTGCTGTCAGCTGAGCGAGTTGCTGGGCATCTACTTCGGCTCGCGCGGACGCCTGATCAAGCGCCAGAGCGAGGGGCAGGCAGCCTATTTCTCGCTGCTGCGAAACCCCGTGGCACGAAAGGTGGTGAGGCTCGGTCGGGCCGTCGGGCACATGGAAGCCAAATACCAGGTGGTGAAGACGCGCAAGCGTGTCTCCCTTTTCGTGGAGCTGTCGCTGCCGCCGGGCCTCGCGCCGGCATTCACGCAGGCCGCCACTCGGGCGGTGCCTGACGCAGCGTGCGACCGCAAGGCAATGCTTCGCGGCCTGTTCCTGGGTTGTGGATCGGTCAACGCGCCCAGCGCCCGATACCACCTGGAGTTCGTGGCGCCAAATGCTTCGTGGGCGAAGGAGATCGGCCACGTCACCGAGGCTGCCGGCGCGCGCACCGGGATCATGGAACGCAGCGGCCAGAACGTCGTTTACGTGAAGGAGGGGGACGGCATCGTCCGGCTGCTGTCGCTGATGGGTGCCAGCCGCGCCGTGATGGAGTTCGAGAACGTTCGCGTCGTCCGCGAGGTGAGCGGCAAGGTCAACCGCCGCTTGAACTTCGAGACCGCGAACATCGGCAAGACAATCGGCTCCGGGCTCCGTCAGGCGGCAGCGATCGAGCGCCTCGAGTCAACGGGGAAGCTGGACCGCGTGCCGCCAGCCCTGCGTGAGATGGCTCGCTGGCGGAGCAACAACCCGGAGCTCAACCTGGGCGAGCTAGCGGTCCGCATGAAGCTCACGAAGTCGGCAGTGAACCACCGTCTCCGGCGGCTTCAGGAGCTGGCTGACACCCTGGTCACATCCAGCGGACCGAAGCCGGCGCGCCGCTCCGCATAACATTACGTCGCCGCCCTTCCCTCTCAGCCGTGCTGGGCCGCCACGGCGCATTGGAGCACCTCCCTTATGACCATCAAGGTCGGTATCAACGGGTTTGGCCGTATTGGCCGCAACATCTACCGAGCGGCCGACAAGCTGAAGGCAGACTTCGAGATCGTCGCTGTCAACGACCTGGGGGACGCAGCCACGTTCGCCCACCTTCTCAAGCACGACACTGCGCTTGGGACGTTCGGTCCCGCCGTTTCCGCCAGCAGCGACACCATCAAGGTCGACAACCGCTCGGTTAAGTTCCTGAGCGTCAGGGATCCAGGCGAGCTGCCCTGGAAGGACCTTGGGGTCGACTTCGTCATCGAGTCAACCGGGCTCTTCACCGACGCGACGAAGGCGCGAGTTCACATCGACAAGGGCGGCGCCAAGAAGGTGATCATCTCCGCCCCCGCAACACACCAGGACTTCACGGTGGTGATGGGTGTCAACCACAAGGGATACGACCCCAAGAACCACAACATCATCTCCAATGCGAGCTGCACCACCAACTGCTTCGTGCCCCTTGCCAAGGTCTTGAATGACTCCTTCGGCATCGAGCGCGGAATGATGACGACGATTCACGCCTACACGGCGGACCAGAAGCTGCAGGACCTGCCGCACAAGGACTTGCGGCGTGCTCGAGCGGCAGCCGACAACGTGATTCCAACCTCGACAGGAGCCAACAGGGCGGTGGCTGAAGTGCTGCCCGAGCTAGCGGGCAAGTTCCAGGGCATGGCGTTCCGCGTGCCCATTCTCGACGTCTCGGTCGTCGACCTGACGGTCGAGCTCACCAAGGCAACCACTGCGAAAGACATCAACGCGGCCTTTGAAGCTGCGTCCAAGGGCGAGCTCAAGGGGATTCTCGCGGTGAGCCACGAAGAGCTCGTGTCTTCGGACTTCAAGAGCGATCCTCACTCATCGATCGTCGATGCGCCGCTCACCCTCATGCTCGGAGAGCAGTGGGCCAAGGTCGTCAGCTGGTACGACAACGAGTGGGGGTTCAGCTGCCGGATGGTCGACCTGATCAACCATATGGCGGCGAAACTCTGAAAGCTTCGATCAAGTCGGTCGATGTCTCGGACAAACGTGTCCTCGTGCGCGAGGACCTCAACGTGCCGCTATCCAAGGAAGGCGCCATCACCGATGACTCGCGCATTCGAGCAGCGGTCCCGACTCTCAAGCACCTCGCGGAGCGCGGCGCGATGGTCATCGTGATGTCGCACCTTGGGCGCCCAAAGGGAGTCGACCCGGCGCTGTCGCTGCGCCCGGTGGCGAAGGCGCTGGCGAAGCAGCTCGGCCTCAAGGTTGACTTCGCCGAGGATTGCGTGGGTGAACCGGCGCGCAATGCAGTGGGCAAGCTGAAAAGCGGCGATCTGCTCCTCCTGGAGAATGTCCGGTTTCATCCCGAGGAGGAGGACAACGATCCCGAGTTTGCCGGGCGGCTGGCCGCCCTCGGCCAACTTTTCGTGAACGACGCCTTCGCCGCTTCCCATCGAGCTCACGCCTCGGTCGTCGGCGTCGCCAAGCACCTGCCCGCTTACGCAGGCGAGCTGATGGAGGCGGAGCTCGCAGCCCTGCACAAAGCGCTCGACGATCCAAAGCGTCCGCTCGTCGCGGTGGTTGGAGGCGCCAAAGTGTCCACCAAGGTGGGGGTCCTGACGCACCTGCTGGAGAAGGTTGACGCACTCCTCATCGGAGGGGCGATGGCCAACACCTTCTTCCGGGCGCAGGGCTACCCAACCGGCGAAGGGCTCGTAGAGGAGTCAGCTCTCGAGGATGCGAAAAAGGTCGAGAAGCAAGGCGGCAAGAAACTGGTTCTGCCAGTCGACCTCGTGTGCGCGAAGCGGATGGAGGCGAAGCAGCCGACGCTGGTTCTGTCCGCCAATGCCGTCAAGCCTGATTGGATGGCGCTCGACATCGGTCCAAAATCGGTTGCCAAGTTCGGCGAGCACATCGGCAGCGCATCGACGATTGTTTGGAACGGACCCATGGGCGTCGCCGAGATCGCTGAGTTCAGCGAGGGGACGCGCGCGGTTGGAGAGGCGATGGCAGAGTCAAGCGCTTACACCCTGGTCGGTGGCGGAGACACTGTGGCCGCGATCGACTCGCTCGGGCTTGGCGCGCGCTTCTCGCATGTCTCGACAGGAGGCGGTGCCACCCTCGAGTACCTCGAGGGCAAAGAGCTGCCGGGCGTCGCGATCCTGAAGGACGCCTGAAATGCCCGCATCCGAAAAGGCGCTGCTGGCAGCCAACTGGAAGATGAACCCGGCGGATGGAGGGGAGGCACTCGAACTCGTCAGGGGCATCCTGGTTGCCGCGACGAGCAGCCTGGAGAGTGTGGAGGTTGCGCTGTTCCCGCCATTTCCCTGGCTGCTCGGCGTCGCCGAGGTGCTGGATCAGACAGGCGTGAAGCTGGGCGCCCAGGACTGCTTCTGGGAGACGTCAGGCGCGTACACCGGCGAGGTTTCTCCGGCGATGCTCAAGGGCTGGTGCCAGTGGGTGCTCGTCGGTCATTCCGAGCGGCGCGCGTACCTTGGAGAGACCGACGAGATGGTGTCGAAGAAGGCGGCGGCGGCGCTCGCCTGTGATCTGAGCGTGATCGTCTGCGTCGGCGAGCTGGACGAGCACTACGTTGCGGGTAAGGGCGACGAGGTGGTCACTGCCCAGGTCAAGGCAGGGCTCGCCAGCTGCTCAGCCGACGATTCATCGCGCCTGGTGATCGCGTACGAGCCGATCTGGGCGATCGGCACAGGCAAGAGCGCCGATCCCGAGCACGCGTACAAGACGATGAGGCTGATCCGCCGTGTTGTCGGCGAGATGATCGGCGCGGGGGCGGCGCGCAAAGTTCGCGTGCTCTATGGAGGCAGCGTGAACTCCGGCAACGTCGAGTCTTACGTTGAGCTCCCGCTGTGCGATGGCTGCCTGGTGGGCGGCGCCAGCCTCAAGGCCGACGAGTTCTCGGAGATCGTCAAAGTCACCGCCGGGGTCTATGGCAGCCATCGCTAGAAAGCCAGGCGTGCTGGTGCTGCTCAGGCACGGGCAGAGCACCTGGAACCTCGAGAACCTGTTCACCGGCTGGCACGACGTGCCACTGAGCGAGCAAGGCGTCAAGGAGGCAGCTGAGGCCGGCCGCCTGATGAAGCAGGCAGGGCTCGCGCCGCAGGTGGTCCATACGTCATTGCTGGTGCGCGCCATCCAGACCGCCGACCTGGCCCTGGCCGAGATGGAAATGACATGGATTCCGGTTCGACGCAGCTGGCGGTTGAACGAGCGCCACTACGGGGCGCTGCAGGGGCTCAACAAGCAGCAAACGGCGCAGAAGTATGGCGCCGACCAGGTGAAGATCTGGCGCCGGAGCTATGACATCCGCCCGCCTGACCTGGAAAGGTCGGACGACCGCCATCCCTCGCACGATCCTCGCTACGCGGACCTGCCCCCTGAGCTGCTGCCAAGCGCGGAATGCCTGAAGGACGTCGTGGATCGGATGCTGCCTTACTGGTTCGACAGGGTCGTGCCCGATCTGCTGCGTCACACGTGCGTGCTCGTATCGGCGCATGGCAACAGCCTTCGCGCGCTGGTCAAGCACCTCGACGGTCTCACCGACCAGCAGGTGGTCGACCTCGACATCCCCACCGGCGTGCCTCGCGTCTATGAGCTCGATTCATCGTTCCGACCGACCTCATCGCGATACCTCGGCGACCCCAAGGAGATCGAACGCCGCGCGGCCGCGGTCAAGGACCAGGCGTCGGGCTCAAAACAGTGAACAACTAGACTGATTCAGGTAGAACTTCAGGAAATTCATTAAGGGGGGCTCCCGCCATGCCATTCACAGTCCCAGCGCTTGCATACCCGTTCGAAGCACTCGAGCCGCACATCGATGCGAAGACGATGGAAATCCATCACGACAAGCACCACGCGACTTACGTGACCAACGCGAACGCCGCGATCGAGAAGCACCCCGAGCTGGCCTCGAAGACCGTCGAGGACCTGCTGTGGGGGATCGACATGGTGCCTGAGGACATCCGCACCGCGATCCGCAACAACGCGGGCGGCCACTCGAACCACTCGATCTTCTGGAGCATCATGGGCCCGGGTGGTGGCGGCAATCCCCCTGGCCGGCTGGGCGACTCAATCAAGAACACCTTTCAGAGCTACGACTCGTTCAAGGAGCAGCTCCAGAAGGCTGCGCTCGGCCAGTTCGGCAGCGGCTGGGCATGGCTCGTGGCGGATAAGAAGGGGCAGATGTCGATCAAGAGCTACCCCAACCAGGACAGCCCGTACATGGAAGGGCTCACCCCCATTCTTGGCGTCGACGTGTGGGAGCACGCCTACTACCTGAAGTACCAGAACAAGCGGGCCGACTACGTCACGGCATGGTTCAACACGTTGAACTGGACGGCGATCGAGGCCCGTTTCTCCACGATCTGGGTCAGCTAAGCCGGCCGATGAACCAGGTCAAGAACGCTCTCATCGTCATCGAGGCCGTGCTTGCCCTCCTGCTGTCGGTAGGCGTGCTGGTGCAGACACCCAAGGCTTCCGGGCTCGGTGGAACGATCGGCGGTGGGGATGGGGGACTGGGCGGTGGGTACCGGACCCGCCGAGGCCTCGAGCGGCAGATCTACTGGACCACCTGGGTCCTGGTCGCCGCCTTCCTGGTGTGTTCCCTTGCCAACATCTGGGTGCGAGCCCATTACCCGTAGCCGTGTAGCGGCTGCCGCCGCGCTTGCGGTGGTGGCGCTCATGGCCTGCCAGCCCGTCGCCACCGCGCCCAAGCCCGCGCGCGGGGGCACCGCTGTGGAGGCGCTGGTGGGGGCGGCCGGCGTTCTCAACCCGCTCTTTGCGGCCGACGCCACGACCCGTGACATCACCAGCGTCATCTATCAAGGTCTCTCCACGATCGACTCCCAGCAGAACGTTGTCGGTTTGCTTGCCCGCACGTGGACGATCTCCCCCAACCACCTGTCTTACACGTTCGAGATGCGTGACGGGATCAAGTGGGCCGACGGGGTGCCCTTCACCGCCGACGATGTCCTCTTCACCTACCACGTTCTGCAGGACCTCGAATACCAGCAGCCTGGCGCGGAACTTTGGCGCCAGGTGGGTGTTGCGCAGGCAGGTCCTGGGCGGGTGATCTTCACGCTGAAGGCTCCGAGTGCATCATTCCCGCTGGACCTCCGCATCGGGATCATCCCCAAGCACATCTTCGTTGGCATGTCGCCACCCCAGATCGCGGCGAGCCAGTTCAGCCGTGTCCGCGCGATCGGTACGGGCCCGTTCAAGGTGTCGGCGATCACGCCGCTGGCGATCACGCTCGTCCGGAACGAATTCGCCAACCCGCAGCCTTATCTCGATCACCTTGTCTTTCGCACCTACTCGGCCAATCCCGCTACGGATCCGCAGGCGGCGATCGATGGGGTCGTGCATGGCGCTGCGGACCTCGTCGGTGGGTTGGAGCCCCAGGAGGTCGGCACTCTCCTGCGGAGGAGCGACATGAGTGTCCAGGATGTCAGGACCTACACCAACGTCTTCGTGTCGATGAACAACGACGGTCCCGGCAAGACGTTCTTCACAGACCCGAAGGTGAGGCTCGCGCTGACGCAGGCGGTGGACCGCCAGAAGATCATCAATAACGTGATCGCCGGCCGGGGTGATCCGGACCCCGGCCCGATCCCCACTGCGGACTGGGCTTACTCCGCGGCGGCGGCGGCCAAGTATCCATACGATCGCCTCACTGCGGTGAAAGCGCTCGAGACAGCCGGTTGGACACTTGCGCCGGGGGCCAAGATTCGAACTAAGGGCGGGGTCGCGTTCAGTGTGGAGCTGGTGACCGTTGGATCGTTCCCGAATCGCCAGATCGCCGACGCAGTATCTGCTCAACTTCTCGCGGTCGGTGTTCAGGCCAAAGTCAAGGCAGTCACATCAACGGCGCTGGTCCAGTCCTACCTGGTCGGCCGGAACTACCAGATGGCGCTGGTTGCGTTCGACGTCGGGCCCGACCCCGACCAGTATTCGCTGTGGCATTCGGGTGCCGACAAGGGCAGCATCAACTTCGCCTACGCGCATGGCTGGGGGGTGATCGACCTGGACCTCGAGGTCGGGCGCGCGGCGGTCGACCAGTCCGAGCGGCTCGCGGCGTACATCGACTTCCAGATGCTCGTCGCGGATTCGGCGCCCGCGATCTTTCTATACACGCCGCACTACAACTACGCGGTCTCGCAGCGGGTGCACGGCGTGCGCCTCAACAGCGTGATCGAGCCGAGCGATCGATTTCAGTACGTCACGCAGTGGTACGTGAACACCGGAGGGTGATCGGCTAGGCCCCGATCACCTTGGGGTACTCAGGGAAGTAGCGCTCGATGTCTGTGAGAGCGAAGCGGCGCAGGATGCTTGAGGGAGGTTCGCGCTCCAGGAGGAACTCGAAGCTGCGCAGGACCAGATCCTCCACTGACCCGTCTGGTGCGAGGCGCTCCACGTCTGAGGTCGCGACCTCGACTGTGTGCTCGCTTACCTTTCTTCCGTCTTCTTCGATCCGCACCTGACACACCCAGCCGGTGGCGTTCGGTGTCGCGGTGATTCTGATCGTCCTTGTCCCCACCCGGCCAAGCTAATGCTTGGCCGACCTCCCCAGCAAGTGGGGAGGACAACGGGCACGGGCTCGTCGCCCGGCCCTGCACAATTGTGGACATGGACCTCGGCCTCGACGGACGCAAGGCGCTTGTTACAGCCGCCAGCAAAGGTCTCGGCCGAGCCTGCGCCGAGGTGCTTGCCGCTGAAGGCGCGAAAGTCTTCATCGCATCGCGCGACGCCGCGGCGATCGAGAGCACAGGCAAGGCGATAGGGGCGGCGGGGTGGCAGGCGGCGGACATGTCCAAGCCCGGGGATCCCGAGCCGCTGGTCAAGGCGGCGGTGGCAAAGCTGGGCGGGCTCGACATTCTGGTGGTCAACGCCGGCGGGCCGCCGCCCGGGACCTTCCAGACCACACCGCTGGAGAGTTGGGACCTCGCGTATCAGCTGACGCTCATGAGCGCCGTACGCCTCGTCAACGCGAGTCTTCCTCAGCTCAAGGAGTCAGGGCAAGGCCGCATCGTGTTCATCACCTCGGTCTCGGTTCGCCAGCCGATCCCCAACATCACCCTTTCGAATTCATTGCGCGGTGCGGTGACCGGCCTCGCGAAGACGCTTTCACGTGAGGTCGCCCGCGACGGGATCACCGTCAACTGCCTAGCTCCAGACGCCATCCTCACCGATCGCATCAGGCATCTCGCCGGTGCCGCCGGCGGCGATCCGGAGGAGCGGGTCAAACAGATGGCGGCCGCGGCGCCCATGGGACGCCTTGGCGACCCCTCCGAGTTCGGGGCGGCCTGCGCGTTCCTATGCTCGCGCCAGGCCGGCTACATCACGGGGCAGACGCTTGGCGTCGATGGGGGTGCGCTGCTTGGCGTGCACTAGGATCTTGACGTGACACTTCGGTTCGCGGAGCGCATGTCGAAGCTCGGCACCGAGGGCGCGTTCGTGGTCCTCGCCAAGGCTCGTCGCCTCGAGGCCGAGGGCAAGAAGATAGTGCACCTGGAGATTGGCGAGCCTGATTTCGCCACCCCCGACAACATCATCGAAGCGGGGATCTCGGCGATGCAGAACGGCTACACGCACTACACGCCGGCGAGCGGGATCATGGAGGCGCGCGAGGCTGTGGCCGGCTTCGTGACGCGAACGCTCAAGACGGAGGTCGACCCCGCCGACGTGGTGCTTGTCCCAGGCTCGAAGAACGTGTTGCTCTTCACTCTTCTCGCCTGCATCGAGCCTGGCGACGAGGTGATCCTTCCCGATCCCGGGTACCCGGCCTACGAGTCGCAGGTGAACTTCATCGGGGCGGTGCCCAAGTTGGTCACCCTGCGCGAGGAGAGCGGCTTCCGCATGGACCTCGACCAGCTCGCGAGCCTTGTCACACCGAAGACGAGGATGCTCATCATCAACACGCCTCAGAACCCGACGGGGGGAATCCTCACCGAAGAAGACGTGAAGTTCGTTTGCGAGCTCGCGCACAAGCACGACCTTCTTGTGGTCTCAGACGAGATCTATTCCCAGCTGGTGTACGGGTTCCAGCATGTGTCGCCGCTCTCGTATCCCGGGATGCGGGAGCGAACTGTGCTGATGGACGGTCTGTCGAAGTCATACGCGATGACTGGGTGGCGGTTGGGATATGCGGTGGCGCCAAAGGCGCTGGCGGCAAAGCTCGACCAGCTGATGATCAACTCGTCCTCTTGCGCCGCCGGGTTCACGCAGATGGCAGCGATCGAGGCTTTGAGCGCACCCGAGTCAGAGTCGGCGGTGCACAGGATGGTGAAGGTGTTCCAACACCGGCGTGATCTCGTGGTGGACGGGCTGAACGCCATACCTGGGGTGCGATGCGCGAAGCCGCAGGGCTCGTTCTATGCATTTCCGAACATCGAGGGGACGGGGTTTGGCGAGCGTGAGCTCGCGGACCGGCTGCTCGAGGAGGCGGGCGTCGCGGTACTGCCTGGTACCGCGTTCGGCGCCGCGGGGAAGGGATACATCCGCCTTGCTTACACGCAGTCGGAGGACGAGCTCAAGCGGGGGTTGAAGCAGATCGGCGACTTCATATCGGCGCATGGGGGCAAGAAGTAAGGCGGGCGCGAGGCAAGAAGTGGCGCGAGGCGCAAGTGGCGTGCACGGGGGATGGGCTGGGAAGGGGTGTCGGGGGCGGGGGCGAGGAGACGAATCGGGGCGCCCGTAGATTTTGTTTTGCCGAACCGAAATTAACCGTGTAAAGTATTGCGACTCGAACATCTGTTTGGTACACTTTTCTCATGTTGGGGGAGGGGGGAACACCCCTCGTTGAGCTCCTAGAAGCGATCCATAGATTTCTGGCTCGTGAGGATCGCCCAGTAGATCTAAGGCTCATGCGCCAGGGCATGGACGCGCTGGAGGGCGACTTCTCCGTCGAGGCGCGAAGGTCGCAGCTGAATGGAGACCACCTGGCTGAGGGCAACGCGGGTGTGGTCACCTGGCTCAGCCGGCTTTGTCGCATGTCAGCTACCTCAGTTGCCGACCGGGTCTGCGTTGGCAAGCAGCTGGAATCGCTACCCAAGATCGCCGAGGCACTTCGTTCCGGCGAGATCAGCTACCAATCCACCGCTTTGCTCTGCCACCTGCGCGACCAGCTCGGCGAGAAGCGTGAGCTCTTCGACGAGGACGAGATGCTCGACCTGGCGCGCAGGCATTCCGTAGGCTCGCTGCGCTACCTCTGCCGCTATGCCAGGCACGTGGCCG
>Ga0193719_10000209_pt1 | contig 20833 bp, 17 predicted proteins | sample U2a2metaG_FD_160103 | JGI IMG/M metagenome (GOLD analysis project Ga0193719, IMG submission 160103) | Soil microbial communities from a riparian zone of the East river system, Colorado, United States - U2a2 | ecosystem: Environmental > Terrestrial > Soil > Riparian zone | place: USA: East... | reverse complement strand
GGCCAACGTTTGCCGGCCGGATCGGAGAAGACAAACGGCGTCAATGTTTCTGGAGGGACTTGAGGCATGCGGCGCTTACGATCATCGAGGCGCCAGACTAAGAAATCTCATCGTATGATTCAATGTTGGACGTTCGGCTTTTGGCGTTGGACGTTAACCCCTAAATGCATATCGATCCAGATCTGCTGCCAACTGGACATTCGGGTATTGCGACGCGTTTAAAAAAAGGTCCTACAATTCATCCAAGTGCTTGGATCGTTCCCGGCGCAACGGTCGTGGGCGATGTCGTCCTTGCGGAAGAATCGAGCGTTTGGTACGGGGCCGTGTTGCGCGGCGACATCAACCGCATCATCGTCGGGCCGCGCTCGAACATTCAGGATAACGCCGTCGTTCACCTCGATACCAGTTATCCGACGACCATAGGCGAGTTGGTCACTGTCGGTCACAGCGCCATCGTGCATGCGTGCAAGATCAATAATGAAGTGCTTGTCGGCATGGGCGCGATCATTCTCGACGACGTAGAAGTGGGCGCACGTTCCATTGTCGGCGCGAATGCCCTCGTTACCCTAGGGACGAAAATTCCGCCCGGCTCGCTCGTCTTGGGCTCACCTGCTAAAATTCGCCGTTCACTCACTCTTGACGAACAAAACGACATTGCCCGCTGGGCTTCGAGCTACGTCGAGACGGCAAAACAGTTCCGCGAATTTTACAAAAAGTAGGACGCGCTGTTGTAGCGGCGGTAGCGTCACGCGCCGAAAACCAGCGGACCGGCGCTTGGCACAACCGCCCGCTACAATTTCTTTGCCAACTCTCGCGCGTTCTCCCGCAATAACTCCGCGGCGTGCGCCATGTTCTCCTTTTCGCTCATTCCCGGCTGCGCAAGAACATAAACTTTATCGAAAATTTCGTCTACTGATCGATCTTCGCTCGCGCTCCCGACAATAGCGAAAACGCGTTTGCCAAGTCTTCGGGCGAGCTGCGCCACCCCGGCCGGCGTTTTTCCTTGGAGCGTTTGCGCATCGAGCCTTCCTTCCCCGGTGATGATAAGATCGATATCTTTAACCTTCGCTTCGAGTTTGACCGCTTTCGCCACCACATCGAAACCGGGCCGAATTTTCGCACCGCAGAAACTCATCAGACCAAACCCGAGTCCACCGGCCGCGCCAGCGCCAGGTTCGTCGCGATAGTCGATCTCCAGATCTTTTGAAACAACGTCAGCGAGTCTTGTTAGTGCGCGCTCCAGGATGTCGACCTTGTCCTCGCTCACGCCTTTTTGCGGACCGAAAACCTGCGTCGCTCCATTCTTTCCGAGCAATGGGTTTCGCACGTCGACTGCCGCGATAATTTTCGGTAACCACAAGTTTCGCGGGCTTTGAATTCGTCTCAGCTTTTGCAGCTCACTGATAGCGCTCGTTAATTCGTGATCGTGATCGTTCCCGCTGAAAAACCGAAATCCCAGCGCTCTTGCCATTCCGAAGCCGCCGTCGTTCGTCGCGCTGCCGCCCAGCCCTATGACAATTTCACGGCTACCACGCTGCATGGCATCAAGTAGCATTTCGCCGACGCCAAATGTGTTGGCGCGAAGTGGATCGCGTTCACCTCCCGAGAGTCGGCGCATCCCCGCCGCTTCGCTCATTTCCATCACCGCGAGTTTGCGATGCTCGATCCAGGCGTAACGCGCGTCGATCTGACGGCCGAGCGGATCGTGAGCGGCACAATTCACCCACGAACCACCGAGCGCGTCGCGAATAACTTGGGCTGTTCCTTCACCGCCGTCGGCCATAGGGACGATGTCGATCTTTGCGTCCGGTAAAACATCGCGCAGACCAGCTGCGATATTTTCCGCGACTTCGCGCGCGCTCAGCGAGCCTTTGAACTTGTCTGGCGCAATGAGGATTTTCACGATGGCCTCTCAAAGGTGTTGTAGGGCAGGCGCATTGCCTGCCCAAGTCGCAAAATCAGCAACCGAAGATGTCCCGTTAGAAATTTGCTTCGGAGGCTGGGCGTTGAGCGTTGGAGCCTTCTTTAGTTCTTCAACTTGCGCTCCAAAATCTCGCCGGCCAACTGCGGGTTGGCTTTTCCTTTGGAAAGTTTCATCACCTGCCCTTTCAGGAAATTGAGCGACGCAGCGTTGCCCGCTTTAAAATCTGCCGCCGGCTTCGGATTGGCCGCGATCACTTGGTCGCAGAGCGCTTCGATCGCGCTTGCGTCGCTTAATTGTTCGATCCCTCTTTCCTTGACAATATCGTCCGCTCCTTTTCCGCTCGCGAACATCTCCGCGAAAACCTCCTTGCCTTGTTTGCCGCTGATCTTTCCGCTGTCGATGAGATTGACCAGCTCATCCAGCGCTTGCGGCGGAATCGGACAATCATCGATGGTCTTGCCGGCGCTGCTCAAGGCACTCTGCAAATCGTTCAGAATCCAGTTGGCAATGTTCTTTGGTTTTTTTGCGCCCTTCGCGGCCGTCTCGAAATAATGGGCAAGATCGAGATCGTTCGCGAGCACGCCCGCGTCATAGCTGCTCACTTCATACTGGTCGACAAATCGGGCGCGTTTCGCTTTGGGTAATTCCGGAACACGCGAGCGCGCATCAACCAGCAGCACTTCGCTTTTTACCGGCACCAAATCCGGATCGGGAAAATAGCGGTAATCATGGGCCGATTCCTTTGTCCGCATGAGAAATGTTTCGGCGGCAAAGTCGTCCCAGCCGCGCGTTTCCTGCTCGAGTTCTTCTCCACGATCCAGCGCCTCGACTTGCCGCTGAATTTCATAAGCCAGAGCGCGACGCACGCCGCTGATCGAGTTCATGTTTTTGATTTCGACCTTCGCCCCGAGTTCAGCCTGCGCCTCCGGACGAACCGATATGTTGCAATCGCAGCGAACTTGCCCCTTCTCCATGTCGGCATCGCTAACCGCGCCGTAGATCAAGATTTGCTTGAGCGAAGCGAGAAACGCGAAGGCTTCCTCGGGCGAATTAATTTCTGGTTGTGTCACGATTTCCATCAACGGAGTGCCGGCGCGGTTGAAATCGATTCCGGTGGTCGATTCAAAGTGAAAACTTTTCGCCACGTCTTCCTCGAGATGAATCCGCACCAAATGAACTTCCTTGTCCGGCGTCGCGATATTTTTCTGCGCGTCTTTTGGATAAGCGAGATCATGCAGAGGCACACTGCCGTTGGTGCAAAGCGGCATGTCATATTGCGAAATCTGGTAATTCTTAGGCATGTCCGGATAGAAATAGTTTTTCCGGTCGAATTTACAAATGGGCGCGATGTCGCAGCCAAGCATGAGACCCGTGAGCACCGTCATGCGGAGCGCTTCGTGGTTCATTACCGGCAACGCGCCGGGTAAGCCCAGGCAAACTGGACATGTATGCGTGTTCGGCTCCGCGCCAAATTCAACCGGAGACGCGCAAAACATCTTCGAACGCGTCTTAAGCTGGACGTGGACTTCGAGACCGATGGTCGTAATGTAATTCATGCAGATTTATTCTTCCTGAATTGAATAATCAAGCGCGCGCTGCAAATCGAATTTCTTGATTTGTTCACGCAGCGTGGAGTCATTCGCTGCATCGATGATGCGCTGATCTTGCAAAAGATCGAGAACACGTCCCTGGGCGATCATATCTGAGATTTCCGGATCGTTTCGTAACGCGACAATTTTCGGATGGTCGCTCAATCCTCGCGCACCGGGAAACATAAGAAATTTCTGCGCCGCTTTCGGGTTGGAAAAAACACTTCCCACCTTGCCGAGCGTCTCATAGTTCCGCGATGAAACCGGGTCTGTTCGCTTAACGGCGTCTCCAACTGTCCCAAGTTCGAGCGAATTCTTTAGTCGTGCTAGGGATATTGCGAGCGTCATCGATTGCGCATCTGACTCCCCAACAAAACGTCGTCGCACATCAACTGCATGGACGTCGGTGGATTGAGAATTCGCTCGACTGCGGACTTGTGCGTCCGCGACGGCGCCGATCGCACGAATGCTTACCACGATCATCCAGAGGAGAAAGGCACCAAAAAACAATCCGACGAGTGCTCCCGAAACTGCATAAACAACTCGAACAAGCTTGGAATTTTGTTGGCCAATGCGTCTGAACAAAATCGTTCCAATGCTGGCGACCAACGCATAAACGACGAGCGCAAGCACGGCGCCACCTAAAACCGAGAGGATGATGTCAGGGAGTTTCAAAAATGGTCGCGCTAATGGGACAACCAGTTTGCCGCCGAGGAATGCGGCCGCATAGGCCACGGCAAGCCCAGTAACACGCACCAGTTGACGGAGGAGACCAAGTCGCCAGCCCCGCACGACTTCGAACAAAATCAGAACGATGGCGAACGAGACGAAGATTGCCTGCCAAAGTGGCGAACCAGCCGCCGCCGATTCCGGTCTCATCCTAACGCGGCCGGCAAATCGGTCGCTTGCTGGCGCAAGGCATGGTCGCAAAGCACGAGCGCGGTCATCGCTTCAACTATTGGGACCGCGCGAGGCAAAACGCACGGATCGTGGCGTCCACGAGCAGAGAGCTTCGTTGGTTCACGCGATATGTTAACGGTTTTCTGTTCGCGCGCGATCGTCGCGGTCGGCTTGAAAGCCACACGAAAGTAAATCTCTTCGCCGTTGCTGATCCCGCCCTGCACGCCGCCGGAATTGTTTGTCGCAGTTCGGATTTTGCCTTCGCGCATTTCAAATGGGTCGTTGTGCTCAGAGCCGCGCAGGTGCGTCGCCGCAAACCCGGAACCGATCTCAAACCCTTTGGTTGCCGGCAGGCTCAGCATCGCTTTCGCCAAATCAGCCTCGAGCTTATCAAACACCGGCTCGCCAAGTCCGGCTGGAACGCCCCGGACCACGCATTCGATCATGCCCCCTACTGAATCGCCTTCATCGCGAATTTGCCCGATCAGCGACTCCATTCTCTTTGCCGCTGCAACATCCGGACACCGCACCGCATTTTTCTCCGCGTCCTTCATCTTGACGCTGGAACGATTGATCTTCGCGATGATCTCGTGAATCTGCGCGACGTAAGCCACGATCTCGAAATTCGAATACAAGATCGACAATATCTTTTTCGCGACTGCGCCCGCTGCAACGCGGCCGATCGTCTCACGTGCCGAGGCGCGCCCGCCGCCCTGCCAGTTCCGAATTCCATATTTGGCCTCATAACTAAAATCAGCATGGGACGGTCGAAATTTTCCTGCGATCTCCACGTAATCCTTTGGCCGAGCGTCTTTATTGCGCACCAGGATCGCAATAGGTGTCCCGAGCGTTTTACCTTCGAATACGCCAGAAAGAATCTCGCAACGATCTTCTTCCTTCCTTTGCGTAGTGAGCTTGCTTTGACCTGGGCGACGCCGATCCAACTCACGTTGGATGTCCGCTTCAGAGATCTCGATCTTTGGCGGACAACCATCAATTACGACGCCAATCCCGCCGCCGTGCGATTCACCAAACGTCGTGACGCGAAAAAGCTGACCAAAAGTGTTACCCATTGCGCAACACAGCCATCCTGGCTGTTGGAGGAATATGAAACAGGCAGGATGCCTGTGCCACGTTAAATCGCCGCGAAGGCGAATTGCAAATCGTCGATCAGATCGCGCACGTCTTCCACGCCAACCGATAGCCTAACGAGTGAATCGGTGACGCCGAGCGCTTCGCGTTGCTCCTTTGGAACCGACGCGTGCGTCATGAGGGCGGGATGATTGATCAGGCTTTCGACGCCGCCCAAACTCTCCGCGAGCGCGAAGAGGTGCGTGTTCTCAAGAAACCGCCGCGTGCCGGCTAGATCCGTCTTCAAGACGATCGTCACCATCCCGCCAAATCCGCGCATTTGGATTCGCGCCAAATCGTGATGCGGATGCGACTTGAGTCCAGGATAACTGACGGACTTGATTTCTGGCTGCTCTTCCAGCCAGCGTGCGATCTCGAGCGCATTCGCGCAATGCCGTTCCATCCGCAGTGCGAGTGTTTTCAAACTACGCATGACTAAGAAGCTTTCGAAAGGCCCCGCGATCGCGCCGACCGAATTTTGCAGAAACGCAATTTGGTCGGCAAGCTCCTTGTTCGCGCCAACAACGAGAACACCGCCAACCAGGTCCGAGTGCCCGTTTAAATACTTGGTCGCGGAATGAACCACTATATCGAAACCGAACTCGATCGGGCGTTGGATCCAGGGACTGGCAAATGTGTTATCGGAAACCGAGATGATGTTTTTCTCGCGCGCGATCTTCGCGATCGCTTCGAGATCGATCAGTTTGAGCAGCGGATTGCTCGGCGTCTCGATCCACACCATGCGTGTGTTCGGTTTGATCTCACGTTCAAACTGGCTGGCTTCAGTCAGATCGACATAGGTGAAATCGAGTTTAGCAGAACGACGACGGACCTTTTCGAAGAGTCGAAATGTGCCGCCGTAAAGATCATCGCTGACAACAACGTGGGAACCGCTATCGAGCGCATCAAGCGTGGTTGCCATTGCGGCGAGTCCCGATGCGAACGCAAAGCCGCGTGTTCCGCTTTCCAAATCTGCAATACATTTTTCGTAAGCACGCCGGGTCGGGTTGATCGAGCGCGCGTAATCGTAACCTTTATGTTTGCCTGGGCTCTCCTGCACGTAGGTCGAGGTCGCGTAGATCGGAGTCATGATCGCGCCAGTACTTGGATCGGGTTCCTGTCCGGCGTGAATGGCGCGCGTCGCAAATTCGTGCTGCTTTTTCATGGCGATCTAATCTAACCGTGGATTACCCGCCTCCGCCAGTAGCTACGGCGGGCAGGCAGCGGACCTCACGGATCAGAAAATTGATTAGAAACACAGGGAATGAGGAAAGAATTCCAGAAGATTTTAAACCGAAACAACTTTTTCACTGAGCTCCCGCTTTCCTGATTGATCTTAACTGTATTCGCGACTGACCGGTACGGATGACTTCGGCATGTGAAGCCGCAAATAAGAAAGCAGATCGGTGCGCGTAACGAGCCCGAGAAATTTGTCGCCTTCCATTACGATTGCGACACGACCGCGATCAAACACTGCGAGCAAGTCGTTGATCTTCGCATCCGGTGAAAGCGTTTCCAGGCGATCGGTCATGGCATTTTTCACCAGATCGTTAAAATGCGCCGGATCGCGATGCACTTTCACGAGGAGATCGGACTCATCGAGAATACCAATGGCACGCCCATTTGCATCGACCACAGGCACTTGCGAGACATCCGCCTGTCGCATTCGCTTAAAGGCAGTGAGAAGGCTGTCGTCCGGACCGACCGAAATGACTTCGCCCGCTTCGTAGCGATGGGAAATCAGATCGCTCAAGCCGCCGTGGGGCGCACGATGGATGAAACCTTGCTCGGCCATCCAGAAATCGTTGTACATCTTCGAGAGATATTTGTTCCCGGTGTCGGCGACGAATGTGACGACGCGTTTTGGTTTCGTTTGTTGCCGGCAATAACGTAGCGCACCCGCAACCAGCGTACCGGTGGATGAGCCGCCGAGAATTCCTTCCTTGAGCAAAAGCTCCCGCGCGGTTGCGAAACTTTCCTCGTCATCAATTTCGAACGCATCGGTCACAAAAGACATGTCAGCAATTTCGGGGACGAAATCTTCACCGATGCCTTCGACAGCCCAGCTTCCCGATTCGACCAATTTACCGGTCTTGACCCATTCGTAAAGAATCGACCCGGTCGGATCCGCGAGAATCATCTCGATACCGCGCCGCGGTTTCACTCGCGAAAAAAATCGGCCGAGTCCGGTCAACGTTCCGCCGGAGCCGACGCCGCAGACGATTGCATCGACATCATGCCGCATTTGTTCCCAAATTTCCGGGCCTGTCGATCTTTCGTGCGCAAGCGGATTCGCCTGGTTGCCAAACTGATTCACGTAAAACGCTCCCGGGATCTCCGTGGCCAGCCGCGCAGCCACGTCTTGATAATATTCGGGATGTCCCCGTGTTACATCGGAACGCACGATGCGCACTTCCGCGCCGAGCGCTTTGACGTGGAAGATTTTTTCCTGCGACATCTTGTCAGGAATCACGAGCAGCACCCGATAACCTTTCGCGCCCGCGACCAGTGCAAGACCGAGGCCGGTGTTCCCAGCAGTTGCTTCGATCACCGTGCCACCCGGTCGCAACGTTCCGTCGCGCTCCGCCGCCTCGATCATGGCCAGAGCGACGCGATCCTTGATTGAACCGGTTGGATTTTGGCTTTCGAGTTTGACGAAAAGCTGGCACGGCCCGGTGTCGATCTGGGTGATCTCGACCAGGGGCGTGTCGCCGATAAGAGAAAGGATAGCCGGCGGTTTATCGTGCGAAATCGTCGGCGCGGGAGAAGTCTCGATCATTCTCAAAATTCTAGTCGATCTTCGACTCCCCTTTGTGCGACCACTCGGACTCGCTGTCGTCGAGAAATTGCTGCAAGACCGAAAAACGGATTTCGCCGTAGTTCAAAGCGTAACGGAGATCGCCGCCTTTGTAGATCCAAGTCGTTGGAATCCACGACAGCGGCAAACCGGCAAATTGTTTGATATGATTCTGACCGCGCGGCCCAGGATCGGCTAAAATGGTAACGTTAGGCTGGTCGGTTATCTCGAATTTTTTTAACATCGCGGCTCCATCTTGACCGCCATTCCACACGGAGACGAAGTAAAAATGCACGTTCGGATTGTCTTTTACTAATTTGATCCAGCCGCCGCCTTTTAATTCAGCCTGGCAATTTGAACACCACGGAGCCCAGAGATGCACCACGCTGAGATGCTGCGCCTTAATCGCCTCCGCGACCCTTTGCTCTGCCACAAAGGGTTCGGCATTAAGCAAGGAGATTGTTGTCAAAAGGCCAGTCAAGATCGACAACCCCGAAATAATCGGAGCTCGCGGATACTTTCGGAGGCATAGGGTCCACATCTTGATCGTAAGCTAAGGGGAAAACGTCCGACCCTCAACGTTCAACATCCAACGCCGAATTCAGAAGTGGAGGAACGCTCGCTGTCCCATCCGAAATATTAGGCGCCCTCACCCGAGTTGACCAACACTTTGAAAACGCCTACTATGGCGTCCCATTTCCGCTGCTTAACTGCGTGGAAAGATTGACGCCCGATGAGAGCGTCACCGTGGCCGAAGGAGTGCCTTTTTACTTATGGTGCAAATGCAGGATGTAATGTCGAAACCGATGCCGGACTTCCGTGAAGGCAGCATCGTCAAGGGACGCATACTGGAAATTCGTCCACGCGAAGTGCTTGTAGATATCGGGTACAAATCCGAGGGCGGGATTCCGATCACGGAGTTCGAGGACATCGAAAATCTCGAAGTTGGGGATGAAGTAGACGTGCTCCTTGAGCGACTCGAAAACGACGAAGGGATGGTCGTTCTCTCGAAGGAGAAAGCCGCGTATCGCCAGAATTGGAACAAGATCGCGAGCGTTTTTCACGGCGACGGCCTGATCAAAGGCAAGGTGAAATCGGTCGTGAAAGGCGGCCTTATGGTGAACATCGGCGTCGAGGCATTCTTGCCTGCGTCGCAGATCGACGTTGTTCCTCCAAAAGATTTGCAGCAGTTCGTCGGTAACACTTACGATTTCAAAATCGTCAAAATCAACGACGACCGCAAAAATGTCGTGCTCAGCCGGCGGGAGTTGATCGAGCAGGAGCGGAGCGAGAAGCGACAAAAATTCATGGAAGGCGTGAAGGTCGGCGACAAGGTGCAAGGCACGGTCAAAAATCTCACTGACTTCGGCGCGTTCATCGATCTCGATGGAATGGACGGCTTGCTCCATATCACCGACATGACGTGGGGCCGCCTCGGACATCCGAGCGAGCTTGTGAAAGTCGGCCAGCAATTGGAAGTCGTCGTGCTCGACATCAACAAGGAGAAAGAGCGCGTCTCGTTAGGGCTCAAGCAGACGCAAAAAAATCCGTGGGACCAAATCGAGGAGCGGTTCCCGGCTGGCCAGCGCGTCAAAGGCAAAATCACGAACCTTGTTCCCTATGGCGCGTTCGTAGAGATCGAGGAAGGCGTCGAAGGTCTCATTCACGTCTCGGAACTTTCGTGGACAAAGCGGATTATGCGCCCGTCCGACATTCTCACCGCCGGACAGGAAGTAGAAGCGGTCGTGCTTGGCGTGAACAAAGAAGAGCAAAAGATTTCGTTGGGCCTGCGCCAGCTCGAGCCCAATCCATGGGATGAAATCGAAAAGAAATTTACAATCGGGAGCACCGTGCGCGGAAAAATTCGTAACATGACTGCCTACGGCGCGTTCGTCGAGCTCGACGAAGGGATCGACGGCATGATCCATGTGTCCGATCTGAGCTGGACCCGTAAGATCAATCACCCAAGCGAAGTCTTTAAGAAAAACGACGAAGTTGAAGCGGTTGTCATCGACATCGACAAAGTGAATCAACGGATCAGTCTCGGGATCAAACAACTCGCGGAAGATCCATGGAAGAACATCGACGAGAAATACAAGATTGGTGACCTCGTCAAAGGCAAAGTCACCAAGCTCGCGAGTTTTGGCGCGTTTGTGCAATTAAACGACGACATCGACGGCCTCGTCCACATTTCCCAATTGAGTGAGGACCACGTCGCGAAAGTGAAGGATGTGCTCAAAGTCGGCCAGGAAGTCGAAGCGCGCGTCATCAAGGTGGACAAGGTCGAGCGCCGCATTGGATTGTCGATCAAGGCCGCCAATTATTCCGAGGAAGAACTGCGCAAAGAATCCGAAGCGTTCGACACGCTCAAGCCCGGTGAAGACATGGTCGGCCTGGAGAAAGCATTTGCCGCTGCCGAGCAGGAAGAATATCGCCCCGGTGATTCCAAGAGGGAATCAAAGGAACCAAACGAATCCAAGCGCGAGTCGAAGAAAGAATCCAAGAAAAAGTAACTCTTTTTTGGATGTGGTCGCGCCGCTGTTCATAGGTTTCGCGACAAGGGTTTTTGTGGATTGCGCGCTTTGCCTCAAAGATCGGCTATCACGCGGATCACATGTCATTCCGGTATTCATGTTCGGCCCACCGCCCGCTACATTCACGGCGAGCAAAGGAACGCTTTGGTATCGAAACTGGTGATCGGATGATGTATTCTTCCGATCGCGTCTGAGCCATTGAGAATTCGCGCCTGTCATGCCACTCATGTTCGATCGAAACAAGTCCCGGTTAGCGAAAATCGCTCTGGCAGTTTTGCTCTGTGATATAAGTGGTTGCGGTGGGCCCTCGCACGACATCGTTGGCAAATGGCGTATGTCCGGCGATGCAAACGCGATGGTTTGGGAATTTTCTCAAAATGGGGGGGTCGTGATCGGGAACACCCGGGGCAGGTATGTTCTCGACCGCACCCGAGTGAAGATCGAGACGCCGTTCGCAAGAACTGTTTATCAGATGGAATTTTTGGCCGACCGAATGATTTTGAGAGAGCCCAACGGCCCCAAGCTTGAGTTTACCAAGCTAAGATAAAATTTGCGAAATCCGTGGTCATTTCGCTTCCGGTTTTCCGCTACTGGGCGCGAGCACGTTATTTTCGAGGTCACGGAATTCGGCCAGCCACAGATCGTGCTACGCTAAGGATTGAGCCGTACTAACTCAGGGGCAACCAGTTGCCCGGTTGCGGCGAGACCTTAGCGCCGTTGAACGAAAGATAAGTGTATTCCTGAAGGAGACGCTCATAGTCAGAGAGGAGTTTCATCGCATCATTTGGCTTGAGCCGATCGGATTTGATAGCGGCGTCGACTTCCGATTTGAGAAGCCGCATCAGCTCGACCTTGTCCCATTGCGTCATGGCAAGCACTTCGCCGATCGTGCTTCCTTCGATTACCTCTTCGATGTACCAACCCGATTCTTCGTCGGGATCGAGGAAAACGTGCACCTCAGTCACCCTTCCAAACAAATTGTGGAGGTCGCCCATGATGTCCTGATAAGCGCCCACCATGAAAACGCCGATGTAGTACATCTCGCCGGGCGAAATGCGATGAAGCGGCAACGTCTCCTTCACATCCTGGAGGTCGATGAATTTTGCGATTTTGCCGTCGGAATCGCAGGTGATGTCAACGATCATGCCGTTGCGATCGGGCGGAGTGGTAAGACGATGGATCGGCATGATGGGAAAGAGTTGACCGAGCGCCCAGTGATCGAGCAGGGACTGAAAAATGGAAAAGTTGCAGATGTATTGATCTCCCAGGGAGATCTCAAGCTGCTTTACTTCCTCCGGCACAAAGCGCAGACCGCGATGCATGTTCACGATCTGCTGCGCAAGCTGCCAGTAAACGGTCTCGATCTTCGCTTTCGATTCCAGATCGAGCAGTCCCAGATCGAACATTTGCTGCGATTCTTCCTTGATCTGCTCGCTGTCATGCAGACTCTCGATCCGGTTGCCGCGCTTCAGTCGCTGTTTCATATCGAGGATGTCGCCCACGAGTTTGTGATCTTTTTCGGTCGCTTCGACCTTGAGTTTCGGCGCGGTTCTCTCGATGGAGGTGAAAGCTTCCATCACGAGCACCGAATGATGCGCGACAATCGCGCGCCCGCTTTCGCTCACGATTGCAGGATGCGCGACCCCTTCGGAATCGCACACGTCCATGATGTTCCAAACAACGTCGTTAGCATATTCCTGGAGGGAATAATTCGTTGAACTGTCGAAATCGCTCCGTGAGCCATCGTAATCAACCCCAAGACCGCCGCCGACATCGAGATAACCGAGCTTGTAACCGAGTTTGGCAAGCTTTGCGTAATAGCGGGCCGCTTCGCGCACGGCACGCTTGATTGTCGAGATGTCCGGGACCTGCGATCCGACGTGGAAATGAACAAGTTTTAGGCAATGGGTCAGACCGGCGTCTTTCAACATCTGACTTGCAGCAATGAGATTGGTTGTATCGAGGCCGAACTTCGCGTTTTCGCCACCGCTCGGCGACCATTTGCCAGATCCTTTGCTGTGCAAGCGCACGCGAATACCGATGTCCGGTTCGACGCCGACTTCGTTCGACGTTCGGATGGTTTGCTCAAGCTCTTCCAGCTTTTCGATAACAATAATGACCGATTTACCGAGTTTGCGGCCGAGGAGTGCGATGCGAATGAACGCGGGATCTTTGTAACCATTGCAAATGATCAGACTTTCCGGGTCCTTGTGCATGGCCAGCGCGGCGACCAGTTCCGGTTTGCTGCCGGCTTCCAACCCGAAGTGAAACTGCTGGCCGGCATCGACAATCTCTTCGATGACTTCGCGCAATTGGTTGACCTTAATCGGGAAAACGCCGCGATACTCGTTGCGATAACCGAACTCAGACATCGCGATTTGAAATGCGCGATTGATCGATTCGACACGATGCCGCAACAAATCCTGAAGCCGGATTACCAGGGGAAACCCTAGCCCACGATTGCGTGCTTCGTTGACGACTTCGAGGAGGTCGATGCAACCGCCGCTTTCCTGCAATGGACGCGCCTCCACGTTCCCTGAGCCGTTGATTGTAAAGTAACCACGGCCCCATCCATCCACGTTGTAAGTAGCGATGGCGGACTCAACGTCCCACTCAGTTTTCATCTGTGGTTTGTGACGCGGCGGCAAGCCGCAAACGCACATTCAATCACCAGATCGAACATGCAAGTCCACTTAAGGAGATTTTCGGCACTACTTGTTTACCGCCAGCCAAGTTGGATCGAGGAAGCCCTTGGTCGATGTTAAGAATCACGCGGATTTGATGCTATTTTTCCAACGCGCGAGCGAACACGCGATCCACCGTAGCTTGTTTTTCATGCTCGGGCGGCTACCGTTCGTCTGATGAACAAAACGGTGATCGAGGTGCAAGTGCGGGCTGTTTTGCCGACGAGCGGCGGGTGCGCGGTGTTTATCGGAAATAATGACAAGGTCTTCATCATTTATGTCGATCAAACGGTGGGCGGCGCGATTACCATGTTCATGCGCCAGATCACCAAGGAGCGTCCCCTGACCCATGATCTCATCGGACACTTGATGACGGCCCTCGGCGCGAAGGTCGAGCGAGTCATCATCAATGATCTCAAGAATGCCACCTATTATGCGCGCGTGATCATTCGTGTTGAAAACGAATTGCATCAGAAAAAAATCATTGAGCTTGACGGGCGACCGAGTGACTGCATCGCGATGGCAACACAGCAAAAGGCGCCCATTTACGTGAGTCAAGATGTTTGGGACGAAGTGGATGATATGAGCGACGTCCTGCGCAAGATGGAGGAAGAAGGGCTAAAGCCCGATCCGGAAACTGAGTCGGAAGAGTAAGCCTATCGCTTGCTCTGCGAACACGAGATGAATTGGCCGTGCGACGCGCATAGAGCGCGGCGATAACATCAGCCCAGCAAATCGCCGTAGCGCTTGTCCGCTAGCTCCAAACACCGCGCCAGAATCTCCGATGGCGTCTGAAGCTTGAGCGCTTCCTCGACAAGCTCGCGGCACTCAGGAATAGCCAGACTTTGCACCGCGCGCTTGACCCGCGGCACAAGGGTCGCGCCCGCGCTCAACTCGTCCATGCCGAGCCCGAGCAAAAGCGGAATGAGCACGACGTCTCCCGCCATCTCGCCGCAAACACCGACCCAGATGTCGTTCGCGTGCGCGGCATCGGCGATCATTTTAAGCAAACGCAGTACTGCCGGATGGGTTGGCTCGTAGAGATGCGCGATTCTCTCGTTCACGCGATCGACGGCGAGCGCGTATTGAATCAGATCGTTTGTTCCGATACTGAAAAAATCGACTTCGCTCGCAAGCACGTCGGCGGAAATCGCGGCGCTCGGGATTTCGATCATCGCGCCAACTTCCGTTCTGTCGCCGATGTCGATCCTCGATGCACACAGCTCTTCCTTGCATTCGGCGAGCACGGATATTGCGCTGCGTAATTCGTCCAAGCCCGATATCATCGGAAACATGATCTTTACATTGCCAACAGCGGCGGCACGAAGAATGGCGCGCAACTGCGTTTTAAAGATGTCGATGTTCTCGAGGCAGAAACGGATCGCACGCCAGCCAAGAAATGGGTTCAACTCGTCGCTGATATCGACAGCCCCGGGGGCCAATTTGTCGCCACCGAGATCAAAGGTTCGAATGATCAAAGGGTCGGGCCGGACGCGCTCCGCCACTTTTCGATAAGTTTCGTATTGTTCATCTTCTGTTGGCAGAGTGTTGCGGTTCAAGTAAAGGAACTCGGTGCGATAAAGCCCGATTCCCTCCGCGCCATTGGCTGCGACGGCATCAACATCCTCTGGAAGCTCGATGTTGGCCGAGAGGACAATGTGGCGGCCATCGCGCGTCGTGGACGTTGTTTCGCGAAGCTCCTTCAATTGCGCCACGACTTTGACTCTTCTCGATTCGACTTCGCCGTAATGCTTAAGGGTTTCCGGCGTTGGATCGACAATGAGAAAGCCGTTGGTTCCATCCAGGAGCACATACTGACCGGTCTCAAGTTTTTGCGTGATATCGTGCAAACCGACCACCGCCGGAATGTTGAGCGAGCGTGCCATAATCGCGGTATGCGAAGTGCGACTGCCCAGATCGGTGGCGAGCCCAAGCACGCGCTCCCGATTCATCGCCGCTGTGTCCGATGGTGTCAGATTATGCGCGATGAGAATGTGTGGTTCGCTCAACCCAAGAAATGTTTTGGGTGCTTTGCCCTGCAAATTTCGAATCACCCGCTTCGTCACATCCTGAATATCCAGCGCGCGCTCGCGTAAATAGGGATCATCGATCTTATTGAGCGTTTCGGCGTAAGTCGTGGCAACTTCCTGAAACACCCATTCGACATTGCAAAGGTCAGTTTCGAGTTTCCTCAGCACTTCATCGATCAAAGTGCGGTCCTCGACCACGAGGAGATGGGCATCGAAAATGGCCGCGTCCTTCGCTCCGATTGATTCCGCGATGCGCTGTTGCATCTCGAGAATCTGCATGCGCGTTTGAATGAGGGCAGCTTCGAAGCGCCCAATTTCATCCGTGATCTGGGAAGGTGAGATGCGGTAGCGCGCGACGTCATCGAAATCGTCACGAACGACATGAATCTGGCCGCGGGCAATTCCCGGCGAGACGCCCGCTCCTTCAAACCGAATTTCCTGTCGCGCGTTTTGCTCGTTCATCCACTTGCGAGGTTAATTGGGATGTCAACTCGCGAAAGCTTTCGGAGTCAATCTTCGTTGAAGCGCGCGTTGATTAATTCCTCGAGCTCTTCGAGGGCTCTGTCAGCATCGGGGCCTTCGCAGCGGATACGCAGTTTCGACCCCTGCCCGGCTGCGAGCATCATTAAGCCCATGATACTTTTGCCATTTACTTCTTCGCCTTCCTTCGCCACCCAAATCTCCGAGCGATAACGGCTTGCGATGCGTACAAACATCGCTGCCGGGCGCGCGTGGAGACCGAGTCGATTCACAATCGAGATTTCCTTCTCGATCTTCTGGCTGGACGCGACGCGACTCGCTCTTCGATTCAATAAACCCATTAAGTCATTCCTTGTGGTCCATTAAGTTGAGCAGCTTGGTGTTAAACTCGACCGCGCTGTTGTGACCGAGCCCCTTCAGTTTTTGATCCATCGCCGCGACTTCGATCAGACGCGCCATATCGCGGCCTGGCCGCACCGGAATTGTCAGGTGCGGCACTTGAAGCCCGAGAATTTCGTAAAATTCGCGATCAAGCCCGATCCGATCAACGGCCTCGACCTCCTGCCAGTCCTTCAGGGTGACGACAAGATCGAGACGCTTCTCGATTCGAATACTGCCAATGCCGAAAACGGAGGCCACGTTAATGATACCGATCCCGCGGACCTCGATGTGATTGCGCGTCAGTTCTGGCGCCGTCGCGATAAGCTCGCGACCTTCGAGCGAAGTGATTCGGGTCACGTCGTCGGCTACCAGGCTATAGCCACGCTCGATTAAGCCAAGAACGCATTCACTTTTGCCGATGCCGCTCGCACCGCGAATCAGAACCCCAACGCCCAAAATATCCACCATGCTGCCGAACTCGGTCACCGTTGGCGAAAAATCGACTTCAAGAGCGATAGTCGCCGCGTTAATAAAGTTCATCGTGATCATCGGCGTGCGAAACACAGCGATCTGTGCTTTCTCTGTCACCGCCAGCAACTCCGGCGCAAGGTGAAACCCGCGCGACATCACCAAGCAGGGAATCTTGCGCTGGCAAAGCTTGCGAAATCGTTTTATCCGTGCTTTTGGAGTCAAACTTTTGAGATATGAGTGCTCGGCCGCGCCGAGCACCTGGATACGTTTCTCTGCGAAATAAGTGTAGAATCCGGAAAGCGCCAGACCGGGGCGATTGATCGTGGGCTCGCGAATCTTCCGGTGAAACCCTACGCGCGGCCCTTCCAACTTCATGTGCAGCTTCTCGGCATGAGAATTATAAAAACTCTCGACCGTAACCACCGGGACGCTCTTCTGCTGATCGCTTGTCGACGTAATCGTTTGGGTCCCGCTCTGTTGCGCCATTGGTGCTAACTTCTAACGTGAATAAGGCCCAATTTCCAATAGACATCGCGCGTTGCCACAATCTCGATCCGCTCTGATTCGGTTTGGGCGAATGGAGATGTTAGTGTGCAAGACTCATTTGCTGCCAACGCTCATATATCATCCTCATCGTTCACGTCCTCGACACTCATAATGCGGAAGGCGGATTCCTTGATTTTCTTTCGGTAGATTCGTCCCCAGGCGTGCATTGTTTCGATGCTTGGCTGAAAGAATTTCTGGGCGAAAAGGGTCGGCACGAATGCACTCAAGATCACTGTGCTGACCAGAATCGTGTATTGCGTCTGGTTGATGATGTGGTTTTGCAATCCAAACAACGCTGAAATCGTTCCAAAGGTTAGACCGGTCGCCATGAGGAGCGTGGTATAAGTCGCCTCACGCGCTCGCATGTAGTGCAGCCGCGCCAAGGGAAAAACCCCCACAGTTTTTGTGAGCATTTTCAAAAGCAAGAACGCGCCAATGATCAGGAGACCGGACCAGAGCGCCGGCATCGACACGTAAAGTCCAGCTTTAATAAAGTAGAATGGGGTGAACATCGCGAAGGCGATGCTGCGCATCCGATGCACGAGGGTCTTATCACGCAGAAAGACTCCTGCGACCACCAGGCCAACCAGATAGGCGGGCAAAACCGCTTCGCTTTTCGCGGTCGTAGCGAGGCCACCGAGAAAAAACAGCACGAAGAAAATAAATTTTACCTCCGGCTCGCTCACACGCGTTGCTCCTAATCGGGTGATGATGGACTGCGTCCATCTCGGCATGAACCACAACACGAACACCGTGACTGCAACGAACACGAGCAGCCAGATGTCGAAATTGGCAAACAGGCCACCCAGCGCGAGCACTGTCCCGAGATCGGTAACAAAGCACGCAGCCAGGATCATCTTGCCCATCGATGTGTCGCTAAGACCGCCCTCGATCATGACAGCGTAGACGACCGCAACTGATGTCGTGGAGAGCGCAATCCCAGCGATTTGCGCCTGATGCAGTGACCAACCAAAGACGAACAGCGCGACGAACCAGACGGCGGCGAACGGAATCGCAAAGGAGAGAATTCCAATTAGCACGCTTGCTCGCCAATTGGCCTTCAATGAGTGCGGATCAATTTCAGCGCCCGCAAGAAATGTGAGCACGCCGGCGCCGAGCATCGCCAGGAAGTTTGTCCATTCCGTCGATTGCAGTACATGGTGCAGTTGTCCCGCATCGATATTACCACCCGCGATGCCGATCTGGAGCGTACCGCCCTCGAACCCCAGCGCGATGTTACCGGCCACTACTCCGACCAGGATCTCAATCAACGCCACAGAAACTCCCGTCCAGATTGATATTAAACTGCCGACAAGCGCCAGCCCCATCCAGATCGCTGCAATAAACCAGATGTTATTCAGCATAAACTCTTCTCCTTGTTATTCTTCGTTGTGACGCCGCTTAGGAATCGTCGTCCTTTCAAATGAAGGCTTCCCGAGCGTGAAAACCCTTCAAATAGCAGCGGGAACGGATCGCAAGCCGAGAATCGTGCGCCGGTTTCCAGCGTCTTGCCTGATCTCACCCAAACGTAATTGAGCATAAAAAAACTCCGACCATTGCCTTTCGGCGTTAGTAGGAGTCATTAGCTCGGGCGATTTTCCCCGTCGGGATGGCAAACTCCATTGCCTTAACCAGACTCTACCGGCATCTCTATTTCGATCAACCAGAAGATTGGCTCGTCGATCGGAGAAATAATTTGAGCCGGCTCTATGGGACGATTGATAACTACATCTTGAAGCGTTCGCCGAGGTAGAGCTGCCGACTAATGGGATCGTTGATTAGAAAATCTTTTGTCCCTTCACTCTCGACGCGACCCTCGAAAATCAAATAGGCTCGATCCACGATCGACAAGGTTTCGCGCACATTGTGATCGGTGATCATGATGGCGAGCCCCAACTTCCGCAGATTCACGATAATCTGTTGCACGTCGTAGACAGCAATGGGATCGACGCCACTAAACGGCTCGTCAAGCATCAACAGCTTTGGTTTCGTCACGAGCGAGCGTGCAATGGTCAGGCGCCGTTTCTCGCCGCCGCTTAAGGTCAGCGCGGTATTTTTCGCGATCCGCTCAATACCAAACTGGTGCAGTAACTGATCGCAACGATTCCGCCGCTCGGTTTTGCTCAGCGGGAGTGTTTCCAAAATTGCCATGATATTTTGCTCCACCGTCATCTTCCGGAAAATCGATTCCTCCTGCGGCAAATAACCCATACCGAGACGGGCACGCTTGTACATTGGGTAATTCGTGACATCGGTATCCGAAAAAATAACACGACCGCTATTTGGCCTAACGAGTCCCACAATCATGTAAAAACTGGTCGTCTTGCCTGCGCCGTTCGGGCCCAGCAACCCAACGATCTCACCGGCGTTGACGTGCATGTTGATCCCGTCCACCACCGCCCGACCTCCATAAATTTTTACCAACTGGTCAGTAGCAAGGACATTCTCCGGTTTTGCCGAAACCGGAGAAGTAACTTTCAAACTCGAGACACGCGCAGTTTGGCTGATCATGGTTTCGGCAAAGGCGCGGCCGGCGAGACCTGCGCGGGAGAGGTCTGGGAGGGGCTCGCTCCGGCCTTCTTTTCCTCCTTTGGCTGCTGAGTAATCTCCGTGCGGCTTGGTCCGTGCGTTGTTAGTTGGCTATTCTGATTAATAATCATGACCGTATCAGGATTGGTCGCCACGTGCATGTTCGGTCCCTGCTGCACGCGCGGCGTTCCCCTCAATTCAACATCCCCCGTGCTAGCCGTGTAGATCGCCTTATCGGATCGACCAATCGCCCGCGTCGGCGGCCCGCCGTTAGGGTCCGGTCGATCGCGGACCAAGCCAACGTTGCCATCTGCAATCGCTCTTTCAAGGCCCTGATTTTCACCCTTCGAAATGAACACCGTCAATTTATCGGATTGAAGATTAAATCGCGGATCGGTCACTTTCACACGGCCACTAAAGATGCCCATACTTTTGTTCGAATCAAAAAATGCTTCATCGGCATAAATTTCCGTCGTCGTCGGTTCATTGGACTGGAGCGCGTTGCCTCCACCAAATAATTGATTCGCCGACGATTTCTCTTCCTTTTTCCTCGCTGGTTTCTCCTGCTTCTTTGGTAGCGCAGAGGCGGATCCCGCCGGCACAGCCGAAATCTGCCCAAGCAATTGCGCTGTGGCCACGCTGGCCATTAGCAGAATCGACGTCGCCAGTCTTTTCATTGGCTCGTTTTTCCCGCGAGTTGGGATTGGCCAGTGATCACCATTTTCACATTGCCGATTAATCGTCCCGTCCTTGTGTTCGTATCGAACTGCACCGAATCGCCAGCGATGTTGAAATCTGCGCGTTGGATCGTTGTCCGCTCCTGCGAACTTAAAACAC
>Ga0193719_10000208_pt1 | contig 20853 bp, 31 predicted proteins | sample U2a2metaG_FD_160103 | JGI IMG/M metagenome (GOLD analysis project Ga0193719, IMG submission 160103) | Soil microbial communities from a riparian zone of the East river system, Colorado, United States - U2a2 | ecosystem: Environmental > Terrestrial > Soil > Riparian zone | place: USA: East... | reverse complement strand
AAGTGCATTTGATTGTTCCCATATCACCAGATTTTAATTTGGTATGAAGATCATCTGTATGAATAAGTTTGACGCGTTTGCCACATAGTCTTTCATCAAACATTGTAGTCGACATTCGATCATATGGCAGATAGATTTTTCCCTCTCTCTGACTCTGGTTGTTCTTCATTTATTATCTATAACGTGCTAAAGGAATATTATTATCCATTGCTATCACTTTGACATGTTTGACGGTACCGTTAAGTCTGAAAGGATATAATATTAAATAGATAATAGCAATTATGGGTCTAAAAGAATATATCGTTGGATGCGGACATATTCAACGTTACCATAAATATGTTCAAGGTGATGATGATCATCATAGTTTGATGTGTAAATGCAAAGGATTTGAAGATGATTAAGTAAATTATTCAGTCATTTTAGGCTAGCCTTTTCAAAATATTTTGCATTTGGATAATCCGGTTCAGCAGCACTATCATTATATGAAAATAAATCCTTGACAAATTTATCGTTTGACAAATCTACATCATCCATATTGAATTTGCGACAGATTACATCATTAACTTGTTTGGTTGTCTTCAAATTTGCTACACATAAAATAACCTCATCTTTATCAAGTGCGTTTACTTTTACAACTGATGTAATAGCAAATATTACACTAGCAATTAATAATATCATTTTAATTTTATTCATTTCAATTCCTCTATTAAGTCATCTTCTAATAATAAGGCCAGTTTCTCGCATTCTAATACCCGCAAGTACCAGATTTGTTCATTCAACGACTTAATTTTACTAATGTTCATTTATTTATTTGTTGACTGGTGCGAGGGAGGTCTTAATATCCGTTGTTACGTTGATGGAGCAAACCCTGGTTTCATACGTCAATTAAAAATTTCACTAGATGACAATCCCAACTCAGACTACAAAGATGATAATGGATCCACGAATGAAGTTATTTCAGTATCCTTTGGTGCATATCATAAACAATTATTGCAGAACTTGTATATGCTTATGAATAAAGGAATACTAGCAATACCTCCAGAAAATGATAAACTAATTACCAGTCTGTTTACTGCAAAATCAAGTGAATATTCCTTAGATAAAGAAGCAACTGCTTACGATGACGTATTAGACGGATTAAGGTTATCCCTTAAGATGTTTCATATAAAATAAAAAAGGGGAAAGGATTATGCGGAAGCGGCATTACTCTTAGCTAACTTAGTACACAGATTCAAATGTCCTTTTTCTTCCTTAAGAATGGCCCTGACTTTTGTTCCGAACTTCTTATTTTTTACATCCTTTGCAATTGAGCTCAGAACTTCATAATGGGCTACTTCGCCTCCTTCTGCTAGACATAAGAACTCTAAAGCTTCTTGTGTATCTGGTTCCTCTCCAAGATATGTTTCCATTATTTCGGACGCTTTCTCGGCTGTTTCTACTGCTTTTTCTTCAATAGTGGACGAATCGAATCCATCACTTTCTGTTAGCTCTTGGACCAATACCTCCATCTCCTCTTCCTGTTCGCTTGCCTGCTCCTTCATTTTCGATAGTTTATTCATGTGTTCTGGTTCCAATAAACCGCGTGAATGTAATTGCTCTACTGCCTTTTGAGCTGCTTTTTCTAAACCTAATGCCTCGCCTATTTTTTCTTGTATCATTTCTTTATCTGCCATACTTATATTACCACATCATTCTTTAATAATGAGTTAACCCGTGTGCACAGCAACCGTCATTCGGTCAGTTAATTGTGGTAACAAGTTCCAAATCAACTAAACAAATTGCCGTGTTTGAAGTCTTAAATTATTTGTTGTAGATTACTTATTGTGGAAGACACATACGAAAAAGTAAAAGATGAAGTTAAAAAAGCCGCAAAGAAAGTTACAAATTCTGATACATATTTAGGTTCAGACGATAAAAAGGAAAATAGAGAAAATGAAAAGGGCGGAAAGGAGCCAATGAATCCGGAAGATATAGCTGATCACGAACCTACTGCGGTCAAGAGAGATAAGAATCACCGAAGTTCGGGCGACCCAGTTTAATCTTTCCTTTTTTGAGATACATAGGAGAAGTAATTCATACTTATTTAACCTATAAACTGATTTTAAAGAGAAATCAGTAATCAAAACTAGTCATCTGAAACGCATCATAGGGTTAAATATTTCTGGAATCCATCTAGCATGTTGTTACCAATTAAAGACCTTATCATTCCTTTTTTTGTAGTTATACTCTTTATGATTGGTACCGATGTCGGTGCACAGAATATATCTACGTCAACAAACATGACACAATGATCAAGTATAACAAATCAAGAATAGAAAAACTTAGAGCTTAGTATTTCATTTCTATATTAGAACCTACTTTTAGAACCGATAGCGTCGTGGATACCGGTTCTATGTAAATCAAAGTTGACAAACATTCTATAATAAGAATTTTGATTATAAGGTCTTAAAGGAAATAATTGTATGATCGATAAAAAATTAAATGGTTGTAGCGAAGGATAAGTATGTGTCTGCCAATAGCTTTTCGTTAATAGCACTCAATTTATTACCTGATTGTATGTTTTTTTCCATTTTATCCAGCTCTTCATTTGCCTTTTGCTTATAATATTGCACTGAATTCTCATGCATATCGCGAAAACTTTCACTCACCTTTTTCATCAACTCATTATAATCAGCTGATAATTCATGATGGAGTTCTCCCTCTAGCTTATCTTTCCTTGCAATTAACTCATTTAGATCATTTGACATATAATTACTATGATTTCGTAACATATATATAAACATGTCTCCAACCACCATGATTATTTGGGTCAATGTCTTTTTCTAACACATAGTAAAAGGTGCAACATTCCCCTTTACTAGGAAACTTAACCTTATTAACAAAAATAAATAGAAAAAATTTAGGTTCACTGGACCGCCTACTAAGCAAAATGGATTAGCTATTAGTATTGTATGTTTCCTTTAAGAAAAATATTCGTTTTATTGGTGCATACAGAATTAATTGTTTGTTTCCAAATATTAGAAAACTGCATTAGGGCCAAATAAATGTCTGTGACACTAAACACATAGATAGATATACGATTAGCGTGTATTATAAACATGCATAAGTTTTTTTATGGAAATGATCCTCGTAATAATAAACCTAGACCAACCCCAATAGTGCGACCAGTGAATAGATCTAAGGAGCAACTCAAAGAATTTCGAGACATTATTTCAAACCCTAGAACATCTCAAGATGCAAAAAAAAGGTTTATGGTTGAGAAAGCCGGCGGTTATTGTTCTATGTGTGGTGATATAGCAACTCAAATAGCAAGTTATGATATGATTGATGCTACGCTTGTGGAAAAGTATTGTGACACTTGTCTAGCAAGGGGAATTAATTAAAAATTGACTATTTTAAGCAAGATTGACATCCAAGTATAGCAGTAGTTTAAACACACAAGAATCATTTTATGTCCATATTCAAAAGCCAAATATGGGTTAGTAGAACCCTAGTACATGAAGGGAACTAATCCCGATAAACCTTCCATATACTGACAACTTGTTACGAAGGCAGGATAGTTATTAAAGATAAGTAAAGCCTCCATATTTCGACTCGTATTATACACTGGTATAGCAATCAATGATAACAAGTTCCGTATGAATATTCAGTCGTATCCCGATGGGCTCATTATTTTTCAGTTTTAGTTAGTCACTTCAAATCCTTCAAATCCGTTCATTACCATAGAATGGTCTTCTTTTTTACAACATTTGCAATGAAGTTTGAAGCAATCTCTACCCATCTTATGGTTGCATTCCTTACACGTGCAAATGCTATCAAAAAAATCTACATTCTTATGATGATTGTCGACCGTCATCTATGATCATTAATTACTACACTACAATAAATTACATCCTTTTTAAAAATATGGTCAAGGGTTCGTTTAGGTTCTTAAGATAGCACTGGGTGAAAAGTAACAGATTATATGTTATAAATTGAAATTATGCCCTGATCTGTCCCCTGCAAACTTCCAAGAAATAATTTCCAAGATCAATTTCGTTGGGGTGATTCTTTAATTCATCTTACATAGCCAAGACCACTTTACCTCTCGGATGTACATCCCTTTGGTAATCGAGTGCATCACCTGTCTCATCCAGTGAAAACTCCTTCTCTACATTTACCCTTATGTTATTTTGATCCACCCATTGTGTCAATTTAGTTAAATGTTCCCTATCGGCTTGTGTGAATCGAAATACAGCTTTGACGCCGTGTTGGTTCATTAGCTCTGAATCAGGCTGCTCTAGCATTGAAACAATTATCCCACCCTTCATCAAAACTTTGAAAGATCTTCTGTAAGTGTCACCGCCTACAGTATCAAACACTGCATCATAGTCAGGTAGCAGATCTTCAAAGGTCTGAGACTTGTAGTCTATCACTATATCTGCACCCAGTTCTTGGACAAAAGACTTGTCATTCGCACTTACTGTTGTCGCTACGTATGCTCCCAAGTTCTTGGCAAGCTGAATAGCGATTAATCCGATGCCTCCCGCACCGCCATGAATTAGAATTTTTTGACCCTTTGATAGTTTAATATCTTCAGTTAGTGCTCGCCAAGCAGCGACTCCCACAAGTGGCAAGCCTGCCGCTTCGAGAAAGCTTAACCTTTTTGGTTTGTTGGCAATACTTTCGATTTTTGCCAGAGCTATTTCTGCAAAAGCTCCGGATCCGCCGCTTGTCACTCCAGCCTGTCCATATACCTCATCTCCCCGCTTAAAATCTGAAGGAGAGACACCCTCTCCAACTTGTTTAATAACTCCAGAAAAATCCATCCCCAAGGTTGATGGGAATTGAAGTGATACCAATTGTTGCAAGTATCCTTCACGAATTTTCCAGTCTGCTGGATTTACGCCGGCTGCTTTTATCGTGACTAAAACTTTTCCGGGAGATATTGTCGGTTCTGACGTGCTTTGATTAATCTCGATAACATCACTGCCTCCATATTTGTTAATTTGAGCTGATTTCATTATAGATATGAAGGCGGTATGAGACATTTAAGAGTAGATGCCCTATCGCTTAGACTTACGGAGTTACCTTTATGCCCAAAAAGTATTATACAAGTTCGAGCCCTTTTACATGCAAGGTTCGAATCCCGACGTCTGTGAATCAAATTTATTCCTAATCCCTCAGAATCCTGACGGATACAACTCAAATATCAATTCCTATCATTAGGAAAATATATAACGTTACCAGAATTCAGGAAAATAAATAATGTAATCAATAAATTAAAACATACTAATAATTAGACGAGAAACAACTATCTATGGAGATATAATAATAAAAGGCTATGGATTAAACACAATGCTTCTATTGATTCCCTTAGGAGAATTTAAGTTAAGAAAATACTAATGTAATACATTAATAGTATAAACACCAAAGGAGGCGTATAATGGGGATTAACAAGGAGACAAAGAGTCTTGGTATGCCTTGGGAGAAAGAATATGGTTACGCTCAGGCGGTCAAAGTTGGGGATACTATCTATCTATCGGGACAAGTAAGTCATGACGATGAGGGCAAAATCGTCGGTCTCAGAGATATGGAGGCACAGATGCGCCAAGCATATGCAAATATCAAGAAGGTGCTCGCAGAATATGGCGCAACAATGGATAACGTAGTAGATGAGATACTCTTCGTGACGGATATGGATATAGCCTTTGCAGCGGCAGTCAAGTGCAGACGAGAGGTCTTTTCTGGCACTCCAATTGTGGCAAGTACTATTGTGCAAATACAACGTCTTGCCTTCCCAGATCTCATGATTGAGATTAAATGTGTAGCCAAGTTGGAGCGATGAATTACAGTATCAAGAAAAGCTTTAAAGCTTAGTAATCCTCTCTTATAGAAGAACCTTCTTTTAGAATCGATAGCGTCGTGGGTACCGACGAATCCTTTCATAAACTGACTTCATTCTAGTTAAGGGGTAATTGAAGTATGAGAGGGGTGCGGCATTAGATAGTTGAAGCACGTAGAAGTTTGTAGAGCGAAAAAAACGCATTCGAACCTATATTAGTTTCTAAGCATATCAGATACCAATATTAGTAAAGATATTCTTCTTTTTCTTTTATTAACAGAATTACTATACTACTGTATGTCTGTGCAATAGCCACGTTTACGGCGTAAACCATAAATAAGAAATTTGCCCCTGAAGATTCATAGAGTGAATCTAAAATGAATGAAGTTATAGAAAGAGTTAATCAAACTTACTCGATTTTTGAAGCCGATCCATTGCATAGTGAATTAAGAATTCTAGATTGGATTTTGTATCAAGTTTGTAGTAACCAAATAAAGGAAATGAGCGCTTCCCAATAATAGTTAGAATTTCGAAATTTAAAACTAAACATAAAAGCAACTGACGGGCGCTGTTTGCTTTCAATGCTAATGAACAAGAAACGACCACGCCCACTAGTTGCCTATGTTTAGTAACCCATGCTTAAGTGACGTATTATATAAAAACTTGGATAGAAAGAAACATAAGAATTTGTCAGTAACCAATTTATTTTATTTTTCTACACTATTCTAAGTCTTATTTTTAAATGACCAAACTTCATAAAATGATTTGTTAGACGCTCTCAGACTCAGTTTGAAAGATTACAATATTAAATAATACTCATTTATTTGGAATTATTGGTAGAGTTTTGTTTTGTTTGTAAATTTTAGCATTTTCTACATACCCTTTTGAGCCGTCTGGTTTCTTCCATTCTAAAGATATTTCGTAATATTTCATGCCTTTGAAATTATCAATAGAGGACGTCATCATAAATGTAGATTTATGATCTGGTTTAAGAGTACGAACATGCGGATAGGTAAATTGGGTTCCTATAATACCCTTATTTTTATCATAAACAGTTAATGTCACTACTACAGATTTGGCAGTATCATTTCCTTTATTTTGAACCTGCCCTTCTAAAACACGATAACCAAATGATGCGTTGTTTAATTTCTGACGTAGTAAAACTATTCCAGTAAAATTAGAATTCTCCGATGAAGTAGTATTTGATGAGAAATTGGAAGAATTTGTTGCATTGCATTTAGTCTGAAAATTCTCGAAAAATTGGCCATACGCAAAATCAGCGCTCTCGAATTGCATACCACCCATGAATAATACGAATGTCAAAGTTATCGTCGCAAGTGAGATTTTGAAGTCCAATATATCACTGCTTTTCTCTAGGGGAACAGAAAAGTTTTTCGTAGTAAATTAGAATTTTCTATTTGCCCATTAATATGATAAGTCCTGTCACTAAACTAGCCGAAACTAGAGCAAATGTTATCATGATTCACTTTTGAAATTCATAGCATAAACTCATTTATCTATCTATCTCACTTTTCAATTATGTCTTGATTATATGGATTTTCGTTAGTGATAATATGGTATATTCTTATCATCGGGATGTACATGCTTTTTTCAACTTCATCATCGTCAATACCAGAGACCTTCTGAATCATTATACCAGTGTTTAGCTTATTATGCTTCACAATAATTTTCTCAAACCTACGAACTGTCCAATCGGATATAATTTCGTCTTTCGAATCATTTGAAATATGAGCATGTTTAGAGCTATCGGTTGTATACCTTAATCCAATCTTGCTTTTCTTGCCGTCCTTACTGATAAATGGACCGATGTATATCGTAGAGTAATTATCATATGTGTCTAACCATAACTGAATATCGTTTACTTCATTATCTTCATAGTATATTTTTGGTTCAACTATTTTTTGATGTTGGATGGCATCTTCCATTTCTTTTTCCCTTAATGATTTTCTCTGTGCTTCTCTCTTATCGAATATCCTTAAACCTGGGGCTTTCTCCTTTTTATCATCAGTCATTTATTTGACCACCATATTATCAATAAGTTTATTTTGTATATTTGAATGTGCGTATACGGCCTTTTCTATTGTATCATCTATTTCCTGGAAAGTAACTCCCTGGTATACATGAACAGTAGTATTATGTCCCTTCAGATTCAAAACTGTTCTTCAGTTCTGCTAAATCTGTCATTTACTTATTTCACCACATTCTCCACAGACGGAACTATTGCCTTCTAACCATTCACCGCATTTTTTACAATGTGTTCTATAATAATCTCCATCATCTACAATCAACGCTAGTATAACAATTTGCTGATCATATCAGCCAAAATGACGTTCAGATAATTATTTATTTATCGAAATGTAAAGATAAGGGTACTACTCAGAAGTAAGGGAATTAGTTCGGGGTTGATGTAAATGGCTCAATTGAAGAAGCGAATTTTGATAGTCGATGAAGAAAAAGACGTAGGCGGAACTTTTGAAACGATACTCGAAAATTATGGATTTGATATAGATTACTTTACAGATCCAGATCTGGCTTTGGAAAAATTCAAACCAAATCTATATGACTTGACGATATTGGACATTAGGATGCCTAAAATTAATGGCTTCGAATTATATGATCAACTTAAGTCACGGGATTCTAACATCAAGACACTATTTATCACAGCACTAAGTAGTGTGGAGTCTTACAATACTCAGAATAACAAAGTGTACCCTTTAAAGGGACAAAGACATTTCATGGCAAAACCCGTAAGCAGCAAGGAACTTTTGGAACAAGTTTATTCAATGATAAATTAGCAAAAAAGAAATTGAAGAATCCAAAAGATGGCTTGATATAGAAAAAGATGATTCTACATACAAACGAGATCTTCAAAAAAGAATTGAATTAATAAATTGTGGTTTGCTTCTGTCTGGGGAATACTTATTGTGTTAATGAATCGTGAGGAAACGGAAGGACCTTTTACACGTTTAAACACAGGGCAGTGGAAGCTGCTGCCTGTACTGGATGTAGGAGGTTTGGACAGAACTACCTTAGAAAATCTTACAACAATATTTGATGCTTTCAAGAATATCACATTCAAAAATATTCATGAACAGTTTAACAAAGACGACGGGAATTATGACAACAATAGATTAGAATTTGATGTTAAATTTCTTAAGGCTTTGGAACCTACCGTAGATGAGAAAAAGGTGCGAAATGATCTATTAAGCCTCTACGAAAGAATTAAAGTATCATTTGATTCATGGATTGGTCAAGATTAACAATTTGCTTGATTATATTATGAAATTCCTGAAGCCTAAACGAGATCCAAGTGGCTAATGCTGACAAATGACGCTCTGCTATTGTATATGTTTCAACTGTAAGCATATAAAGTGGTAACAGGGACCATTCAAGTTCAGGTCCCTCCCGACCTCTGAAAAATTAATGATACTATCAAATAGCTATTCTTATAAGGAACCATGATAACTTGAATATGTTGGCAACTGAAGGTTATTGTGTAAAATGCAAAGCAAAAAGACAAATCAAGGGTGAAACACGGGTTATTATGAAAAATGGAAGGCCTGCAACGAGAGGAACGTGTCCAGTTTGCGGAAGTAAAATCTTTAGGATTGGAGGAGGTCCGGGCAAATCCGTAAAAGCCAAGCCTAAAGCCAAGCCTAAAGCCAAGCCTAAAGCCAAGCCTAAAGCCAAGCCTAAAGCAAGAAGAAGATAAAACCCTAATGTCTTTTTTATATTTTTACAAGAATCTTAAACCATAACTTCTAATGACTTAGCAACCATCTATGATATCCTAGTTGAGAACTTGAAATGTATGTATGATATTATAAAGGTGGATATGATGTTATTGGAGAGATGATATAAATCTAGATGAAAATATCTCCACTCTTTTTTAATTTTAACTCGAATTATAAGCCGTATTTTGCAGATTCTTTTACTAGAGTAACGTTTGATAGTGTCCTTTGGTATGCTTCTGGATTTTCTGTATGTATTGGAAATATCGTTTTTGAACCAATTTGGGATACCGCTTCAAGTAAATCATTACCTCTAGCATGTCCAGAACAGTGGCTTTGAAACTTGGCCATACCAAAGTGGTCAATCCAAGCATCAATTCGTTCCTGGGAGAATTCTTGTTCTTCGTTATAGGGTTCACTAGCCGAGTGAATGTATCTAGCTCCAGGCTTTGGCTTCATGTCAATTAACGCTGTAAAACTGTAAAATCCTATGGCACAAAGCACCTTGTTTTCTCTTGCTGTTATTTGTTCTGCAGTCCATGTATTATGAAGGTCTAGAAATTGACCATCATTTCCCTTATAATCTGAATCAGAGTATGTCCCTGAACCTCTTTTAGGTAAGTAAATTATGATATCCTCATCATCTATGTTTGGAACATCAAGATGCCTGTCCTGAGAAAGATACTTTAGAAAATAGGCATCATTTAGTTTTACAACAAATTTTCTGTTGGTTTCTTTTGCTATATTATAAAACGTTCTTAGTCTATCAACATCTTTAAAGTTAAAATCAACGAGTACTAATCTATCAGTGTCTGATACTATTTTGCTTGATTCTTTGTAAACTTGTTTTTCACTTTCTTCCCGTTCTTTTTCACCAATTCTTGTTCCTTCTACAATTAACGCAATGGGTCTTGCTTCCTTTGCTTTTTCTATAAAATCACGAGTCATCTGAGATTTTGTACCATGTAACCTTATATCGCCAGTGTATACAACAGGACCTTCAGAAGTGTAAATGATAAATCCATATGCACCAGGCACTGAATGATCCACATGGATTGGTTCTACTTCTAATGATCCAATTTTAAATTTATCTCCTGTAGTGAAAGTTTCAATCCTACGTTCTATTGGTTTCTCTTTTACATTGTATGGTCGGATTTTATAATCTAGAATCTCTCTTTCAATTGTCCTCGAACATCTTTCTTCTAATGCTCGTAAGATTAGATGACATGCTTTCCCCATGTAAATTGGAATGTCTTCATGTAAAAAAGAGATGTAATCTGCATGATCAGAATGGGCATGGGACAACAAAACAGCATCAATATCAGGTTTTTCAACCTTACGCCCTGCCAATTTCATTAGATCATCTCGGTATAATCTTGGAATATCAGGAACTAAACCCATTGTGATAAAATCAACTATTCCATTTGAAGTTCTTGGACTGATGTACTCTTCAAAGAATTTAGCCCTTCTACTGAAACTTTTTCCAAAATCTAGGAAAATTCTAGTATCCTTGTCTTCAAGCAGAATTTTGTTCCCTCCTATTTCATTTACTCCTCCATAAAATGTTAGGTTAGTCATAACCCTAATCTTCGCCTCTCTTTTTAATTATTTCCCCATTCTTGTCTTTTTTGAATTGAAGGTTCTCTTTAAAAATAATGCAATCTTCATTTGAACCGGCATCATGAGAACCTTGTTTAATTAATTTAGTTTCTTCTGAACAGTAAATAGGAATGTCAGGTCTAACATAATGAATATGCGCACAACGATCTATATGTGCATTCCTCAAAACTATAGATTTCGCTGTTTTCACTACCACCAAAAGCCATATGTTTGGCATAGCCTTTTCTATTCAGGCCTTTATGTCTAGGTAACAATTCAAATGCGAACAAGTGTCCGATTCCATCGCAGATTCTGGTAACAAAGGCCAGTGTTGCATAGCAGAAGATGAGGCCGAAGACATGGCTTACGATAAAGATAAAAACAATGTCATAAAGACTGGGTATGCTTCTGGTGGTTCTGTCCCTAAAATTGAACTCGAAGGAGGAAGAAGGCAGGATAGCTGGCTTACGTATTGTCATAAATGGTTTGCAATGGAGGAGTTACCAGATTCGAGAAAGATGAAAGCAATATTGGACCGCTCCTTAGTTTACAAATTCATAGTTGGCGAAGTTCTCTATAATATAAAAGACATCATAAGGGATGCTGGGGACCCAAAATACAAACCACTTTATGAAGAATTAATTCATATCAGAAAACTTTTATTGTGTTTTAGAACTGTTGCATTATAACGAACCAATCTTAGATGTTAATTTAGTACTACTTATGGAAATAACTAATTCAATTAAGGTCACTCCTTGCCCAATTAGCTGTAACTATTTGTAATCACTCGATATAGGATAAATTACATAATTAATAATACAAGTCAATATATAATGAATATTTTAATTCATGAGAATCGTTTCATAATTATGTCTTGTGCATGGTGCTTCTAAGCAATGACAGTATGTGAAAGATGTAGTAAACAAGAAGAATACCACACATGTTCAACATGTAACCAACACTTGTGTATTGATTGTTTTAATACAGTTCACTTTGGTATTAATGCAACAAGGGCTAGTAGGTCAATAGTATATAATAAATGCGTTTTTTGTGGTGAAATATATGGGGTCAATGTTAAAGTTGAAGTTTGCGATAAATGTACAATCATACTGACCTGGGCATCTGCAAGGGATTATCTTGCCGCAGTAAATAGGGTATCACAGTTGATAAGGACAAACAGGCTTGATTCAAAGTTGAAAAATGAAAACTATTGTAAGGCAAAGTTTGGGTTACACGCAACACAAGTTATCATGGATGCAGTAGATAGTTCTAGAATGCAGTAACAATATAGTAGTTCTATTCTTGATATGCACTCAAAATTCAGTTTTTATGAATCATAAATATTGCCAGGCGTTATATTAATGACCCAAAACTTGGTTTCTACCTATTCCTTGTTTCCCGTTCTAATTTCGGGTTTATTATCCTCTGGTGAACCTCTTATACTATCATATGTCTGCTTTCTTTTTATTTGACCCATTTCTTTATACACTCATCACAATATCTTTCTATTAATTCAGCGCCTTTCATATCATAACTCAGTATTTTAGTAGGAATACATTCACAAACACTGCATACTCCACCAATGTATTTCTTTATTTCATCATACCTTCGTTCTCGCGTTAATTTACGAGTCCTGAGTATGTGATGTAATTCTTCTAGTTTTTCTTTGTCTACGATTATGGGTTTAATAAGTGGCTTTGATTTCACTACCAGATACCAGACCTAGATAGTGTACTTAACGACTATCATTATGATGAGAGTATGTACCTGCTGCCTATTGATATTTTCCTTACGCCATGTAGAGTTTCTTATCTGCAGGAATCTACTATCTTTGACAAGAAAAATGAATTATTTAGAATTTACTAAGAGAAGTAATCTGATTCTACTTTTGATACATTTGTTCTATCTTGTTCATTTTTTCTTCTATCCTATCAAGTCTAGATTTTTCTATAGTAAGCATTTCAACCTTTCTTTGTAATCTATTTGCTGGATCGATAGTTAAGTTATCAATTGCTTTTTCTTATTTCATTTCATTGACATTGAAGTTATTTATTTTTATTTCATTTTATTTTTTTTCTTTAATAACTCAATATCCCTAAAAAGAGAATCCATCTTAGATTTTTCAATCGTAAGAGTTTCTACTGTCTTCTGTAACTTATTTTCATTACTAATTGTCAGTAAGTCAACTACGTTAAGATAATCATCCAATATTTGTTTTTCAGTCGGTTTATAATATGATTTTTCTAATCCGGTGTCGTGTCCCATTAACATTTTTACATTAAGTAGTTTCATGTGGTTTAATGCATGGGTTTCAAAATATTTTCTCAGGGAATGTGTACTTTTGAATTTATGTCTTCTTTTAGTATTCATATCCAGTGTGTAAGATCTAATATTTTGTATTCTCCAGGCTCTATTAAATATCATTCTTATTGCATCACTATCCACTTGCTTTGGTGATTTCATAGCAAGTACCACAGAACCAGACAATTGCATGACTCTCATGATACTTTAAAAATATGATAATTCCAAATATTACAAGTATGACTTATAATTCTGTCCTGAAAAATTTATCTGAAGTAAATTACGCCATCAATAACTTACACTCTCTAGGTCTTTTCGCCCATCCTGATAAAGTAAAATCATGGGACACCTACAAAATGGTTAAAATAATAAGCGAAGGAGATAGAAGCTCCTTCATCCTTGATGTAGGATGTAATGGCTCCCCTATCTTATCCATATTGAAAAGACTTGGATTTAAGAATTTATACGGTTGCGACCTATTCCTAAAAAAGATACCTTCCAGCTTAACAGAAATTGTCTACCCGCTCTATAGACCAATTATTGAAATGTATGAGGATAAGACCTTTAATATTTCGATTCAAAATCTTGAAGAAACTAATTTCCAAGATAAAATGTTTGACTATATTACATCATTGTCAGTCATAGAACATGGAGTTAATATTCGAAATTATTTCAAGGAGATGAACAGAATAATGAAGAAAGGTGGAATACTTTTAACGTCCACTGACTACTGGCCTGATAAGATACTCAACATAATAAAGACAAAACATAATCCTAAGGATGATCCTGATAATGTTTTCAGTAAAGAGGAAATAGAGAAGGATGTGCTCAAGGCCGCAGAACTGAATGGTTTAATCCTTACAGAACCAATAGACTTTAGCTTTGAAGATAAGGTAGTCCATTATAATGTCACTGGTCTTGACTATACCTTCATCTTCTTTGCTTTAAAAAAGACTGATTAAAAAACATTTATACCAAATACACTAGTGTGGGGAACATTAATGGTAAAGTTCTGAGCAGTGACCAAAACAAAGGCAAAAACAATAACAAGAACTGTTTAGCGCTCTGCTAATATTTTTTCTTCACCAGTCAGATTTGCCATTATCCTTACTGCTGTTTTTTTATCATTCATAACTTAGTTCTCATATGCTTAATATAATATAAAGAAGGTTTGTGTCCCGCAGGTTTGCAGATATATAATAACCCGATAACTTTACAATACCTGGTTTTGATATACCTACAAAACAAGTTATTAAGGGAGTATTGAGTTTTGTTTTTATGAGCGATGAATCTGAAAGAGAAGAAATGAAAGATGAAACCCATCAATTAGAAGACGATGAACAGGAAGAGGAAGAGGAAGAGGAAGAGGAAGAGGAAGAGGAAGAGGAAGAGGAAGAGGAAGGGGAAAAGGAAAAGGAAAAGGAAAAGGAAAAGGAAAAGGAAAAGGAAAAGGAAGAGGAGTGATAGTGATAATAGGTAAACATAAACCCATTTTTAAGTACAAATTTGTTCTTAATCCCTCCAATCCTGTGTCATGTCGTGCTTTTGATTAAGACTTAAACAAACAAAATCATGATTATTGCAAAATTGAAGGTTATATGAAAAAGCTAAATAGCCGATCAACAGAACCCGTATACATGCAGTGTCCGAATCCCGGTGAACCCGACTCAGACATTTGAGTCATTATAATTGCGTTTTGTTTTTACCTAATATTTTAAATCCTCAAGAATGTTGAGCTCAAAATTCCGACCAAAAATGATTCACAAACCTTCCCTTAGTCAAAATCGAATTAAAGAAATATGAAAGGTCTTCCATGAAAAACATGTTACTGTCAATTAACTAAGTATTAAGCATGCAGATCTTCTAAAAGAATACTAGATTATTGACTCTTTCATTAAAACCATAAATAGTCTCCTTATCTTGATTTGATTTAGTATTGAAAGAGTCGATTTTCCTCACTGGATATAACCAAACTAATTTGCAAATTTCTAAAGAGTCAAAGATTCTAGGTTGGATGCAAAATTCAAAAAGAAAAGAAATAGCAAATGGTGATTACGTTTTTGTATATAATATAGATAATAAGAGAATAGAATATGTATTCAGAATTGATTCTAAATCGGAGAACAATGAACTAATTTGGAAAGACGAAAAAGATTCCAATAGTGTAAGGTACAAAAATCGTTGGAATGCAGACTTAATCTCTGATAGTCTAGACATAGATAGAAGCGAAATATTAAACTATTCTCCTTTTAATAAAGATGTCAACAGATTCAATCTTCTTATAAGGAATCCGTTTCCAAATTTTTTGGATGATAAATATAATGACTTTTGTTCCTTTCTCTTAACAAAAATCCCTACTAAGGAAGCCATTTCAACACCCAAAAATAACGATATGGACATGAACCTGGATGCTAAACAATATTTTTTAATTCAAGTTAACGAACGTGGGAGCCAAAATATTCTTGAAAATAACACATATCGACATTTACGTTGGTTTGATGTTCCAAAAGATATCGATCATGGCAAAGTTAAAGAAGGAGACATATTATTAGTTTATTTCGCGAGAAATTCAATAAAATATAAGCAATCCTTAAAAAAGATTTTCGTCGTCAATTCAGTTACTGGAGACAAGACGACTTTTAATGTCAAAGAATTAAAGGATTTGCAAGGGATTTCTCTACACGATATTAAGAATGCTATTGAGGAGGGTAAAATAAGTAATTCATTTAACAAGTTAGACCAACAAGGTTTTAATATAAAACAGATTTCAGAGTCAGATTATAATGCTGTTTTATCATTAGATAATGATCTTTATCCCTCGAGTGGTAAACATGTAGATAATAACAAGAAATTGACCTTTGTGGCTAAATGGAGTCGACAGGGGGAAGAGAAAAGGATATTGATAGTTCCCATAGAACATCATACTGCAATTGAGAAAATGAAGAATCCTCTAAAGGTAACAGTTGAAGAAATAGTCGAATAGAGTAGAATTTAGTATGATGCCAACTTCAACAACGACAGAAAGCCAAGTATCACAACGAAACCGATAACCCCGCTTATAGTCCTTTTTTCTTTGGCATTCATTTTCAAGAATAGCAAGGAAACTTATAGTCATGCTGCCATTTGTCCAGCGTTTTTTTCAGCGTGTTGCTTCCCGTCATCAAATACAACCTTTCCAGCATCTTCATGTATTCAGGATGCTTCTGGTGCGATACAATCTTATCCTTAGACTTATCCTTAGACAAGGAGTAGTAGGTTCCACAATCTACCGATAGGTCGTTGATATTTTTCTCCAGTACGTCTACACCCTTCTTGAATAGTGTCAGCGCTCGCTCCTCCCCAGTATATTCGTAGTAAGTCATCAGGTTTGCAACGCAAAACAGTTGACTGTTCAGTATTTTGACATTGTTATTTTCAGTCGCCACTCCTAAAAGCCAGCCGTCCTGATTTAGAACAGGAGAATTTAAGCCGTTGAATACTTTTTTGGAAAATTCTAGGTATTTGGAATCCCCTGTTTCATTGTATTTTTTAGCGGTCACAAGCATCGCCTTACTCTGAGCCTCACAGCCATACCAAGGCGCAGATATGTCAGAATAAAAGTACCAATTGTAGTTGTACGGTATCAGATAGTAGTCTACATGGTCTTCATAGTTGCTGCTGTCAAGGAACCAGTCAGCATTGTCGACAAAGTTAGGATTATAGACTTTACCTATATTCAGGTCATAGAGGTTTTTGTAATCCACCATCGTGTTATTGTTTGCATCCCTAAGATATTCAATATCATCCCAGTCTGTTTCCTCCTCTTCATTTTTGTTGTTGACTGTTGTCGAGGCGGTCATGGCGTCACCACCTATTACTATTGTGCGATTTCGTATAACAAATCCATGTCTTATTGCATTACCATGTGTGTAGCTTACTCCCTTCCATCTATCCATAATGTAATTTATCATTGCTTCGCCCTTTAATAGATTGGAAGAATTAAGGTATCTAATATAGAAAATTTCATCCATGCCAGAATCAACACTGACAGAATATGAACACTTGGAATTTTGTGATTCCTGTGTAATTATTTAAGGAAAAAGATAAAAACAATCAAATTAATTTAACAGGGGCAGAAATGAATACGTCTTTTGGTAATATAGTTGATGAATTTTTCGAAAACCTTCGATCAGAAGACATACCTGATGATATTATAATAAAATTAAAGGGTCTTTTAGATTTTCCAGATGATATTAACGATAATGACATTGTAGATGTTATCACGGACTGTACTGTTGAAATTGATCACGATTAAATCTATTGCGATTAGTTCTTTGAGAGGAATCAAAGAATTAAGCTTACCCTTGGATGGAAAAGGACTTATCCTATTTGGTGAAAATGGTACTGGCAAAAGTTCAATAGTTGACGCGCTAGAATTTTTTTTTACCGGAAGTATTTCTCATTTAACTTCCTCTAAAAGTCTTTCATTGAAAAATCATGGAAAACATGCGAAGGCCTCACTCAAGGACCTAAAGGTGGCCTTGGAGTTTAATCCAGGAGGAACAACCATTACTAGGACTTTTTCCTCGACTCCTGATTGTCCTGCAAGTTATAAATTGATGTTTGAAGAAGCCAAAAGAGGGACTTTTATTTTGGAAAGAAGTACGCTGCCAGGTTTTTGTCCCAATCATAAATTTTGTATATCTTATCTTCATATTCCATTTTCCATTTAGATTTGTTATTTTCTTCTCCAGACAATTGACTACTAGCAAATTGATATACTATATCGAAGTTGGGACTCCACATTTTTTGTTGAAATAAATCTTTAACCAATTCACTCTTAACTTGACTCGTATGAAATTTGCGTTGATTGAATGATTCCATAGTATCAAATGTTTGTCCGCTTTCAGTGCTTAGTTGTTTTTTGCCTCAAAGTATAATAAAGAAACAACACTATTTAGTACTGGCTGTTCGGATGCTAACTAATGATGTTATAGACTATTATAGAATTTTAGGAGTATCTCAATATGCTAAATATCGAGAAATTAAAGCCGCATATAGGCGTCTGGCTTTGAAATATCATCCTGACAGAAATAGTTCGCCTTTTTCTGAAAATACTATAAAAATAATAAATGCTGCTTTTGAAGTTCTTTCTGATAGAGACAAAAGAAGACAATATGATGAGAAGGCAATTATTAATAATACGACACATAAGAAAAAAGATCAAACTCAATCGTATTCATCTTCTTCTCATGTTAATAGTAGTGATACTGTTTATTCTGATTCTGGGAATACCAGCGGGGATGATGAATATTATAATACTTATGTAAAAAAACGTAATAGAGATGAAACTGATGTTAAATCAGAAAAGGCATCATCGGCAACAAATATCTTTGGTAAATCAAAAGGTCGTTTTCATATAATTATAGAACCTGCACTATGCATGGCTTTCGGAAGTTGTGAAACACTTGCACCAAATGTATTTGTAGTTGACAAGGACAAAATGATAAATCCAAAAGCAACGGTGAAGTCAGAAACTGGTGATGATTTTGAAAGAATACTTGCTGCAGCTCAGACATGTCCTACAAAAGCTATTATAATTAGGGATAGATATACTGGCGAACAAATTTACCCTTGATTCAATGGTAAATTTTCAAATCTCGAAATCTAAAAATCATACTATTTGGATACATTCTGAAACATTGGTAGTAGGTCTTCAGATCCTTAATACTAATAAATATCTGGTTTTGGTATCAAGGAATGAAACAATTGACTCGTCGTAATCATGAAAAGAAAGAACCATGGGCTGAAAGTATCCCACGAATGCCGATGAGCTAATCTTATGTATTGGATCCCAATTGTTAACAGTATGGTTCCCGAGGGGCTCATAAAAAATTAGTTCCCTAATGGTATACGGCATAATAAGAAATTGATTAATCACAGATTATTATAATATGTACTATCTGATTTGCATGAATTTATGATTTCTTTTCAGCTTTGATTACAAGCATGAGCTTATTATTGAATTCAAATGCTAAAGAATGCTGCCTCAATTTTGTCCGAATCTTATTAGCATATTCTATAATTTGTTGCTCCTCTACATTTGCAGTGTGAACTTCTAATCGTGTATACTTGACAGGTTCAAATTTTCCTTCAAAATAACCGTCAAATTCTATCAGTGACATGCTCCCGTATTGCGAAACTATCTCCTTTACAACATCCATAAAACCCTCTGTACGAGGTATATAAAATTTAATCGAATGGGGCAAAACTTTGGTAACGTACGATTCTTCCGCCATGTATTAACATGGTAAACATTCTATCTAATGATTTCACGATCTCTTAAAGTATAGACAAGACAATAGATGAGTGCAACTCCGATTGCTTGTATGCAAATAGGAAAATAATTGATTTGCTTGAATTTCCCGAGTACTTGTTCATTTAGACGTTGTATATTTCAAATTGAGAAGTAAATACGTAACAAACTTACATAATTTATATTGACATTTTTACAATAATTATGTTCATTCATATTACGGGGAGAGCTAATCTTATCTTAGTAATGAGTTACAGTGGAAGAAATGGGTACAGTAGAGGCGGAAGTCGAGGAGGAACGTTTGGTTCAAGTCCAAAACCAGTAGAAATGGGAAAAGAATACGAAGTTGAGATATCAGAAATAAGCAACAGGGGCGACGGAATTGCTAGAGTCCAAGGATTTGTTATCTTTGTTGAAGGTGCAAAAGCCGGACAGAAGACGAACATAAGAATTACCAGTATTGGGGACCGCTTCGCAAAAGCAGAAATTGTATGAATTAAGCGGAGTAATAATATTTTTTAGAATTTAGTAGAGCCTTTTATGTTCAAGATTCGAATCCCACACGTCTATGTTTCTAATTATCTTTTGAATTTTTATGAATAGTGAGCCGAAAAATAGGGTCAAAAATGGTTCACAAACCTCTGGACCCGCATAGCTAAAGTTGACGTGGGCAATTTTTGACTAGTAAAATAAAATTTATAAATTAATAATATCTTTTAAAGGATGTTTTCCTAGTTTATAAGATTAAGTTTCTAGTGAGAAGAAACTTTGTGCAGAATATTACTACATGTTACATGTTATACTTAAGACATTGACTAAAAACATGCGCTGAGCTGACAATGTATTCTCCGCCTATGAAAAAACCTGTACCAAGACTACTTATGACATCTCTTGTAATCTTGTTAGCAAGACCTATCGCCACTGTTGCAGCCTTGATTACTCTGAACTTATCAGCTTCGATCATCAAACGGCATTAATAGATATGATGAACAGATTGAATTAAGAAATCAATCTTTAAATCCTATTTGCTATACTTGTTAAGAATCGTATTAATTCAAAAATTTAACATTATCTGACTTCTA
>Ga0193719_10000207_pt1 | contig 20886 bp, 18 predicted proteins | sample U2a2metaG_FD_160103 | JGI IMG/M metagenome (GOLD analysis project Ga0193719, IMG submission 160103) | Soil microbial communities from a riparian zone of the East river system, Colorado, United States - U2a2 | ecosystem: Environmental > Terrestrial > Soil > Riparian zone | place: USA: East... | reverse complement strand
CGAAAGGATCCGGACCGTTTGCGTCCGTTTCGTGTTCCAATGGTGCCAATCTTTCCGCTTCTTGGCGTATTTTTTTGCGCCGCGCTCATGCTCAGTTTGCCACTGGAGACGTGGGGTCGTTTCTTCGTCTGGTTGGCTATCGGAATGTTGATTTATTTCGGCTACAGCGTTCGCCACAGCAAATTGCGTCACGGCATCGACGTCGGCGAAACGGAAAATGTTTTTCCACCGATCCAGCCCTAAACCGTGCCAGCTTCGCTATGCTGGATTTGTGCGGCCGAGCAAAAACCTTCCCACAGAGATCTTCAGCTCTTTTGCTTTAGATATTTCGCGAGAAAAGCTTCCGTCGCCTCGTAAAATGCAAACCGGTTCTCCTCGTTGTTAAAACCGTGGCCTTCATTGTCTTTGACCATGTATTCGACATCGACCCCGCGTTTGCGAAGGCTTTGCACGATTTGATCTGATTCCGCTTTGTTGACGCGAGGATCCTGCGCGCCTTGGGCGACAAAAAGCGGCGTCTTGATTTTGTCCGCGTTCAATGCCGGTGACATAGCTGTGAATAAATCCTTGTCCTTCTCGGGATCGCCAACCATCTCGTGCATCTGGTCGAGAAACGGTTTCCAATAGGGTGGGATCGTTTTCATGAACGTAAACAAATTCGAGATGCCCACATAATCGACTGCAGCCGCGTAGAGATCGGGCGTGTAGGTGACTCCGGCCAGCGTGGCGTAACCGCCATAACTCCCGCCGTAAATCGCAACGCGCTTAGGATCGGCAATGCCTTGTTTGATCAGCCACTGGACACCGTCAGTGAGATCGTCTTGCATCGTTTTGCCCCATTGCTTGAATGATGCTTCCCAAAATTTCCGGCCGTAGCCGGTCGAGCCACGAAAATTTACTTGGAGCACTGCGTAACCGCGGTTCGCGAGAAACTGCACTTCCGGATCGTAACCCCACTCGTCACGCGCCCACGGGCCGCCATGCGGAATCATGACTGTGGGGAGATTCTTCGGATCGCGCCCGAGCGGCAGCGTGAGGTAACCGTGAATGGTCAAGCCGTCGCGGCTCTTGTATTCTATCGGCTTCATCGGCGCGAGTTGATCTTCCTTCAGCCAGGGTGCCACATCGACAAGCTTGGTCAGCTCCTTCGTTTTCGCGTCGAAAAGATAGCGCGAGCCAGGCGTCCGATCGCTGGTTGCGGCGACGACGAACTTGTCCTCCTCGTGATCGTTGCCGACTAGATCAACTTGATAGCCAGGAAGCTTCTGCTCGATCGCTGAGTACATTTTCTCAGTTTGCGGATCGAGATATTTTCGCTCCTCGCGCCAGGTCGTGTACTCCGCGTAAGTTAGAACCTTCCGTTTCTTCGAAAACGCAAGGCTATCGACGTCCACCTCCGGATTTTCGTAAATCGTCCCCGTTTCTTTGGCTGTTGCCGGGTCGATCTTTACAATTGCAACCTTGTCCCGACCGATATTTGAGGTGGCATAGATTTCCTTGTTGTCGAACGTGTAAAACTCCGGCGTCACGCGTTCCCGGAAATTTGTGCTCAAAACTTTCTTGAATGGCGCCTTCTCGTCCGGCCGCGTGAGCAGTGTTGCATTGACGCCATCGGATTCCGTCGCGGCGAGAATCCGGCCTTTGTGATCGGTCACCCAATGATCCACGTGTCCGGGGTTTTTCGCGATCATCTTCATCTCGCCGGTCGCCACGTTTAATCGATAAGCGTCGAAGACCTCGGCGTTCCGTTTGTTCATCATCATGACAATTTCGTTCTCGGAAATATCTTCGAGATCGTCGACGAGCTCCGCTCGCACCTTTGGAAATTGGGTCAGGTCTTTCACTTCACCAGTTTTCAAATCGATGCGGAAAAGATGGAAATTCTCGTCGCCCTTTTTGTCCTGCGCGTAAACAACGAACTGGTTTCCCTTCCAAAAGTACTCGCGAATATCGCGCTCCTTATCAGACGTGATCCGTTTAGCCTCGCCGCCTGCGGTGGGTCGAACGAAAATGTTCATGCGCGTTTCCCATGGCGCGAGATAGGAGAGCGTGTTCCCGTCGGGCGAAAGCAGATAACTGCTGCTTAGCGGATTTTTGAAAAAGTCGCGGAGCGGAATTTTTGGCGGCGGCTCGGCGGCGGCTATGAGCCCGAACATAAGAAGAGCAAAAACCGCGAGACATTGCGCGAGACATTGCATGCCCGCACGTTGGTGAATGGTAGGGATCAAGTCAACACGCCCCAGCGACTTGATACATCGCATTTGCGGTTGGCTGGGATAACCCGGATACGCCAAGACAGTTTCCGGGTTCCAGCCAAACGCGAAGCCTTAAATATTAGTCACGCCGCTTTTGCGTGAGATGCTTTGTCATCTACCTCCAACCACTCGAACAAGGTCGTTTTCGCCGGGTCAAGGCCGAGCGGTTTTACCTGCTCGGCAAACCAATCGCGCCGTTCCGGATCATCGTGAGGCCGGGTTGCTATTACTTCGTCGCCCCAGCGTTTGATTTCTTCGGGCGTTTTCTTTTCGCCGTTGCGGTTGAGCCATTCGACCATTTCTTGATCGCTCGCGCCCTGCTCGATCTGGGCCTTGAAATCGTCGCCTTTCACGCCTTTGAAGCCAAAGAGCATGTTATCCAGCGGACAATCGAAATGATATTCGCCGATATTGCCGGCCACGAGAGCGCGGCATTTGTCGATCGTGCGTCCAAGAATCGCGTAGCCGCCGACCCGAATGCGCGGACTGCGCGGCGCTTCCCTCGTTAAATCTTTGCCAGTCACTTTTTTGTTCATACTTCATGAATCGCCGAGGCCAAACGGATCGGTCGTAACTGCAAGCAAATTCAGAAAACGCGAAATGATTACGTCATGCACAGCCGTTCTGTGGCACAAACAAGAGTAGGCCCGACGGTCAGCGCTTTGATCGGCGATCTATGACCGCAGCATCTTTCGTTTTATGTTTGGCGCCTGTGATTACGGCGAAATGGATATGTCGATCTTTGCTCGGACTCGCGTGTGTTGCGCAGCTTCATGGTGAATCAGCGCGCGTCGCAACGCCGCCAGCCGGAAAACTTTATCACGGATTCTATTGGGGCGGGGTCGGGACTGATCGGCACGATCCGACCGAACACGATGTCACGCCGGAAGATGTTGCACGATACGAGCAAACGATCGGCAAACAGACCGCCTGGATTTATTTCTCAAATAACTGGTTTGAATCTCGAAAATTCCCAGTCGCGATGTGTAGTTGGATCCGCGATCTCAAGAAAATTCCATATGTCCGTTTGATGTTGCGTTCCAGTGTCGATCAAAAGCATTCAGAGAAGGCCTTTTCTCTTCAGAAAATCATTGCCGGGGATTTCGATGTCGATCTTCGCGCCTGGGCACGCGACGCGAAGAGTTTCGGATCGCCTATTTTGATCGAGTGGGGCACGGAGCCAAACGGGAACTGGTTCAGCTGGAATGGTAAGTGGAATGGCGGCGCGAAGGAAGGGCCGGCGCGCTACATCGCGGCTTACCGGCACATTGTCGATCTGATGCGCACTGGGGGTGCCGATAATTTGATCTGGGTGTGGCATGTGAATTGGCTGGATGAACCAGAGCGAAAGTGGAACCGCTTCGAGAATTATTTTCCGGGTGAAAATTATTGTGATTGGGTCGGGCTCAGCGCCTACGGACCAACAACGCCGACAACACGTGACGGAACGGAAAGTTTTCGATTCAAAATGCGGGAAGCTTATCCGCGCCTTACGAAAATTGCTCCGGGCAAGCCGATCATCATTGCTGAATTCGGCTGTGATTTACATAATCGACGTGCCGACGCGGCGCGCTGGGCAAAATCCGCACTCGAAGATTTATTCTCAAATCGATGGCCAGCCATCACCGGTCTCTGCTGGTGGAACGAAGGCTGGCAGAATGACGACCGCAAAAAACACGATACCGATATGATCGTCCTGCACGATGTCGATCTTACCGGCGTTTTCCAAGAAGAGTTCGCGCGGAACGCTGATAAAATTCAGGAGAGTGCGATCATTTCGCCGCGATAGAGTAGCGCAAGCGCCGCGCTTGCGATTGTTTCGATTTCGCAAGCCAGAGGCATGCGCTAGATTTCGTTATGGTCAATATATCGATCAAGTACACTGGCGATTTGCATTGCGACGCCGTGCATGGCCCGTCGAAGTCTAAGCTCGCGACCGACGCGCCTACTGACAATAAAGGCAAAGGCGAAGCGTTTTCACCGACCGATCTCGTTGCTACCGCCCTCGGCACATGTATGAGCACGACTATGGGAATTAAAGCGCAGGAGCTTGGTGTCGATTTGCGGGGAATGACCGTGTCAGTGAAAAAAGAAATGTCGAAGGACGCGCCGCGCCGCATCATCGGGTTACCGTCCGAGGTTCACGTCCCATTGCCGGAGAATTCACCGCATCGCGAAGTGCTCGAACAAACCGCGCTCAATTGTCCTGTGCACAAAAGTCTTCCGCCAGAAATCAGTCGCCCGACGAAATTCTATTGGGAAGGTTGATGCTGTAGCCGCTTCGCTGTGCGAAGCGCGGACCCCAGCGACCATTCAGCGCGCGGTTGCGTCGCCCCCATGGCAACGGCGCTACAGGTCTAACTTCCGTACAACCATTTCACGTAATCTCTTACGCCCTCTTCGAGCGGAAATTGCGGCGCGTAACCAAGCGTGCTGCGAACCTTGTCTAAATCCGCCTCCGTGAAATTTTGGTAATGCGCATGGGGATTGTCGATGTAATCGGGCGGCAACTTTGTGCCGAGGCATTTGTTTAGAATGTCGACAAGTTCATTAAACGAGCGTGCCTGTCCGCAGCCGAGATTATAGATGCCGCTTTGCAACGCTTCCAGCGCAAGAATGCTCCCCTCTACGGCGTCCTTCACATAAACGAAATCGCGCTTCTGCTCGCCGTGTTTGAAAATGCGCGGACGCTGTCCCGCTTTCATCTGCTGGGCGAGATGATAAACCATGCTCGCCGGTCCGCCTTTGTGTGCTTCGCGCGGTCCATAAACGTTGAAGTAGCGCAGCCCGATGATGATCCAATCGGGCGACTTAGCGGCGCCGCGAATGGCAATGTTATCTATGATCACTTTCGAGAATGCGTAAATGTTCGCGGGCGCGGCGCCGTTAGATTCTACGCTCGCCTCTGTAGCCGGGCCATAGGTTGCTGCCGACGATGCATAAATAATTCGCGTCCTGGTCGGACGCGCAAAATTCAAAATGCGCCGGAAGCTTTCCACGTTGTCATGCACCTGAATGAATTGGTCGTGCACTGTCGTGTCCGTGATCGATGCGAGATGAAAAATGGCGTCGAACTTCTCTTCCCCGAATTGTTCTCGCCAATCGAGCGTTGCCAGGTTTTGCGCAACCAAATCGCCATGATATCCAGCCAGATTTTTGAAATCACCCGAGCGGAAATCGTCGATTACCGTGAGGCGCGCGTTCGGAAATCTTTCCTGCAACGCAAGCGTGAGATTGGAGCCGATGAAACCGGCTCCACCGGTGATGATCAGGTTCAAAGAAGAATCAGTCGAGGGCACGAAAAGAAATTAATTTGCGATTGATTAAATAAATCTTGAAAGACAAAGCGCAAGCCGCTACTCCTCGATCCAGTTCTTTGCGAGCTTAAGAAAGTGGATCGGCGCAAGAAATCCCGTGAGAATCGGGAGCAGTTGCGCTGCTGTAACTGGATACAACTTCCCATGGGCCAATCGTCCGCGAAAGCATTGGGGCGGTGAAGGCGGGAAGAAGGTGCGTGCCGCACGGGCATCATACGCCAGGAGCCAGAATATTTGTCCGGTCCACCTCATTCGTGCCTTGTAGGGGCGGCTGTGTCAGCCACCCACGGCGCTTGATACAAGCGCCGCTACAACACAAACGGGCGCGAAAAAACTTCTTCGCAAAAAGAAGAATGAGAGCTGGGCGATGCGGCCTCGGCCAACAAGTCCGACTCTCTGAGTTGGAGGAAACTTGTTATGCGAAATCGCCCAATATGTTTTGTTTTATTCAGTTTAGTAAGCGCTGCATCTCCAATGCGCGCGCAGGACGCTGCGGGATCGCCGCCCGAGCAGCCGGAAGCCGAATCCGTCATTGTCTCCGCAACACGTTTTGATATTCCCCTCGATCAATCGCCGGCGAGTGTGAGCGTGATCACGTCAGAAGATATTGAACAAAAACAAACTCAGCGCGTGAGCAACGCACTGCGTGAAGTTCCTGGATTGTCCGTTGTGCAAACCGGCACCGCTGGGCAATTGACGTCAGTTTTTACGCGTGGATTACGCAGCGAGCATACACAGGTATTACTCGACGGCGTTCCGATTAATCAAGGCTTACAAGGGGCGTTTAATTTCGCCGATCTGGTGACGGACGACATCGACAGGATCGAAGTCGTGCGCGGTCCGCAGAGCACCTTGTACGGGCCGCGGGCGCTTGCCGGCGTCATTCAAATCTTCACGAAAGAAGGCGAGGGATCGCCAACAATCATGCTGAGCGGTGAAGGCGGGTCCTACGACACCTTTCGCGAATGGTTGGAAAGCGAAGGCAAGATTGATCAGTTTGACTATTCGATCGGCGCGAGTCGGATCGACACCGACAACGCGCGCCCGAACAATCAATATCGAAACAGCGCTGCGATTGCGAATGTCGGCTGGTCGCCGAATGATCAACTTCGAATCAGCAGCTTGTTCACATATTCGCTCAGCGATACCGGCAATCCGAACACAATTTTCGATCCGAAACCACTGGACAATTTTTTGACGGAACGCTGGCTCATTGCGCCACATATCGATCTTCGAATAAGCGATTGGTGGGAGCACAAACTTATTGTCAGTTATGATCACGAGCGGCAGCTGAATGATCCAAACGAGGATGGGTTTGTCGGGCCGACCCGTGCGTTGTTTGAGCGGACAACGATTGATTATCAAAACGATTTAAGGCCGGCTTCCTGGCTCACAATCACCTCGGGATTCTTTTACAGCGGGGTCAATGCTGGTCAGGAGCGTCCGTTCGTTTTGCAGATTTTTGGGCCACAACCAACCTTTGTAAGCGATCATACCCAGGAAACAGCCGGATTTTTGCAAGCGACTGCGACGCCGATCGAAAACCTGATCTTCGTCGCGGGTGGGCGTTTCGATCACTTCAATCAATTCGGCGATATCTGGACCTATCGTTTTGCCGGCAGTTACAAGATCGACAAGACAAACACGACTTTGCACTCGAGCATCGCGACCGGATTCAGCCCGCCGAGTAGTCAGGACAAGATTTTCGGGAATAATTTTGGATTGCAGCCAGAAAAAAATCTCGGGTGGGACATCGGTGTGGAGCAGCGGCTTTGGGAAAATCGCGTTACTCTTGGTGCGACTTATTTTCACAACGACTTGTCGAACGTGATCGGATTTAACGGGTTGTTCGACACGCTCAATCTGGGCGCAGCCGAAACGCAGGGATTGGAAGCGGAATTACGGGCGCAACCGATCGCCGATCTTATTTTTACCGCGAGCTATACGTATCTCGACGCGGAAAAAACTTCGTCGGCGGATATCAATCAACTACCGGGTGCGCGCCTGCCGCGCCGGCCATGCAACGAAGTTTACCTTTCCGGTTCGTATCTTTGGTGGAAGAGATTCCGTACCACGGTAGAGACAAAATTCGTGAACGCGCGCGAAGAATTGAATTTCGGCGGACCGAATTTCGACATCGAAGATTACAGCTTCGTCAACATAGCGGCGGAATACGAAGTCAGCCCGCACTTGTCGATCTTTGGCCGGGTCGACAATCTGACGAACGAGCATTATGCGGAGGTTTTTGGCTTTCCTGCTCTCGGTCGCGCCGCGTACGGCGGCGTGAAGGTTCGGTTTTAACCGGCCCTTGTCATTCCGAGAGAAGTCGAGGAATCTCTCATTGTTAACAGTAGAAAATGCCTCGGTCCGAGCCGGACTGGCATATCGCTCGACATAACAGAAATGGTTTCTCACAACTCATGAGTCCGATGATCTATTTGCTTATCGGTGTAATCTGTGGCGGCATTGTCGCGGCGATTATTTTCGTCGTCACTCGGCGGACAGGCAGCGGCGTCGACTCCGAGCTGGTGAAGCGGCTGGAGGTGCTCGATCGGGCGCAGGAGCGTGGCGAGCGGATCATCCGCGAGGAGATGTCTCGCGGGCGCGAAGAAAGTGCCAACACGTCGAAAGCGCAACGCGAAGAGCTGAGCAAGTCACTCGAAGGCGTACGTTCGATTGTTGATCTACGCCTGAAGCAATTGCAGGAGGACAACTCGAAGCAAATCGACAAGATGCGCGCAACGGTTGACGAGAAATTGCAGGGCACCCTCGAGAAACGGCTGGGCGAATCATTCAAACTCGTGAGCGACAGACTTGAGCAAGTTCATCAAGGGCTGGGCGCAATGCAGCAACTTGCGAGCGACGTCGGCGGATTGCAAAAGGTTCTCACCAATGTGAAAACACGCGGCGGCTGGGGCGAGGTCCAGCTTGGCGCATTGCTCGAACAGTTACTCACGCCCGACCAATTCGCGCGCAACGTGAAGACGCGCGAAGAGACTGGCGATCATGTCGAATTTGCGATCAAGTTGCCAGGCGATGAGAACGGCACGCCGGTTTGGTTGCCAATCGATGCAAAATTTCCGACTGAAGATCACCAACGCCTAATCGCCGCGCAGGAGAAGGGCGACGTGCCGGGAATTGATGAGGCGATCAAGAGCCTCGAAACACAATTGAAGCGCAGCGCCAAGGATATTTGCCAGAAGTATATTAATCCCCCGCGGACAACGGATTTCGCGCTGATGTTCCTGCCGACCGAGGGTCTTTACGCCGAGGCGATCCGTCGCGTCGGTTTAGTGGAGCAGGTGCAGCGCGACTGTCGCGTCGTTTTTGCCGGTCCGACTACGCTTGCGGCGCTGCTGAACAGTTTGCAAATGGGTTTTCGTACGCTCGCGATCCAAAAGCGTTCGAGCGAAGTCTGGAATTTGCTCGCGGGCGTCAAAACCGAGTTTGGTAAGTTCGGTGAAGCGTTATCGGCGGTGAAGGACAAACTCGATCAAGCGGCGAGACAGGTGGACAACGTGGCGGTGCGTTCTCGCGCCATCACAAAGAAACTGCGCGACGTGGAAGAACTGCCATCAAATCCGCAACCTTTGTTGAAGGATCTATTGGGCGATTCGGAAGCGGAGGAGTGACCCAAAGTCACTCAGGTAGAGCGATGAACCGTCCCTACTTGATTTGGCGCTCCAATCACAGCACTTCGTCCCATTTCGCTTGGTCCTTGAGCATGATTTGGCGGAGGAGACGGATGGGTGGCATGCCATGGTTGAGGAGCTCGTTATGGAATTTTTGCAACGAGAACTCGTCGCCCTGCTGCGCCTTGTAATCGTCGCGCAGTTTCAGGATCTGCAATTTGCCGAGCGTGTAGTTGAGATAGCCGGGATCAAAACTGCCGCGCATCGCTTCGGAGCGGGCCGGCTTTTCCTCATAATAACAATTTTCCTGAAAAAACTTCGTTGCCTCGTCGATGGACATGTTCTGGGTGTGCATCTTGATCGACACGCACAGCCGGCATAAGCGCAGCAGCGCCTCGTCCGCCTGCGCCATGCGATATTTAGCCGCGCGTTTGAGATCCTCTTCGGTGGGAGTCGCGCCAGTGGCGCTGCCGAAACCTTCGTCGATCATCATTTTCTCGCAGTAATGAGCCCAGCCTTCGATAAAGGCATAACTGCCAAAAATCTTCTCGACTTTACTCGCCGGCGACGCATTCAGGCGCAGAAACTGCACGTAATGGCCGGGATAAGCTTCATGGATAGAAACGATGGCCGAAGTGTAATAATTGAAAGCGGTCAGCCATTCTTCCTTTTGCTTTTCGGGCCAGTCGCTCTCCGTTGGCGTGACATAATAATAAGCTTCGGTCGCGCGCTTCTCGAATGGACCGGGCGTATCCATTGATGCAAACGAAGTGGCGCGCAGATACTGCGGCGTTTCTTTGACCTGGGCCCGAACATCCGACGGAATCGTCACCAAGTTATGGCTCGAGACGTATTTCCGAATTTTCTCCAGATCTTTGGCTACGCCCGGAATAAGATTTTCCGGCGTTGGATGCTCGTTTTGAATTTGCTTGAAAACTTCAATGGCCGATTTGTTTGGATCGATTTTCTTTGCGGCATCGGCAAACGCTTCCTGCTCCGCTTTTAGTTGGCTCATCCCGATCTCGAGAATTTTCGCTGGCGGAAGATCGACAAGTTCGGTCTGCGCCAGCAGGCGTCTGTATTTCTCTTCGCCGAGAGCGAAATCCTGCGACGACTTCGGGAGCTTCTCGCGTTCCAGCCACGCCGCATAATCGGCGAGCGCGTTGGCTGCTCTGCGATTCGCATCCTGAAAGGCGGTGCGAATTTGCTCGTCCTTTAGTCCGGCTATCGCGGCAATGAGGTTTTTTTTCAGAAAATCTGAGGAACCTCGCGCGATCTGAATGGCAAGTTCCACATATGGTTTGGGAAGGGCCTCATTCAGGTTCGTTCTTGCTGCGATGAGGATATTGGGGATTTGGGATTCGATTGCGACAAGGCTGCGAACGCGATCTTCGAGCGGCGCAAAATTCCTTTGCACATACACATTCACATCGGCGGCGCGCGCGTAGACCATGGGATTGCGCTCGAAGATGGACATCTCCTGCATTTGAAAGAGTTCCTTTTTGATCGCTGCTTGTAGAATTCTGAGATCGAGGGATTGGCGAGGACTCAATTTGCTTGGGTCGAACTTCGCCAGTCGATCATCGAACCGCCGTAACCGGGAAAGCTCGGCTTCAAGTGCGAGTCGGCTGTAATCAGTGATTTTGCCGTCGTATTCATGAAGCCCAAGAGCGGTTCCCTGAAGTGGGCGAGCGGCGAAATAACCTTTGATGTATTCCTCGGCCACCGCCTCGTATTCGGCGTCGGCATTTTGCGCGGCGAAACTGCTCGCCCATGGCAAACAGAGCGCGACCGACAAAAAAATGGCCGAGAGCAACTTCATCACAAAAGCGGGTTCCGCTCGCGCAAAGTTAGACAACCTTTGCGCGTTGCCAAAAATTTCCGGATGAGCGATTGTCCACTTGGGTTGCCAATTCTTGCTCGAAATATGAAACGTCCCATCGCCGCGCCTTTGTTGGCTTGTCTGCTGGTTTTCGGTGCGCTGTCTTGTGTCCGCGCCCAAGATGAGCAGGCAGCAAAGAACGAGGACGACAATGGTTACTCACAAATTTCCATTTTCGCAAAAGCTATCCAATTGATTCGACAGGATTATGTAGATGGGAACAAGACGAGCTATCACGATCTCATCACAGCGGCGTTGAAAGGCATGCTTTCGTCGCTTGATCCCCACAGCCAATTCATGGATCCAAATGACTTCCGCGACATGCAAGACGACACGCGCAGCCGCTTCAATGGCCTCGGGATCGAGGTTTCGATGAAAAACGGTCTGCCTACGGTCGTCACAGCGATGGAGGACACGCCCGCGGCCAGGGCCGGCATTCTTTCGGGCGACCAGATTTTGAAAATCAACGGCACTTCAGCGGAAAGAATGGACCTTCAGGACGCCATCAATATTTTGCGTGGACCAGCCGGGCGGAACGTAACTCTTACGCTGCTGCGTCCTTCGACGAAGGAAATCAAAGACTACACGCTGGAACGCACGGAGATCAAAGTGCAAAGCGTCAAAGGAGCGAGGTTGCTGGACGCGGAGCTGACCGGCCCATTCCAGATCGCCTACATCCGGCTGATTCAATTCAATGAACCGACGGCCGAGGAATTATCGAAAGCTCTCGACGAATTGCAAAAGCAAGGGATGCAGGCGCTCATTCTCGATCTTCGGAATAATCCAGGCGGGCTTTTGAACAGTGCGGTCGACGTCTGTGCTCAATTTTTGCCGCCCAATACAAAAGTCGTCTCAACCCAGGGCCGGGTTGCTTCCCAGCAGCACGATTACTCGACCTCTGGGGCGAGAAAAGAGCGTCCGCCTTTTCCCATGGCGCTCTTGATTAACGAAGGCAGTGCGAGTGGCGCGGAGATCGTTTCCGGAGCGCTCAAGGATTTGCATCGCGCCATCCTCGTTGGCGAAACCACGTTCGGGAAAGGCTCCGTGCAGAATGTCATGCGGTTGCCAGACGGTTCGGCCGCGCGCTTTACCACGGCAAAATACTACACGCCGAGCAAGCAGGTCATTCAGGGAAATGGTGTGACGCCCAATATTCGCGTTCCGATGACGGCAGAGCAGGAGCGCGCGCTCTTCACGATGCGCAATGCCGACAACGTGAAAGCGGACGAAGAGAAAAACATCATCAAGGCGAAAGATCCACAGACGTTGCGGGCGATCGACGCGCTGAAGGGTGTCATGATTTACGCGCAGCAAAACGCGCCGAAGAGCGAAGCGGTAAAGAAATGATTTGGAGGACGACCTCCGCGTCGTCCGAAAAAATGGGCCGCGACGGCGCGCGTCTCTCCATTCAGGTGAAAACAATCCTCGCGCTCGAAACCTCGTGCGATGAGACGGCCGTCGCGATCTTGCGCGGACGTGAACTGCTCGCGAGCGAAATCGCCTCACAAATCGCCGAGCATGAAAAATATGGGGGAATCGTGCCCGAGATTGCTTCGCGCAATCATCTCGTCCATGCGCCCCGCTTGCTCGAGCGCGCCACACGCAATGCCAAGATCGACATAAAAAATGTGGACGCTTTCGCAGCCACAAGCGGACCCGGCCTCGCAAGTTCGCTGATGATCGGCGCCTCGATTGCCAAAGGTCTCGCGACCGGTTTCAGAAAACCTTACCTCGCGATCAATCATCTTGAAGGGCATTTGCTTTCGCCATTTTTCGGAGACGGTGAAGTGAACCCGAACGTTTCACTCATTGTGAGCGGTGGACACACGATGTTGCTTCGAGTGGATGGGCTGGCCGATTACCAGTTGATCGGACGCACGGTCGATGATGCTGCCGGCGAAGCATTCGATAAAGTGGCCAAGATGCTCGGGTTCGGATACCCCGGTGGCCCGGAAATTGAAAAACGTGCGCATAACGGCGATTCGAACCGGTTCAATCTCCCGCGCAGTATGCTCGATTCGGAAAATTTCAGTTTCAGCGGATTAAAAACGGCGGTCCGATATTTGTTGCCCAAATTAGAAGGCGATTACATTGAAGATCTTTGTGCGTCATTCCAGCAGGCGATTGTGGATGTCCTGGTGCGCAAAACGATCGCGGCAGCGCAGAATTACGATGTCGATCTTGTGACGGTGAGCGGCGGCGTGAGCTGCAACGGTGAACTGCGGCGCCAATTGGCCAACGCGTGCGCGCGCCAAGGATGTGAATTCAAAAGCGCTGAGGCTTGGTTGTGCACGGATAACGCGGCGATGATCGCATTTGCCGCGTCGTTACTATTGCAAGCCGGATTCGAATCCAAAGTGACAGAAGAAATCGATCCGAATCTCGCGTTGGCGTAAGGTCGGTGCGATGTCCCTGGCAATCAATACTCGCGTTCGAGAAGATAATTCGCGAGAGCATGCAGCGCTTCGGCTTCGCTGCTGCTAAAGATCGACAATGCATCGTGTGCCTTGCGCGTTAGCCGTCTGGCTTCGGCACGTGATTTTTCCAGACCAATCACGGCCGGATAAGTCGCTTTCTTTGCCGCGATATCTTTGCCGGCGCTTTTTCCCAACATCTCCGAGGTTTGCGTCACGTCGAGAATGTCGTCGATGATCTGAAAGGCGAGTCCAAGTCCGCGTCCAAAATTTGTGATCGCCCTCAGTTTTTTTGGATCCGCGTTTGCGCTCATCGCGCCGAGCCGAACAGATGCGGTGAGGATCGCAGCCGTTTTATTTTCGTGGATGTAGCGCAACTGTTCGCGACTGGCTCTCCTGCCTTCGGCTTCGAGGTCGGCCACTTGACCGGCGATCAATTTTTGACTTCCCGCCGCAATTGCGATCTCGCGCAAGAATATCGACATGTCGTAGCGCCGCGTCGGTTTCGCCTTCGAAACAATCTCAAACGCGATGGTCAATAGCGCGTCGCCCGCGAGCACTGCGACACCATCGCCAAACACTTTGTGGCAGGTGGGACGTCCGCGCCGAAAGTCGTCGTTGTCCATGCTCGGGAGATCATCGTGCACGAGCGAATAAGTGTGAATGCATTCGAGCGCGCAGGCGAGGGGAAGCGCATTTCTGATGCTGCCGCGGCAAGCTTCGGCGGCCGCGAGACAAAGAATCGGTCGTAATCGCTTGCCCCCGGCAAAAAGACTGTAGCGCATCGCCTTGTGAAGCGTTGCTGGTTTGCTGTTCGCCTTCGGCAAATAGAGATCGAGCGCACGGTCGATCTCCATTTGTCGGGACCTGAGGTAGGCTTTCAGATTCATTCTATTTCAGCAAATCGTATCGATGCCACATGCTAGATGCGGAGTGAAGCTGAAAAGGCCGCTAGATGTTTTCTGCGGATTCAACCAGAACTGCCGGTTTGACTCTCATGGCGAGGAAGGCACCAAAGAGGAGAACGGCAGCGCTCCAAATCTGCGCGTGAGTGAGACGTTCGCCAAAAATCCAGGCCGAGAGTGCCAGCGCGCCGGCGGGACAAAGGAGTTGGAGCGTTTGCGCGAGCGCAACACCGATTTTATGGATGGCCACGTAGTACAAGACATGTGCGAGCGTAATGCAGGTAACGGCCGAGATGATAAGAATGAGATTAACGTGCGATCCCACGTGAAGCGGAGTGCCAATTTTGCCAAACACACAGGTAAGTGGGAGCAACAGGATTGAGGTGATAAGACTGATCAGACCGAAACTGCGAATCGATCCAAGTTGCGCGGAAGGACGCTTTACCAGGATTCCATAGAGCGCCCAACAGAATGTGGCCGTAAATGCAATGAACAATCCGGGAAGCGCGATGTGTTCTGACTGCCATCCCGGCTGAAACCAGACGACACCAAAGGCGCCGATTAATCCAAACAGTGTACCCAGTTGAAACTGCCATTGACGGATTACGTAGCGTTCCTCAGGGAAAAATGCGAGCGCGAGCAATGCGGTGAAGATTACGGAGGCGCGGGTGAAAATCGCGTAAACGCCCGGACCCATATAGAACAAGGCCATTACCTGTGTGATTTGGTGGACTACATTAGGCAGGCACGGAAAGAAACATATCATCACAGCGCGCCAATTGAGCCGCTGCTCGCCACTCTGGATTCGATAAATCACCAACGGCGCGATTGCGAGACAGGCGACGCAATACCGATAAAAATTCTGTGCCCAGGGATCGTAATAACGATTCAGATAATACTGGAAGAGCGACGGCGTGGACCAGATGACGATGGTGGCAAAAACCGCGGCGTATCCTTCCGAGAGATTGGCGCTGCCACGTTGACCGACAATCTCTTGGGTGGAATCCAGCCGTTTCATCGCTTTGCTTCTTTTGCCGCGTTAATTTGCTCGCCTACAAACGATAAATCGCTCAAAAAGTATGCTCGGAGGAGAAGAACTATTATGATCACGAATCGAATCACGATATTTGCAGCCGCCGTCGGGTTTCTCGGCATGGCCGGTCTTGCGCTGGCAAAGGAGAAAGGCGGATCTGGAATGGACAATTACACAAAGGGTAACCAATTCTTTGAAAACAAGCAGTACGAACAGGCGGTCGCGGAGTTTGCGAAAGCAATCGAAGCAAATGGCAAACAGCCGGCGTTTTATGAGAATCGCGGCTTTGCGTATATCGCGTTGGAAAAAGGGCCAGAAGCAGCCGCCGATTTTTCCAAGGCCATCGAGCTGACGCCGAAAGATGAACGCGCCTACATCGGACGGGCTCAAGCGTCTCTCTTGCAAAGAGATTATGGTCAGGCGCTGGCCGACGCTAGTAAGGCGATAGAGCTCAAGCCCGATAACGCTACTGCTTACAAATTCCGGGGCTTTGCTGAGATTGGGCTGTCTCAGTGGGACAAGGCGGTCACAGATTTTACGACTGCGACCCAAAAAAATCCGGGCGATCCCCAAAATTATGATCGGCGTGCCTGGGCCAACCGAAATTTAAAAAATTATGACGCGGCGATCGCCGACTACACGGCGTTGATCGAGAAAAATCCGGCCGACACCGAGTCTTTGGTTAGACGCGGGGCTACTTACACGTCAATGACGCAATACGAAAAGGCGATCGCAGATTACCAAGCCGCGCTAAAATTAAAACCCGACGATTACGACACCGTTCAACGCTTGCAATACGTGCAGGCGATGTTAGCTGCGAAGAACGCGCCGCCCCCCACAGCGACACCAACGCCCACACCGGGCCCGGGTTTCATCACACCACTGAACATCGGGATCGCAATCGCGGTGTTCATTATCATTGCGATAATCTGGCGCGTAGTCACGCGAGGGAAAACAGAAGAGACAAGCGGAAGAATTCGGTAGCGGGCAGCGCGAACAAATTTCTTTGACACACCAACGCGCGCGGTTAGCTTTCGGACGCTTTTTGCTGGAACGAAGCGGTCCCATGGTCGTTCAAATTGCAAATTTGACGCGGCTTTGGGACTTTTATCTCTCTGGCGGAAAGTGAAACCGGTTCGTCGCTCGGCTCCGCCACGGAGAGCGCGGCGGGCATCAAGATGACGAAGAGCGGCCCATGTAGCTCAGTTGGTAGAGCACGTCCTTGGTAAGGACGAGGTCACCGGTTCAATCCCGGTCATGGGCTCCAGAATGAGCTCGGGACCGGCGGTGAAAAATGAAGGAAAAGAGACAGTTTAGTTAACCAGGAGAATTGAAATGGCTAAGGAAGCATTTAAACGCGACAAGCCGCACGTCAATGTCGGCACGATCGGGCACGTGGACCATGGCAAAACCACCCTTACGGCGGCAATGACGATGGTGCTGGCAAAGAAGGGCATGGCCGAAATCCGTGCATACGAATCAATCGATAACGCTCCCGAAGAAAAAGAGCGCGGGATTACGATCAACACTGCGCACGTGGAGTACTCGAGCGACAAACGCCACTACGCTCACGTCGATTGCCCCGGTCACGCGGACTACGTCAAGAACATGATCACGGGCGCAGCGCAGATGGATGGCGCCATCCTGGTCGTCTCTGCCGCAGACGGACCGATGCCACAGACCCGCGAGCACATCCTGCTCGCGCGACAAGTAGGTGTGCCCTCGATTGTTGTGTTCTTGAACAAGGTCGACATGGTAGATGACCCGGAGCTTCTCGACCTCGTCGAGATGGAGGTGCGCGATCTCCTGACCCAGTATGAGTTTCCCGGAGATAAGATCCCGATTGTCAAAGGTAGCGCGCTCAAGGCGCTCAATGGCGATGCCGAAGCGCAAAAGCAGGTGCTCGCGCTTGTGGATGCTATTGACGATTACATCCCGGTTCCAGAGCGGCCGGTCGATCAGCCGTTTCTCATGCCGATTGAGGACGTTTTCAACATTGAAGGGCGCGGCACTGTCGCGACCGGTCGTGTCGAGCGCGGCGTTCTCAAGAAGATGGGGGAAGTCGAGCTCGTCGGCATTCGTCCTACAGCCAAAACGACCGCCACCGACATCGAAATGTTCCGCAAGCTTCTCGATGAAGCGCGCGCGGGCGACAATGTGGGCGTTTTGCTGCGCGGCCTGAAAAAGGAAGAGGTCGAGCGTGGCCAGGTCATCGCCAAGCCCGGGTCGATCACGCCACATAAGAAATTCAAAGCGGAAGTTTATGTGCTGAGCAAGGAGGAAGGCGGCCGTCACACGCCGTTCTTCACCAATTATCGGCCGCAGTTTTATTTCCGCACCACGGACGTGACCGGCACGGTCAAGCTGCCCGAAGGCGTGGAAATGGTCATGCCCGGGGACAACATCTCGATCGAAGTTGAGCTGATCACGCCAATCGCGATGGAAAAGACGATTCGCTTTGCCATTCGTGAAGGCGGCAAAACCGTCGGCGCGGGTCGCGTGAGCGAAATTTTGGACTAAACTCGTTTCTGACTCTGACTCTTTCCCGTGCTCTTAACCGAAAGGGCGGAGCAGGATCAAAGAGCAGGAGCAGGAGCAAGATTAAAATTACGCCAGTAGCTCAATTGGTAGAGTAGCGGTCTCCAAAACCGTCGGTTGGGGGTTCGAGTCCCTCCTGGCGTGGATTTGGATGTTTGAGTGTCGATGTTTGATTTAACAACTCAATGCCCCAACGATTCCCATGTTCACAAGGGTAAAAAACTTCTTCAGCGAAGTGAAGGTCGAGCTACAGAAAGCTTCCTGGCCGTGGGAACCCAAAGAAAAAGGAATCCGCCGTTACAAAGAACTCACTGACTCAACCATGGTAGTCATCATCGCAATGTTGTTGCTTGGCGGTTATGTTGCCCTGTTCGATTTCGTTCTCGTGAACTTCGTTCACTTCTTCACCCGATTGCACTGATTATGGCGCAAACACTCGCAGGCAAAGATCAATGGTTCGTCGTGCATGTCCTCTCCGGCCAGGAAAACAAGGTGCGCGAAAACATCATGAAGCGCGTCAAGACCGAGGAGATGGGCGACTTGATTTACGAAGTGCTCGTCCCGACGGAGCGCGTCTCGGAAATTAAGAAGGGAAAAAAGAGCGAGACGACCCGGAAGTTTTTCCCAGGCTACTTGATCGTCAACATGCATTTGCTCGACGAAAACAATCAGCTGGTCGGGCGGACCTGGTATTTCATTCGCGATACACCCGGCGTGATTGGCTTTGCCGGCACGAAAGACAAGCCGATCCCGATGCGGCAATCGGAAGTGGACAGCATGCTCGCGCAGATGAAGGAGCGGGAAGAAAAGGTGAAACCGAAAGTCAGCTTCGAAGTGGGCGAAACGGTGAAAGTCGCCGACGGTCCGTTCCAGAATCAAAACGGTATCGTCGAAGAAATTGATCCCGAGCGCGGCAAACTGCGCGTCTCCGTTACAATTTTCGGTCGTGCCACGCCAGTAGAACTTGAATACTGGCAAGTGGAACGCGGCTAAAAAGTTTCTGACAGGATTAACAAAATGATCAGAATGATTTCAGAGATTTGGTTTCGAACCTATTTTGTAGATTCTGTTCATTCTGTCTAAAGATCATGGCAAAAGAAGTCGTAGCTCAAATCAAATTGCAGATTCCCGCTGGTCAGGCGAATCCGGCGCCGCCTGTTGGCACCGCGCTCGGTCCGCGCGGCGTTAATATCATGGCGTTCTGTAAAGAATTTAATACCGCCACTCAGAAACAAGCGGGCGACATTCTCCCGGTCGTGATCACGGTTTTCAAAGATAAATCGTTCACGTTCATCACCAAGAGTCCGCCGGCTGCTGTGTTGTTGAAGAAAGCGGCCAACATCGCCGCCGGATCCAAGGAGCCGAACAAGATCAAGGTCGGCAAGGTTACGCGCAAACAAGTCATGGACATCGTGAAAACGAAATCCAAAGATTTGAACGCCCGCAACGACGAAGCCGCCTTCCGCATCATCGCAGGCACCGCTCGCCAAATGGGGCTCGAAATCGTCGATTAATTCTCGGGCACACCATCTATTTTTCGCAGCCCCAGTGAATTTATCGTCATTTCAGGCTTCGCAGAAGCCTTCTTAAGCAGACGGTCGATTGCTCCACGTCACCAGTGAGGAGGAATGAGCCGTCATCTGCCGTGAGGAAGTAATTCAGATATCCGCTGCTCACAAGATTGACGATGATTTCCGCTAATTCCAGCAAAGCGCTAACTTGGTCCCATGTAAGGTTTGGCACGAGCTCTGAAGACACGAACTCATTGTGAGCAATGACTTTGTCGCGTCGAAATCTTAGAGCGTTCCACGATCGCCAAATATTGACGCTCTCTATTGTATCGCCTTCTGCCAATTGACTCTGACACCATTCGATCAGACGCTCAGTAATTCCTGAGTCAGGCAGGTCGTAGAAATCGTCAGTGTTGATTCCAACTTGGGCGAGTCGATTTCGCAGTGCTGGCGATTTAGTAACCTTTAGGTTGCTTGCCGATGCTTTCACTGCAGTTACCAGTGCCCGAATACTTCGCGTCGAGTATTTTCGGTGTGGCTGATCAAAGAGTTTGGCGACTGAAAGCAGATAATCTTTCCCAAGCATGTCTTGGATCGGTGCAAAGAAGTGTCCGAAATGTTGCTGATTGATCTGTTCTGCATGCTGACCGATTTCCCGGAGAAGCGAATATGCTTGATCCGCGGAGAAGATATCAGCGAGAACGCCGTCGCTTCTTAATCGGCTCCGTAAGACTCACAGATTCGCTTAATTTTTCTCCGAAATCCCAGCATTATTGCGCTTGAGATCCTCCCAGCGCAGCAGCGCGATCGGGACGTTGCCGTTTTTCCAGACAAAGTCGTGGAAGGCGCGGAGGTTGAATTTGTCGCCCTGCTGCAAACGCGTTTCGGCGAGGAATTTTGTAATCTGGAGTTTGCCGATCTGATAGGTGATGGCCTGGCCAGGGCCGGTTGCAAAAGCGATTGCTTCCTGGCGCGCGGTGTTTGAGTCCATCGGAACTTTTTCCTGCAGATATTTCGCGGCCTGCTCGAGTGTGAACTCGCCGAGCGCGAGTTTCACGTCCACTTCCACGCGGAGTGCGCGCAGTCGCATGAAATTGTAAATGATCTCGCGCGTGTGCGGGCTGTCGTCGAACAGTCCCGCCTGCAACATCATCTCTTCCGCGTAAAATCCGATCCCTTCATTCGCGCCGGAATCGTAATAATGCCGCCGGATCGGATCTTCATGTTTCCACGAAAGACAAAGCTGAAAATAGTGGCCGGGAATTCCTTCGTGCACAGTGATCGGACGGAGGTCTTCCGCAGTCGCGCGCCAGAAATAAGCAAGGTTCTGGGAAGGCGGATCGACATAGCGAATGCAATTCTCTTTCAGTCGCGACGGCGAAGTGAAGTCATCCGTCTC
>Ga0193719_10000206_pt1 | contig 20894 bp, 17 predicted proteins | sample U2a2metaG_FD_160103 | JGI IMG/M metagenome (GOLD analysis project Ga0193719, IMG submission 160103) | Soil microbial communities from a riparian zone of the East river system, Colorado, United States - U2a2 | ecosystem: Environmental > Terrestrial > Soil > Riparian zone | place: USA: East... | reverse complement strand
CGATGGTCAGGTAAGTGGGGGGAGAATCGGCCCATCCTCCGGAGTTGTAATAGGCCACGGCTTCGCGCTCCATGAAATCGGCCTTGTGAGTGTGACCGCAGAACACGCGATTGGCCTGGCGCAAGCGGGCATGCAGGATGGCGCCGGCAGCCACTTTCGAGGACAGGCGCAACCAGCGGGCGCCCAGACGATCCAGGCAGCGGGAGAATGCTTTGCCCTTGAAATCGAGCTTCTGCAGTTGGAGATGCAAGAACGTTCCCAGCGAACTCAGCAGCAGGTTGTTGACCACGAAGCGGTCAAACTGGTGGCCGTGAATGGCGAGGTGTCGCCGGCCCGCAAATTCCCACTCATATTCTTCGTAGACTTTCACTCCCACCAGGTGGGACATGACCTGGCTCAATCCCCGGTCATGGTTTCCTTCCACCCACACCACCTCGATGCCGCGCTTGGGGTTGGAGAGTTTGCGGATGTAGCCGAGAAACTTCCAGTGCGGCTTGGTGAGGCGGCCAAAATTGAGGTCGGAAAAGATGTCGCCCAGCAGGATCAGGCGCCGGAAGCGGTTCTCCCGCAGCATGCGCGTGGCCTGTTCGGCGCGGCTGATCTCTGATCCCAGGTGCAGGTCAGAGAGGATGAGCGTGTCATAAACGGCGGAACCCATCACTTTGGGTTATAGCAAAGCAATGTTAAGGGGTGATGAAAATTGCACAGAAAATAGGGCAGTAGATAATGGTGGAACGGCTGCAGAAGTGGCTGATCGGGTACACCTATTGCGAGACAGGGGGAACGTATTCTTTGGGCGGGGCTGCGCCCTCGCCGAAAAAGTATTGTTCCATCTGCTTGACGATGACTTCCTGATCCTCCCGGCGAGCCGGGTTGAGGCGATATTCATTGAGCAACATCTTGCAGAATTCCGTCCACCCGTTCCATGCCTCCTGAGAGACATTGTCGTAGACTTTCTGGCCCAGCGGACTATCAAAAGGCGGCTCCTCTAAGCCGGGAAGTTCTTTTTTCAGCTTGACGCAGAAGACCTTGTGCTCTGCCATGAATTTCCTCGCAGTCCGGGAAAGAAAATTATCTCACAAGGCGGGTGGCGTCGTAGGGCGCTGGCGGCCGGGAAGGCAAGCAGAGAACTCATCAAGAGCAATTGGGATCGGTGCCCGCGGGCTGTTTTACATTGACGGTTACTCGGCCGACAACCACCGAGTCGGCTTTAGGAGTACGGGTGTCGCTGGTGGCGGTGATTTCTAGGTTAGTGCCACAGCCCAGCCCGGAGGTAGCCACTCCGTGCTGGTCCACAGAAATGATCTGCGGCGCGCTCGATGCCCAGGTGACCAGGTCGGTAATGTCCTTGTTGTTGGGCGGATGCGCATAGTGCCCCAAAGCCGTGTAATGCACCTCCAGACCAGCGCCGGTGATGGTCACGTTATCCGGTTCAATGCTGATAAAAACCAGCTGTTGGTCATGGGCACAGCTGGATAAAGCCAGAAGCAATGTCAGGGCAATAATGATGGCGAGTCTAGAGGCTGCGCAGGGCATTTCCAAAGTACTCCTATATGGCGGAAGAAGGCGTAATCTAGCGCAAGACAGCGAGAAACGCAATACCGTTTCTTCTCCAAAGTCGTCAAGGGACTAGACTTAGATAATAATAGTGCGCCTAGCGGAGGATTTTCGAGCTTTCTTCTCTGGACCTCGGAAGTCTTCGGAGGTCGTATCCAGGCGTGAGGTGATTCTACGGCAATTCCATGGGATAGGTAGGTGCTCGGGGTTCACGACGATATCTGGCCGGTCAGCTTTATGGATCATGATTTGGGGGGTACTTCGATCTTGATCCTCATATTCGGCCCGAGGTTGTTACCTATGTAGCCGGTACATTCTGTCGCTCATGCCGGATTGGACCTTGGTTGCGGGGCGTGGATTTGAACCACCGACCTTTGGGTTATGAGTTCAAAGGGAAACTGATAACAAACAACTTACAAGCGCACGTCCCAAGGCGACTGCGGCCTTGGGCGAACTTGGGATCTCCCGGTTCCCGAGCGAGGTGTCTACGTACGTGCACGGGGTCTCTGATACAAATGGTTGGGTTGTGAACCCAATTGTCCAAGCAAAAAACGAGGGACTAAAAGAGGGACTACAGCGTATTTCAGCGATTTGGTTGTCGGTAAGTTCGGGCATCGCTCAGGAGAGGAACTCGCGTTTGAGTTCTTCCGCCGCTTCGTGCGCTCTTGGATCGGAAGAATACATCAGCTCGGCATAGATCAACCACGGATGCGCGAGAGGGAACGGCTCGATTTCTCGCCAAAACGGGATGGTACCGAAGGAACGCAGAAAAATGAGGGGCCCTGCCTTGTCAGGAATGATCCGCAACTGACGACGAAGTTGGTCAGGGAACGAGTCGACGAAGATTGGCAGTTCCAACCCTCGATAAAACTTCTGGAGAGCCTGAGCAGCCGGCCCGCCAGTTACCGACCACCGAATTGATAGGTCTGCAAAAGGCTTTCGGACGCTGGCGAGCATGTCGTCTAGGTCTCTGTCGGAGGACCGGAAACGCCCGATTAGAAGTTTCGGACGCAGAGCGAACTCATATCCTCTCAACAGCTCGTCCTGTAATCGCGATTTGTCGCTGATATCAAAGCCGTGCCCCGATTCTCGCAGTACTCCGCGCTCGACCAACTGCTGTCGAACCTTCGCAACATTGCTTTTGCTCAACCCGGACGCTTCGGCCAGTTGACGCACGGACCAGCCTCCGGCTAGTTCCTTCGTGGCAAAGGTGAACAACAATTGAGCGATAGCGGGGCTGACACGCTTGCCCTCTTTTGCAACCGTCTTCTCTTTGTTTCCGATGATCGTACGCTCATAGTTCTTACCGAGCACGAAGTGCATATTGCCAGCCTGGTCCACAAAGTTTACTCGCGATTCGATCAAGCGCTCGGCGGAAGGCCGGGGGACGTAGCGCGCCAGCAACAAGAGGGGCTTGCGATGTGCGCTAGCATAGAGTTTGGCTTGAGCGACGAGGGCATTGAGTATCCCCCGGTCCAGATACGACCGCTTCTGTTCGACGAGGAAGGAGTAGGTTCCTTTGGGGGTGCGCACCTTGAGCGTGCCATCGATTTCTTGATCGCCGCCGCGGTCCTCCGGAGAGAAATCCAGATCGCTGACGAAGTGCAGGGCGCGGAGCTGTTTTAGAAAAGGAGTCAATTGCGGCTCAACTCGCATAGCGTCCATTATTATTGTATGTCCATTACTAATGGACAACAGTAAACGTAGGACACGACCTGCTTTGACCTAACCCGCATTTGACAGCCCTGCCCCGTGAATTCATCTTCACTGGTTAGGCTGGTTGACCGCCGCTTGCAAGGACAGGCACACAGTTGGCGCACTCGAAAAGCGAAAGTATCAGCAATTGGTGAATCATCTTGCGGTCCGACAGTCAGTCCACCGCGCGGTTCGTCGCTCACGGCGCTTGCTTCTGCGTCGGAGAATCGCGAAAAAGTGGGCCAGCAACAAATCTAAAAGTGGGGAAACTCTGTCGGTCATCGGTTTCCACCCTAACGGGACAGACCCCTACTACCAAGAGACTGGCCGCCAGCAAGCCGCAGCGCTCCAGGAGCTCGCTTGGGGGAGAGAATGAGAGTCTCGGATTGGTAGGGGTGAAAACGCGGGATCAGAGATCTGACATTGCCGTTTTCAAAGAAATGATGCGAAGCGCCGATCAGGAAAGAATCGTCCAGCGGGATGGTCGCATTGGGATCGTGAAAAACGTCAACGCCCTCAACCCACGTCTCGGAGTATCTCGGATCATTGACCAACATCTTGAACGGGATCGGCAACGCCGAGTTGTCGTGATGATGCCGTGTTCCAACGCAAACCATCGTGACATCCCGACTACCCAGCCCCGCAAGGTATCCCATCCGGTTCATTTTTGAAATCGTCGCGGTCGGATTAGCGATCACGGCACTGATATTCTCGCTTCCGGGCAAGCTGAAGAATCCCGTTTCGATGCTCTTGAGCCCCCACTTGTGTGGCCCGCGTGGCGTCGCTTTAACGATCAGCTTTTCGTTCGCGTCATAGAGCGCGGCAAAAGAGACTCCGTAGAGATATGGCATCAAGGAGTGGTTGGTCGCTGCCGAGGAAGGCGGGGTTCAGCGGCTTCGACTCGTTGATAGCGCTCAGGCCTCGTCGGGCGATTGGGAGAACGACGCGCGCCTCTGAATCAACTGCTCGATCTCTCGAAGCGTCGCCTGCCTGTTCGTGTCTTCGATCCGCACGGGTAAGCGCTGGCTGCGATCAGTATGACGCGAGCGTTAACACTTGTTCAATGATCTCAGACCCCAGCCTTTTCAAGTGAGCTCTAGCAAAGTACTTTCGGTTTGAGGCACACTCTCTGCCCAACATTTGAGCCAAACATGGGAATATCCACGATGTTCGGCTAATCGGCCGTAAGTCGGCACCCCATCCCGCAGGATGCGATGTAGTGTCACTTCACCGCGGCAGCGACTCGAAAAATCTGCTTATCGATGGAGGCACGCAGATTCTTGGGTAGCAGGTCAGCGTGTTCAAGTTTCTTCCATGCCTCCGCAGTGTGCTGGGCCGTTTCGACTGCGATCTGCCATAGGGGGCTTGCCGGAATCCGCGCCGTGTCGGCAAAACGTCGCATTTGGCCTTGTGTGACTTCGGCAAGGCTGCGGCTGCCGCCGAAGCTCAGCGCGAGCTTGTCGTTGGGAATGTAAGGGAGCGTGGCTACGAAATCGTATCCGGGCGACAGGATCGGCTTGCGCTGGTCGGGATAAAGGAGGGACCAGTTCTTGAGGTGCATGTCGGCGTTGCCGATCACAACGGTGAACACGAGCCGACGGACAAACTCCGCAACGGCGTCCTCGCCCGCTTCCGCCCACAGGACGGCGGCGATATTGGCATAGCTGTGGTGTTTGTACTTGTCATTCGGATACTGCCCGAACACTTGCGCGAAATCCTCCATGTGAACGAGGGCGCCGCCGGCCACACGGTCGAAGCGCTGCACAGCGAGAGCCTTGCCTCCAGGCGCATGCGACTCCTCAGGCAGCCCCTTGATGTTCGCAACCGCGACGAGGCGGTTGTCCGGTACGGCAATGCCCGCGCGCCGCGCGAGTTCCAGCATCGCGAATTCGTTCTCAGGAACGGCGGCGAAACGGGCGGAGGGCAGCTTGACGATCCATGACCCGCCCATGCCTCCGGCCGGAATCGTCAATCCGCCAGATGCTTCCATGACGGCGGAAAACTTCAACTGCACACCCGCGAGGGAGAACCGCAGCACAGCCTCGCGCGGGCGATCATCATCATAATTAGCTTCGTCATGACGGGCATCATCGTCCTTTACATTGCCCTCAAGCGGCTCGATCACGAGCGCGCCGGGAAGATCGGCGCCGAGAACAGCGAGGAGGAAAAATTCGCGCTCAGGGTTAACATCGGCAAGCTTCGCTAGATACTCGCGCAAGTGACCTTCGGGAAGCAGGTTCGAAAAGAACGGCGGCACGCGGCGCGGTACTGGACGCAGGGCTGTGACGAGACCCCCAGTGCGGCCCTTGAACGAGAGGCTCAGAGTCCGGCGCTGCGGATCGTCGATATAGTCCTGCTCGAACGCAAAGATCTGGCGGTCGCCCGCGAGGCGGTTGATGACACCGATCCGGCGTCCGTGCAGGCGCACGGCGAGCGCGTTGAGCTTTTTCGAATCAAACTTCATCGCGCGGCTCCTCGCTGCTCTCCTCGTCCGCGTCGTCGGCGTAGAGGGAGCGTTCCTCTCCGTCGCCCTTCTCGTCTGGCTGCAGATGATCGCGGATGAGTGACTGCACGACGGGGACGAGGGCACGCGGGACCATGAGGAGGTCGTGATCGAGAATGCGGACCAGCTCCAGAAGGGTGTCGTATCGCGGCACGATCTTGCCGGACTCGATGCCGGAGATGTGCGTCTGGGTGAGCCCGACGCGGCTGGCCAGGTCTCTCTGGGTCCAGCCGCGCTTCTCGCGGGCATCCTTCAAGGCCCGGCGCAGGTCCTCGGGAAGGGCCCCTAAGCGGAGCGGCCTGATATTCTTTATTATATTAAGCTTCATTGCTGATTTAAAATAGCATATCAAGACGTTTCTTGTATATGCAATATTTTATATCACGCCAATATCGTGATATAGTTTAACATATATAGGAATCTCTGTGCTGACCGACCTTGTGCGGTCCCGAGAGAAATCGAAGCCATAAGGCTGGAGGACCCTAGCGACCTAATCGGCGGATAGACCGTGTCAAACTATCTGCATGGTTCCGGCCGATATACGACGGCGATATGCGGAAGAGATCCGTGCCAATGCCCAAGTTGCTTCGCCAGCTTTGCTGAAAGTATTTGCAAGCGTTCCACGCGAGGAATTTGTCACCCCCGGCCCGTGGAAGGTGCTGTCGCGAATGCCGGGACAGATGCGGCCTCAACTGGACGAAGTTACGGATCCGGCGGAGCTGTATCATGACGTCGCTATAGTGTTGGATTCCTCGCGCTCTCTCACAAATGGCAATCCCGGCGCACTGGCACCATGGCTGGAAGCCCTGAACCTCTCAATGGGGAAATCCGTTTTTCATCTCGGATGTGGAACGGGGTATTACACCGCAATCATGGCCGAATTGGTGGGGCCAGAGGGACACGTGACAGCAGTTGAGATAGACCCGGCGCTAGCAGCCCAAGCTAGAGGAAATCTGTCAACCTATTCAAACGTTGAGGTAATCCACGAAGATGGAGGTGGGGTAGATACCGGCGTTAGAGACGCTATCCTGATCAACGCTGGTGTGACCCATCCGAGGGAAAGTTGGCTGGACAACCTGCAGCCCGCGGGAACTCTCGTCGTACCGCTGACCATTGAATTCGGGATGCCGCATGTGGGTAAGGGAATGGTGCTATGCGTGTCAAGGCGCCCCTCGGGTTATGTGGCTCATTTCCTTCCCATTCCGGTGATGATTTATTCATGTTCCAGTGTTCGAGACTCCGCGTTCGGTAGCCTTCTTGGCCAGCAGTTCATGTCGGGGACCTCTAGTTCGGTGAAGTCTCTTCGCCGCGATCCGCATTCTCCCGAACCCAGCTGCTGGCTGCACGGGTCGAGTTTCTGTCTGTCGACCCGTCCACTAGCAACACCAGTGGACTAGCTGGCATAGCGTGCAAGTCGAGGTCGAGACCGCCCGGGCGGAGCCGTTCTGTCCGAGTTCTGTCCGAGTAGCACCGAAAGAAGGACAAACGAGCGATCCCCAAGTCGCTCGGCAGGAAAGCGGGCTCAAGCCTAACTAGCTCGCTTCGAATGGGTAGGACTCTGGTTGAAGTTGGTGGGCCGTCCAGGATTTGAACCTGGGACCAATGGATTATGAGTTACAGCAGTCGGCTTTGCAACACCCACTGAATCCAATGTTTACAGGCACATGAGCTATGCGTGCCGCGTCAAACTATCCCTTCTTTCTCCGTCTTTTTATTACCTATGAGTCCGATTTCAGTCCGAGTTCTTCGTCAGCCCGGCAGCTCTGCTGGCTCTCGTCCTGATGACGAACCCAGGGACAGTCGCGCGCTTCGTGCCAACCCCCGCACGGGGTCAATGAGGCAATCGCGATGTTTCGCCAATGGATCGTTCGGCATTTCCCGATGCATCGCCTTTATTGACTTGCCCTGTCTCTCCACCTAAGATTTCACGTTAATCAAGGGGCCGAACCATAGCTTGTCAAGCTATTCGCGTCTCGCATTCACTTTCAATCAGCGGTCATACCTTCAAATTTTCCCGGCTCGATGTACCCCAAACAGATGTATTTCATCGTTCTTCTCCTACTGGGTGGCAGCCAGCAGCACAGGTGTCAGATTTTTTCTGTCAATGTTTCGAGTAATGAAGCGCAACGCATCCTGATTTAAGAAACTTTGACTCAACAAATTTTAATTGCAATCTCTCCGGCAGGCTGACGCCCTCCAACAGCCGTCTCCCTTCTCCCGCAACAATTGGCCCAACGACAAAACGAAATTCATCCACCAGGCCAAGCTCCATCAGTTGTGAAGGAATATCCACACCACCGACTAAAATATTTTCGCCTTGTTCTTGTTTCAATTTAAGTATTTCGTCGCGAAGGTGCGTACGAACAATCCTCGTATTTTTATCTTCCGCGCTGTCTAATGACCGTGAAAAAACCATTTTGTTGATGGAGTCAAATGTTCGAGCAAATTCATTCGACGCTTTTGTCATGGACTGGCTTTTTGCGACTTCAGGCCAAAAAGGAACCATCAATTGGTAGGTTTTCCGCCCGAAGACGAGCAGGTCAACATCTCGCATGAGGTGCGTAAAATATTCATGTGTTTCATCATCACCAATTTGTTTCGTGTGGTCGACGCAGCCGTCCAGAGTGGTGTTGATCGCGAAGATTAGCTTTCTCATTTGATTGACCTCGGCTCGCGCCTATTCGCCCATCGTGCCGGTCCGCAAAGGCCCGTTGGGCTTGTAAGTGCTGATGATGACGCCCGAGGACACAGCCTTCGTACTGACGAGCGCGAGTTCGCGTGGCGGGGTTCCGTCTGAAAAGAAACGCTTGCCAGTGCCTAACAGAACCGGAAAGACGAGCAGCAAGATCTCATCCGCAAGCTCGTGTTCGAGCAGCACTGGAGTCAGCGTTGAGCTGCCCCAGACGATCAGGTGCGGTCCGTCCATCGCCTTGGCGCGGCGAACGCCGGCAACGATGTCCGCTCCAAGGGCCTCGGCAGGCCCCCATGCAAGACTGTCCGGCCTGTGGGTCGCGATGTATTTTGTCGCTCCGTTTATCGCGCCCGCCATTGGGCTTTTCGGGGCGGTCGGCCAAAAGCCGCTCCAGATGTCGTAGGTTCGGCGGCCCAGCAGCAGATCGAAATCGTCGCCGTGAGCCGCGACGATGGCCGCTCCCCCCTCGGGGTCGTCATGCGGCGCGGCCCATCCACCGTAACGGTAGTCATCTTCCTTCGGGCCGCCGGGGCCCTGAATCACGCCGTCCAGCGAGATATGTTCGATGATCCTAATCTTTCTCATGCGGTCTCCTCTTAAATCGAACGCTACTCAATTTCGGTTGTCGAAAACTCCAGAACATTCCGCCCGCTATTTTTTCAGGCCGTGTTTAGCGCGCAGTGTGCTGTCGCCGGCGCTGCTCGCTTGCTTTCAGCATTTCGTTCGAGTCCGCTGCGGCCGTACAAGTCGGGAGCATCGTTACGCCATTCCTTGCGCAGCATTGGCTTCGATGTCCCTGCTTGAAGTACGAAACACATTGTGTCCTCATGACAATTGTAGACGTGCGTAACTGTCGTAATCAGGCGATTCATCAACTACGACCCCCAGGGCAGGCTCCTACCGGGTTGTGAGTGTAATTGATTCCATGACAATGTCGGCTCCCTGGACCCGGGTAAACTTTGGTGGTGCAAACCAACCAAAACGGGAACGACATTGTCAGAGAGGCGATGTTTCAACAACCATTGGCGAGAACTCTTGTTTCGCTTTGGCGAAGGCGACACAGTTGCCCGCTTGACTTGCTCCTCGACAAGTAGGACCATCCCCACAGAATCGATATGCTGAAGCAAACGGCACTCTTGTTCCTCTTGCTCGGGATGGCGTTCTCCCAGACCCCCAGTGTCGAAGTCCACTTAGATGACATCAGAGGCAGGGAAGTTAAATGCACGACCGAAGTTCCTAAGGACTTTGCCTGCGCGATATTCTTCGACGTCGATCCGCCCATTCACGACGGTATAGACATTGCTAGCGTTGTTGGTGGGGAGGGCAATTCCCCTCAGACTCCTCCTGCGCCAGTGATCCGGGAGGTTTCTCTGATACTCGATGGTACGCTGTACACCGCTGTGTACGATCCGCCCTTGAAACGAGATGAGAAATTCTCCGCTCTCAGGAGACACGTTGGCATTCCTGCACGAGTCGATGGTGATGCCTTATTCGTTAAATGGCCCGACGGGAAAGAAGCGAAGGCTAAGATCATTCGGCGCGAAAAGATCAATTCCAATCAGATCCAACCCGCGTGAACCATCCCGCCCTTGTTCCATGCTTCGGCAAGTCTGCCACGTTGTCAGCGCACGGCTCGGAGTCTAGTCGAAGAATATGCTTTCATGACTGTCGTAAGCAGGCGATTACACATTGACCCCTTGAGTCAGCACTCCTATAGATGCCCTCCCGCACTCGCCCCTTATGCCGCTGTCCTCCGCTGGAGCACGGACAGCCAGGCAATTCAGCTTGGCTCTTTATATTACGGATTCGTATTTTTCGCACAGCTCTGTCCCGTCACAGGGCGGATTTCCTGATATGTCTTATAAGAATCCGTGAAGATTTTCTCAAAGGCGCAGAACAGAGTTGTGAGGGACAAGCTGATTCGAGCGCGCTGCCCGGGCTGGCCGACTCGGTCACGGTGGGCCGTCGTGCCGCAGGAGGAGATCGCCAAGATGGTGCACATCTCGCAGGCGTTGCTCTCGAATTTCGAGACTGGCAGACTGATCTCGACGCCAAGACACTGAGGGCCGTGGAGAAGGCGATCGTGGAAGTCGGCCGGCGCCGCACGACCGACGGCTTCAGGTCCCTGTCGGAGGCGGTCACATAGATTATGGCGATGGGTCATAGTCACGAGTTCGTTCGCGCATGTCTTCGGCGCGGACGTCCGGGGGCGCGCGATTTTCTTGCCGATCACCGCGAAGGGCGGTTCCCAAGTCCAGACCGCCCGCTCCTTCCCCGGAGACCATGAAGCGACGAGATTCACGGCGGCAGCACTAGAAACTCTTGAACGGCATCACCAACTCAGCAACGAGGAGTACACCGAATGTCCCGAGCTAGAGCTGAAGAGCTCAAGAAAATGCGCACTGAACTGTCCGAGAAGTTCGCAGACGCCATGAAGGCGATCGACCTCAAAATTGCGGCCGAGAGTCGTGAAGAAGCCGACGATTACGCGGAAGTCGGGAAAGCGGCCACTAGTTTGGCGAAGACCACCAACAGCACCGCTGATGGAATTCTTGTGGCCAGAATGTTCCCGAGGCAGGGTGGGCCGGCTAGGTAGTGAACCATGACGCCTGAGCGCGAAGAACAATTGCTGAATCTCAAGGACGAGCTGTTGCAGGCTATCGCCCGGGTTGACGAATTATTGTGCGGCCCTGAAGCGGCTGAAGATGACGAGGAGGTGGGGGACAACACCGCTACGGTGATGGTTACACACGAAAACTTGAAGCAATCTTCGCTGCAGGAAACGATCCGCCCTATCACCAAACTCCTTCAGTGAGCAGGACGAGCAGACAGCCGGGCGTTCCCACGCCCGGTTTTTTCTTGTCCGGAATCAATTTTGGGGCCGTTTTGAGTCCGTATTGCACCGAAAGCAGGTCAAATGATCGATGGTGACGACGCCGATGTCAGAGGCATAACTGACCGCGGCGCAACGGCGTTGGAGTTGGTGGGCCCTCCAGGATTTGAACCTGGGACCAATGGATTATGAGTCCACTGCTCTAACCGCTGAGCTAAGGGCCCCTCTGTTTATCTATAGCTGCGTAACACTTTCCGCCGGATGAAACAGATGTAGAGCAAGACGTACAGGGTGTGCTGCGATCTTCGACATGAGTTTATACCGACGTCGCGAGATGTGGTGGTCCCGCAATTAAGACACACGGCGCGGTCCACCAATTTAGCACAAAGGTCGCTACAAGAGCGCCGCCTGGACCACCGAGTCCACCAACCGAACTGAGTTAGCCCTCGGAAACGTTCGTTCTAGTGAAAGGCAAGCAAGCGATTAGAGTACCGGGGAATTGTGTCTTGCACTGCCCGTGGCATACTTTCTGCACACGGCGAGGTGAGCGGAGAGCCCATGCCTTCGCCATTTCAAAGATTGCCCAGGCACAACAGCATTGCGATTTCGCAGCCGTATGTTCGCCCGGCCGCCGCACAGCTGGATACTGCTATTACTCGGCTAGAGCCGACACCCGCCACGTAGCTTTTTTGGGCCCCATTCACACATACGCCGGATACAGCAGGCTATGCCGCGGATGAAATAAGTGATCGGCAGAAATGGGTTCATGGGCGGTGCAGGTCGGAGATTGTAAGCAGGCGACGTTCTTCCTCGCCTCACGGGAATCTCACTTCTGATTAATCACAATTGTCGCCTTCACAAACCAAGGCGCGTTGGGCGGCTGTGATTTCTCGCAGCCTATGCTGTCGGTCCCGGTATTTCACTGTGGCCTCGCGGCTATGTTCTGGGCCTTCCCTCCAATAGAGGACATTGGCGAAATGGAGCGAGTCCATCTCTTTAATTCTTGAAGTCGTAGTTTGGCCTTCCTTCATTTGGGGTTTCCTTAATCTCTTCTTCGGCCATCGACTCTGTCGACTTTAGTGTGACTTAGGGAAGCGGGCCAAATCTCCAGGGCGGCGGATTCCGGCACCGACCCCGACGTTAGGATCGCCGCCGGTCCAAGGTTCCCACCCGATGGACTGGCAAGGGCGTCCGGCATTACCCTCTTGCTATTAGGTTAACCGCTAAACAAGGATGGCACCTACGGGCGTCGTCCCTCTCATTTTCTCTCCCCACCCAAGGGCATTTAAGCGGACTCTCGGCCACGGCAGGAAGGGTTGAGACCCGTCGCACCCCGGGTGCTCTATATTACTGAGCTACGAAGCCTTGACGGTTTGACGTTTGCCGCGGCGCGACTTGCAACCTACCGCTAACCTCTCAGCTACGGACCGCTCCCGGGAAGCTGGCACAATAGCAAGTGCCGTCTCGATGGGGGCAGTGAACTGCCGTGCGGGTCGATTTCACGGCTCGGGTGCACGAGCGGGACGCCGGCACCTCGGTAAAGTTGTGTCTATGTCAAATTGAATGTCTCGGCGACGCGGACTATAATTCCGCTGCTTCAACTGAAATTAAGGAGGACACATGGCCGAAACACGGAAAGTAATTGATTGTCGGCGGTTCCCTGCAGACAAGCCCTGCTCGATCGCCATTTCGGGCACTGAAGAAGATGTCGTAGATCTTGCGGTGCTGCATGCCAGTTCTGTCCACGGGCATGCCGATTCGCCTGAACTGCGGGAGCAGCTTCGTTCCATGCTTGAAGATGAGACCGCAGCCCGCGAAGCAGCCTAGCCAGTCGTTCCGCTCACGGTGGTTCAGATAAAATGGGGCGCGGGTGCACCGACCGTGCGTCGTCGTCCAGGCCCGGCACGAGCAGGGACGCCTGCGCCTACATTTTTCCACTCACCGCCGCTCTAGCTTCGATCTTTTCGAATACCGCTTCCGCCCGCCGCAGAGCTTCCTGAACATTGGCGCAAATGTTTTCGCGCCCCACGACCTGTTCGAATTCTGCCTGGTGAATCAACTGCGCCGGCTGCTCACGCGCGCCGCACAGAATCAGCGTGCGTTTGGTTGCGTGGAGCTGCTTAGCGATTTCTTCGAGCGCGAACAAGCCGGTGGCGTCGATGGCGGTCATATTGCGCAGGCGAATGATGACGATCGGGGGAAGCTCATTCATTTTTCCCGTGACGGTCGAAATCTTGTCGGTGGCACCGAATAGAAATGGGCCATGAATGCGGAAGATGGTCGCGTAATACGGGATTTCCTTGTCCTGCAGGATGTGCAGCCGCCCGTCCTCGATGTAGTCGCCGGTCACCTGCGACACCGTGGTGGTTTCGGCCACGCGGGCGATGAAAAGCAGCGCCGCAAGAATCATTCCGGCTTCCACCGCCACCGTGAGATCGGCGAAAACCGTCAGCGCAAACGTGACCAGCCACACGCTGATGTCGGTCTTGGTCAGGCGCAGCAGTTGCGGGATCTCGCGCCACTCGCCCATGTTGTAAGACACCACCATGAGAATTCCCGCCAACGCCGCCATTGGGATGTAGCTGGCTAGCGGTGCGGCAAACAGCAGTACGCACAGCAGGGTGAGGGCGTGGATCATTCCTGCAACCGGGGACTGCGCGCCGGCACGGATATTGGTTGCGGTACGAGCGATGGCGCCCGTCGCCGGCAAACCGCCGAACATCGGCGAAACCATATTGGCGATTCCCTGCCCGATGAGTTCGACGTTGGGATTGTGCCGGTCATTGCTCATGCGGTCCGACACCACCGCCGACATCAGCGACTCGATGGCCCCCAGCATGGCAACCGTGAACGCCGGTCCGAGCAGCCCGTGCACCAGGCGGGCGTGCCATTGCGGCAAAGCAAAATGAGGCAGGCCACTGGGTATGCCGCCAAACCGTGTGCCGATGGTTTCTACCGGCAGCTTGAACAGGAAAGCCGCCACCGTGGCGGCCAGCATGGCGACAATCGCTCCCGGAATCCGGTTGGAAATGGCGCGGCACAAAAGGATCACGGCCAGGGTGCTGGCCGCGAGCAGCGTAGCTGGCAGAGACCAGCTGGGAAACGCAGCCGCCAGGGCTTTTGCTCGGAGCCAGAATTCACTGGGAACTTTGGCCAGCTGCAGGCCGAAGAAATCCTTGATCTGCGTGCTGGCGATCAGGACCGCGATGCCGTTGGTGAAGCCGATGACGACCGGCCGGGGAATAAATTTCACCGCTGTTCCCATGCCGGTGGCGCCCAGGATGATGAGGATCGCGCCCGCCATCACCGTGCACATGAACAGTCCGTCAATGCCGTGCACGGCGACGATTCCGGCCACCACCACCACGAACGCGCCGGTGGGGCCGCCGATCTGAGTTTTCGATCCGCCCAGCGCGGAGATCAGGAAGCCGGTCACGACGGCGCAATAGATGCCCGCCTGTGGCGTCAGTCCGGAGGCGATGGCGAAGGCCATGGCCAGTGGCAACGCCACCAGGCCGACGGTGATTCCGGCGATGACGTCGCGCGAGAACTTGCTTAGGCTGTATTCCCGCAGGCACAAAACGGACTTAGGCAGCCAGCGGTCGTCCAACTTTTGGGAAATGGCGGACCACATACCTGGTCCATTATGACAGCGGCAGCTTCCGAGCGGAGTAATCAGTGAGGAACGAAAGTTTGGCGAGACCCCGTAAAGCGCACCCGCGCCACTCCCCGGCTCTTACTGTTCTAAACTTCCTGGGTCATGGCTCTGGTAGCTAAGTCTTGGGTGGCTTTGAGCCGGGCTACCGTACGGTCTTTCCCTAAGGCCATCATGACCGCGAACAGGCTGGGCGCGACGCCCTGCCCGGTCAGCACTACGCGGGCGCCATTGATCAGCGCGCCTGCCTTCAGCTCTTTTTCGGCGGCGAAGTCGCGTAGCAGCTTTTCGGTTTCGGTTTCGGTGAAGGTGTCCTGGGAAGCGGCATAGCGCTCGCCCAACTCGACCAGCAGCTGCCGCACTCTTTCATCCTGTAGGAATTTTTGCACGGCGGCGGGATCGGGTTGAAAGGTGTCGGTGAAGAAGGCACGGAACGACGTGGCGAAATCCTTGAGGCTGCGGGCGCGCGGCTTGAGCAGATTGATCGTGGCAAGCACCCAGTCACGATCGGTGTGGCCGGGCTCGAGACCTGTTTTGTTCCATTCTTCCTGGATGAGCGGCAGCAATTTTTCTGCCGGATAGGTTCGGATGTATTCGGTGTTGAACCAGTCCAGCTTGGCGCGATCGAAGACGGCATTGGAGTGCGCTATGCCGTCCAGATCGAACAGATGGACCAGTTCCTGGTCGCCCAGAATTTCGCGGGCCGGCGCCTCCAACCCGGCTTGCGGCGGAGTCCATCCGAGCAGGGCCAAAAAATTGCGGAAGGCTTCCGGCACGATACCCTGGTCGCGGTAGGTGATCACGCTGGTGGTGCCGTGGCGTTTGCTGAGGCGTGTCTTGTCCGGGCCGAGGATCAGGGGCACATGTGCAAACACCGGCAATCGGGCGCCCAGTGCCTGATAGAGCAGCACCTGCTTGGGCGTGTTTGAAATATGATCGGCGCCGCGGATGATGTGGGTGATCCGCATATCCACGTCGTCGGTGACCACGCTCAAGTGGTAAGTGGGACCGCCGTCGGAGCGCAGCAGAACGAAGTCTTCCAGCTCGGAGTTGGCAAACTCTACCCGCCCGAAAACAGCGTCGTCGAAAAACGTGCTGCCCGACTCGGGCACGGCAAAACGGACCGCCGCGGCCTTTCCCGCGGCCCTGCGGCGGGCGCCTTCTTCGCGAGAAATTTTGCGGCAGGTTCCTTCGTAGCGAGGCGGCCGGCCTGCGGCGTTTGCGGCCGCGCGGCGCTGCTCCAATTCTTCCTTGCTGCAAAAACAATAGTAGGCATGTCCGGAAGTTACGAGTTTCGCCGCGTTCTCCCGGTACAGGTCGGTGCGCTGAGTCTGATAGTAGGGGCCCTCATCCCAGTCAAGGCCGAGCCAGCGCATGCCTTGCAGAATGCCCTCGACCATTTCCGTCGTAGAGCGCTCGAGATCGGTGTCTTCAATGCGCAAGATCAGCGCCCCGCCATAGTGCCGGGCGAACAGCCAATTGAACAGCGCCGTGCGGGCCCCCCCCACATGCAAGTAACCCGTAGGCGAGGGTGCGAAGCGGACGCGCGGGAGCGAACTGGGAGAGGAGGACATTACCAAAGGACGTGTCCCGATGGTAAGGGCTGAGGAAATATAGCGTCAAGCGGTCGCCTGGCCTGAATTCGACACAAGTAGCTCATGCAGCGGGGGAAACAGCAATGCTGAGCGGGTCTTTGTTAGCCTAGAGAAGACTATTGTCTTGCCTGCACCGGTATGAAACCATTGTTAGGAGAAACGGTCATTCCTCTGGCTGAGGTAGCTGTTTTCGCGCCATGAACAGCGTCACGATCAGTATGGTTGTGGTACCCGCCTTGGTTGCCACGCTGCTCTTCCTGGTCTTCACTCACCTGTATGAGCAGACCCGGCAGGACTACTTTCGCGCCTGGCAACTGGGCTGGGGAGCCTACTCGCTCCACTATGTCCTAGATGCCTGGGGCGTATTCCGCAATCCTTCGGCCCTGGTCTCGCTGCTGGCTTCGCTGCTATTGGCGGCCATGGCGCTTTGCATTTTCGTTTCGACCCGGCTGATGCGCGAAAGATTCCGCCCGCGCTGGTACGACGCGGCGGTGGGCGGGGCGGGAGCCGGGCTAAGCTTGTGGAATCTGAAGCAGCACATGGTGGGCGGAGTGTTTCACCCGGAACTTCGCTCGCCGCCGCACTTCCGCCTGGAAGTAGGCGTGGCCCTGGTGCTGCTCTATTGTTCCTTTTACTTTTACCGTTACGCCCACCGAAAAAACTCGCTCGCCTTCACCCTGCTGGCGATGTCGCTGGCGCTCTGGTCGGTGCTGGTGCTGTTCGGGCAATTTAGCAATTCTTACGTACAGCTATTCGATCTGTTGGGTCCGATTCCGCAATTGTCGCTGGGCATTGCGATGGTGATGGTGCTGGCGGAAAACGAGCGCAATGCGGTGCAGGAGAACGCTCTGGCCTTCTCCACCCTGGGCGTCGATCCGACGCGGCTGCTCTCGGCCGATGATCTGGTTCCCAGCATGCAGGCCATTCTGGACCGCCTCGTGGCTCCTCTGCCGGCAGGCGGAGCGGTCATCTGCTTTACCGAGCGCTGGCGCGCCGTCCTGCCTTCGGTGCAGCGCGGGTTTTCGGCAGAATACGTCTGCGAACTGGCCTACCGGCGCGGGGGGTTCGTGACCTTTCGCAATGTGCCGGAAATGTCTGAGCCTCTGCCGGTGTTTCCTGGAGGCCGCTTCACCCAGTTTCGCCAGGTGCTGACCGAAGAACGCGTCTATAACGTGACTGCGGTGAGCTTGCAGACCCGGGAGCATAATTTCGGGGTGATCCTGTTCCCGCACACCGCGCGCCGGATGTTCGGTTCCTCGAATCTGCGGCTGCTCATCGGGCTGGCGCTGCAGATCGGCCTAACCCTTGAAAACTACGTGGTCATGCACGAGGCGCAACGGCGAACCAAAGAGTTCGCGCTGCTGACCGAGATCGGGCAGGCCATCAGTTCGCGGCTGGACCAGGACGAGATCCTGCATACCGTAAAAAAAGAACTGGGTCAGATCTTCGATACCAGCGACTTCTACATCGCGTTTCAGGAAGGGGACGAGGTCCGTTTCGAACTGGAAGTAGAAAACGGTGAGACCTTGGCCAAACGTTCGCGCAAAGTGGCCAACGGCCTGACCGAGTACATGATTCGCAGCGGGCAACCCCTGTTGATCCGGGCTGAACTGGAAAAGACCCGCGAGCGGCTGGGGGTTACATTTCTGCCGCCGCGGCCCGCCAAATGCTTTTGCGGGGCGCCGATCCTGCTTGGGGGCAGGCCGGCTGGGGTCATGGCGGCGATGAACACGGAGCGCGAGTATGTATTTGAGGAGCGCGATCTGGAGGTGATGCAGACCGCTGCCGGACAGGTATCCGTCGCGGTGGAGAATGCCCGGCTGTTTGCCGAGGAGCAGCGGCGCGCCCGCCAGTTTGCCTTCCTGAACAATATTTCGAAGACCGCGATCTCCAGCGAGGATTCCGAGCAGATGCTGGCAGACATCGTCGGCCACATCCAGAAAAATTTCAGCTTCGACCATATCGGCATCGGCATTCTGGACTACGTGACCAAGGAAATCGAGATCAAGGCCGAGGCCGGCATCACCGCGCAGGCCCTGGGCAAACGTATCCCGCTGGGAGCGGGAATTCTGGGCCGGGTAGCGCGGACCGGGGAGTCTGCGCTGGTGCAGACCACCGGCGACGGACAACTGCAGGGCGTGCTGCCGGGGGCGCGGTCCGTTCTTTGCATCCCCATCGCCTATGGCGAAAGCTTGCTGGGCGTGCTCAACGTGGAGAGCCAAAAAGAGGACGCCTTCATGCCGCAGGACCGGCTGATCATGAATACCCTCGCCGATCTGCTGGCCACGGCCTTGCACAATGCGTTTGTGTTCCAGAAACTGCAGCAGCAATCCATTACGGATGGGCTCACCGGCATCAAGACGCGGCGATTTTTCTTCGAAGCGTTGAGCTCGGAGTTGAAGCGGGCGTCGCGCTCCGGCCGTCCCATTTCAGTGGTGTTGATGGATCTGGACAAATTCAAGGGAGTGAACGACACCAAGGGCCATCTGGAGGGGGATCTGGTGCTGGCCCGAGTGGGACGACTGCTGGAACAGAAGTGCAGGCAGTCGAACGTGGTGGCGCGTTACGGGGGCGACGAATTCATCATCCTCATGCCGGAGACCGGAGTGGAGCAGGCGCTCATCCTCGCCGAACGTTTGCGGTTGTGGATCGCGCAGGACCCGGCGCTCAGCGAGCACCATATTACCGGCAGCTTCGGGGTAGGAAGCTTTCCCGTGCACGGGTTCTCCATGGAAGACATCGTCCGGGTCGCCGACGCGGGCATGTACGTCTCCAAGCATGCGGGCGGCGACCGGGTATCCACCGCAGAAGAGTTTTCGGAAGGAGAACCTGCGGCGGTGCGCCGGCGGCTTATCTCGGGTTACATCGAGGGATTCCTGCAACGCGAACACACCGGCCCCGAGCACCTGGACGAACTGATTTCGACTTTGAAGAAGATGGTGGGTGACGGGGACCGTACCGCCCTGGAGCTTCGGGAAGCGGTTGAGACCCTGACCGGGGCCGCGGAGTCGCGCGAACAGAACAGTTCCGGGCACGGTGAAATGGTGGCTCGTTACAGCGAAATCATCGCCAGTGCACTGGGACTGCCTCCGGAAGAAGTTGGCGATCTGTCGTTCGCCGCCCGGGTGCATGACGTGGGCAAGATCTTTGTTCCGGAGCGCATCCTGAACAAACCCGGCCCCCTAACCGAAGAAGAGCACTATCAGCTGAAGTCCCACGCCCGCATAGGAGGGGAGATCGTGGCCACCTTGCCCGACTCCAAGAAACTGCAGGAGGCGGTCCACCACCACCACGAGTCATTCGATGGCGGGGGCTATCCCGACCGTCTGCGGGGCGAGCAGATCCCGCGCTGGGCACGCATCCTGGCCATCACCGACGCTTACGTGAACATGACCACCGAGCGTTCATTCGCCGCCGCCAAAACCAGCGAGCAGGCCCTGACGGAGCTGGAAAAAATGAGCGGCACGCGTTACGACGGAATGCTGGTGCGCATTCTGCTGCGGGCGCTCAAAGCAGAGAGAGCGTCGAGCTGGTGAGCCTGATCTGCACCCCGGACTAGCCTGAGGAGGCTTGCGCCGGTGGGACGACACCCAAGCCCACATCGGCCCCGGCCCACTTGCCAATTCCCATCTTAAACTTCAAACTATCTCTGCATGCCTATCCCCCTATCTCTCTCTGACAAGGTTGCTCTCATCACTGGCGGTTCGCGTGGCATTGGTGCGGCTACGGTTCGACTGTTTGTCGCTGCGGGAGCGCGCGTGCTGTTCAGCTATGAAAAATCCCAGGCTCCGGCCGAGCAGCTGGTCAAGCAACTGGGACAGCAAAACTGTGCCGCCGTGGCCTGCAATCTCTCAGGCACCCAGACCGCGCAGGAATTGGTGGCAGCCGCGGTAAAGCGGTTCGGACGGCTGGACATCCTGGTGGCGAACCACGGAATTTGGCCACCCCAGGACGCGCCCATCGAAAACCTGTCGGACGCGCAGTGGCGCAGCACCATGGCCACTAATCTTGACAGTGTCTTCGCCCTGGTCAAGCACTCCGTGGGGCAAATGAAGAAGCAGGGGAAATCGGGCGGGGCGGCGGGGCACATCGTGCTGGTCAGCTCGACCGCCGGGCAACGCGGAGAAGCGTTTCACTGCGACTACGCCGCGACCAAGGGAGCCCTCATCAGCATGGTCAAAGGGTTGTCCACGGAACTGGCGCGAGAGGCGATTTACGTCAACTCGGTGGCGCCGGGCTGGGTGGATACGGATATGTCGAAGTCGGCTCTGAATGATGCCGCGACCCGCGAACGGATCTTCGCCGCCATCCCCCTGGGCCGGGTGGCTACGGCTGAGGAAATTGCCGGGCCCATACTTTTTCTA
>Ga0193719_10000205_pt1 | contig 20903 bp, 19 predicted proteins | sample U2a2metaG_FD_160103 | JGI IMG/M metagenome (GOLD analysis project Ga0193719, IMG submission 160103) | Soil microbial communities from a riparian zone of the East river system, Colorado, United States - U2a2 | ecosystem: Environmental > Terrestrial > Soil > Riparian zone | place: USA: East... | reverse complement strand
GCCGGGAGCGGCGTGATGGCGGCCATCCTGGGCGGCGGCGCCTATCGCTACCGGGTCGACGACCGGTGGGCCAAGCTGCCGCCGGGGCAGGAATTCAACGCCGACGTGGCCGCGGTCGGCGTGGACGCGCAGGACCGGGTCTACGCCTTCAATCGCGGGGCGCACCCGATGGTCGTGCTCGACCGCGAGGGCAACTTCCTGCGCTCCTGGGGCGAAGGGGTCTTTCGCCGCGCGCACGGCGTCCACGTGGCGCCCGACGACACCCTGTGGCTGACCGACGACGGCGATCACACCGTCCGTCACTGCACGCTCGACGGCAAGGTCCTCCTGACCATCGGGATCCCCGGCGCGCCCAAAGCCTACATGAGCGGCGAGCCATTCCATCGCTGCACGCACACTGCGCTGTCCCCCCAGGGCGACCTCTACGTCTCCGACGGGTACGGCAACGCGCGCATCCACAAGTTCGCACCGAACGGCACCTTGCTCCGCTCGTGGGGCGAGCCGGGCACCGATCCCGGCCAGTTCAATATCCCGCACAATATCTGCTGTGATGCGGACGGCTGGGTCTACGTGGCCGACCGCGAGAACCATCGCGTCCAGGTCTTCGACGGCAACGGCCGGTTCGAGACGCAGTGGCACGACATGCACCGCCCCTCGGGCCTCTTCATGGAGCGCGGCGGCGAGGGCCGGTTCTACGTGGGCGAGATCGGCGGGGCGCTGCCGGTCAACTACGACGTCCCCAATATCGGGCCGCGGGTCAGCATCTACAGCCACCGTGGCGAGCGGCTGGCGCGCCTCGGCGACCGCCTGGCGGGCCTCGAGCCGGGCCAGTTCGTCTCGCCGCACGGCCTCGCGGTGGATTCGCGCGGCGACATCTACGTCGGCGAGGTGTCGTACACTAACTGGGGCAATCGCTACAAGGGGCAACCGCTCCCGCCCGGCCTGCGAAGCCTGCAGAAGCTCGTCAAGGAGGCGACATGACCACGCCCATCACGCTCCAGGTCTTCTCCGACTACGTCTGACCCTGGTGCTATCTCAGTACCGTGCGTATTGAGAAGCTCCAGGCCGAGCACGGCGTCACGATCGAGTGGGTGCACTTCCCGCTGCACCCGGAGACCCCGGCCGAAGGCCAGTCGCTCGAGGATCTGTTCCGGGGCCGCAACGTGGACCGCAAGGCCATGCACGCGCAGATGAAGGCGCGCATGGACGCCGAGGGGCTCCCCTATGGCGAGCGCACCATGACCTACAACAGCCGCCTGTCCCAGGAGCTGGGCAAGTGGGCCGACACGCAGCCGGGCGGCGAGGCCTTCCACGACGCGATGTTCCGCGCCTACTTCGTAGACGCGCGCAATATCTCCGAGCCGGCGGTGCTCCTCGAGATCGTGACTGAGGTGGGCCTGCCGGTCGCCGGAGCCCGCGAGGTGCTGGAGAAGCGCACGTTCAAGGACGCGGTCGACCGGGACTGGGCGCTGTCACGCCAGTACGGCATCACCGGCGTGCCAACCTTCGTCGCCGGCCACCGCGGGGTGGTGGGCGCGCAGCCCTACGAGGTCCTGGAGCAGCTCGTGAAGCAGGCCAGGGCCGAGGAGAACGCGTGACATGCTTCCGCCCCCCGGGTTCCATCACCTTCATCTGAACTCGGTCGACCCCGACGCGGCGATTGAGTTCTACGTCCGCCACTTCGCGACCTCCACGAGGACGCGCTGGGGCGGCCTGCCGGCGCTCGCGGCGCCGAACGACGCGCTGGTGCTCTTCACCCGGGTCGCGACGCCGCCCGCGACGTCCCCGCAGACCGCGATCTGGCACTTCGGCTGGCACGTGCCCGATACCCGGGGCAGCCTCGCGGTCTACCAGGCCCGGCCGGATCTCGAGCTCCTGCCGCTTTACACGACCGATGAAGGCGGCTCGGTCCTCGTCAGCAGCGATACGTGGCCGAGCAAGGGACCCACGCCCGGGCTCACGAAGGCGCAGATCACCGAGGCCCGCGCCACCGGCGCCCAGCCGACCCGTACCGGCGGCTTCGGTTACATGCGGGGCCCCGACGATGCCCTCGTGGAGTACGCGGGCAATCACCCGGCCGAGCGCTTCAACCACGTGCATCTCTACCAGGACGATCCCTTCTGCGCGCAGCTCTGGTACCAGACCCACCTCAACGCCCCGGTGTATGCCGGCCGCACCAGCCGCGCGCCGATCACCGAGTCCACCTGCGCGGTACCGCGCGGCCCCGATCGGAGCTGGCCGGCCCTGGCCCGCGAGGGGATGTTCCGGGCACCGTCGGCCGCCGTCGTGTTCGGCGACGTGGCCCTGCCCTGGTACGTGCGCCAGGGCGACCGGCCGCTCGCCCCCACGCGCGGGCAGCTCTACGATCACATCGCGCTGAGCGTCACCGATCTCGACGCGTGGGTCGTCAAGCTGCGGGGCGAGGGCGTGCGCTTCCTCGAGGAGCCCTACTCGCTCGGCGACACGCGGGCCGTGATGATCGAGGGCCCGAGCCGCGAGGCCCTGGAGCTGGTCGAGGTCAGCTAGCCAGCAGGGCCGACAGCGCCTGGTACGCGCGCTTGGCCCGCTCGAGCGCGGGCAGATCGGCGGTGGCCCGGGAGGGCGCCTCGATCGCCAGGGGAATACCGGCGGGGAGCGCCGCCACGAGCTCGGCCAGCGGTAACACGCCCTCGCCGGGAAGTAGCCGCCCGGTCCGCGCCTCGCGGATGAGGTTCGGGGTATCGGTGGGGCCGGGCATGTCGGCCGACGCGTCACAGATCTGCGCGTAGCGGAACAGCGCCGCATCCACCTGCCCGATGTGGGCGGGAAGCCCGCCCGATCGGCTGAAGTGGAGCGCGTCCACCACCACCGACACGTTCGATCGCTTCGACTTCGCCACCAGCTGAGCGGCGTGGGCGAGCGTGCGGACTTCCGTGTAGACCGCGAATTCCAGGCCGACGTGCAGGCCGTACCGGGCCGCCCGGTCGCACAGCTCGCCGAAACGCTCGAGCGTGCGCGCCTCCTCCGGCTCGGCGCTCATGACCAGCACGTGCTTCGCGCCCAGACGCGCCGACACCTCCAGGAAGCCCTCCGGGACGCCGATCGGATGCTCGGGCTCGAAGCGAAGAAACTCGGTGTCGAGCACGGTCACGCCGGTGTCCTGGAGACGCAGCAGGGTCTCCCGCAGCATCGGCCCCTCGTGGAGCACGTCGTACGGGGGGACGCCCACGCTCGGCGTGGCGGTCAGGCGGATGCCGACGGTCCGGAAGCCCGCGGCGGCCGCGACCGTGACGAGCTCGGGGGGCGTCGTGTCCAGGACGGTCAGGTGCGCGAGCGAGATCGGCCGCGGCGTGGTCGGCATGCGGGAGATAGTACCTCAGCGCCGCGGCAGCCCGAGCGAGACGAGGATGCCCAGCGCATTGGCCCCCGCCGCGATGAGCACCGCGGCGCCGTAGCCGTGCGTGACGTCGAAGAGGCGGCCCGCGACGATCGGCAGGACGATCGCGGCGGCCGCCCACGCGATGTAGACGCGGCTGGCCACGCGGCCATAGAGTGCCCGCCGCCAGTAGACGGCGACCGCGGCCGCGGTCGCGCCGGAAATCACACCGTAGCCCATCCCCACCAGGGCCAGCGAGAAGACGGACACGAGTGGGCCGGGCCACAGGGTCAGCACCACGTTGCCGGCAAGGGCGACGGTGTGCGCGCCGGCCGCGACGCTGGGGATGGCGAGCCAGTCCACCATCCATCCGCCGCCCAGGCGCGACGCCGCGATGGTGGCGGTGATGAACGTGGTGCCGTACACCGCGAGCGCGGCCGCGCCGCCGTACGCGGCGATGATGCCGGCGGCCTGGCTCAGCACCATCAGCCCGGCCGAGGCGGCCAGGAAGAAGACGATCGAGAGCTGCCAGAACACGGCCCGACGGCGCTCGCCTTCCCCGAGCGTGACGCGGCCGGTCTCCGCCGCGACGGCCACCCCGGCATGGGCGAGGAGCCACGCGCTGGCGAAGCCGGTGATGGCCAAGACCGCGGCGAGGCCGCCGAGCGTAGCGCGGACCCCGAAGGTGCGGATCCCCCAGCCGAACAGCGGGGCCGCGATCATCGCGCCGGCGGGCAGCAGGCTCACGATGTAGCCGTTCACGAGGCCCTGCCGCCGCGTCACCGCCAGGTTCACCATCTGCTGCACCAGGATGTACGCCGCCCCGCCGCCGAGCCCGAAGAGCACCCCGTAGCCGATCGCGAGCTGGGTCAAGCCGCCCGCGGTCGCGGCCAGCGCCAGCCCCAGCGCGTTGGCGAGCGCGCAGGCCGCCACGAGGAGCGGGGTCGAGGCCACGCCGTAGAGACCGGGCGCCACCATCATGCCGACGCCGAACGCGGCCGCGGCGAGCGCGAAGACGAACGCGAGGTCGGCCCGGGTCAGCCCGAGCAGCGCCTCCAGCGGCTGCAGGAACACGCTGAACGCGTAGAGCGAGCCGATCGGTGCGTTGAGCGCCGTCGAGGCCGCGAGCACGCGCCACGGGCGCGCTTCGGCGCCTTTCGCGTGCGAATCGACGACGTCAGCTCTCCGGGGCGAGCTGCCGGATCATCTGGAGCAGCTCGCGCGGGCTGTAGGGCTTCGCCAGGTAGGCGGCCGCCCCCGCCTCCCGCGCCTTCTCCTCGTCGCCGGCCAGCGCGAACGAGGTGATGACGATGACCGGGATGGGCGCGGTCACCGGATCGGCGTGAAGCTGGCGGGTGGCCTCGAGCCCGGAGAGCTTCGGGAGCTGGATGTCCATGATGATCAGGTCGGGGACCGCCTCGCGGGCGGTCGTCAGGCCCGCCTCCCCGTCCACCGCCTCGATCAGGCGATAGGAGGTGCGGGTCAGCAACTGCCGGACGATCTTGCGGTTGAACTCGTTGTCCTCGACGTACAGGACCGTCTTCACGCGCCTGCCTCCTTCGCCACCCGCCCCGGGATCGAGAAGAAGAACGTCGAGCCCTTGCCCGGCAGGCTCTCGACCCAGATCTGCCCGCCGTGCAGCTCGACCAGCTTCCGGGTGATCGACAGGCCGAGCCCGGTCCCCCCAAAATCCCGGCTTACCGTCGCGTCCGCCTGCCGGAACTCCTCGAAGATGCTGTCGATCTGGTCGGCGGGAATACCGATCCCGGTGTCGGCCACCGCAAAGAGCATGTTTTCGCCCTCGAGCTCCGCGCGGATCTCCACGCGCCCCTCGCGGGTGAACTTGAGCGCATTGCCGGCCAGGTTCATCAGGCACTGCGTGATCCGCTTCCCATCGCCCACGCAGAGCGGCAGATCGGGGGTCACGGCGGTGACGAGGTCCAGCCCCTTGGTCGAGGCCAGCGCGCGCAGCGAGAGCTTCACGGTATTCACGATGTCCTCGACCACGTATTCGCCCAGGGCGAGCTCCATGTGCCCGGCCTCGATCTTGGAGAGATCGAGCACGTTGTTGATCAGGCCCAGGAGCTGCTTGCCGCAGGTGTGGATGTCCGAGACCGGCTCCTGGATCTCGGGCGGGATCTCCCCGTACAGCCCATCGCGGATCATCTCGGTGAAGCCGGGGATCGCGTTCATCGGCGTGCGGAGCTCGTGGCTCATGCTGGCGAGGAAGTTGGACTTGGCCCGGCTGGCCTGCTCGAGCTCCGTGTTGAGCACCCGGAGCTGGTGGGCAGCCCGGCGCTGGGCGTCGTAGAGCTCGTGCAGCTCGCGGCTCATCTCGTTCATCTGGCGGGCCAGCGCTCCGAACTCGTCGCGATTCGCCACGTCGATGTTGGCGCTGAAGTCGCCTTTGGCGACCTGGCCGAGGAACCCCTCCGCCTGGCGGACCGGGAGAATGAAGGACCACGAGATGACGAAGCCGAGACCCAAGGCGAGGACGATCGACGCGGCCGCGAAACCGCCGGTGAGCAGGAGAGCCCGACGATAGGTGGCCTCCACGCCCTCCCGGAGCTGGCCCATGCCGGCCTCCTCGTTCCGGACGGCCCGGGTGACGAGCGTCGCGATCTCTCGGTACAGCGGATAGCCTTCGCTCAGGTGGAGATCCATCGCCTCGTCGGCCTTGTCCTCGCGGATCAGGGCCGCGATGCGGGCCACCGTGACCATGACCTTGTCTTGCGTGTTGCGAAGGCGCTGGATCGTCTCGCGCTGGTCGGGCGGGGCGGCCGCCTCGAGGCGGTCGAAGGTGTCGCGGAAGCGATTGTTCTCCCGGAAGATGCTTTCGATGGTGGCATCGTCCCGCACCAGCAACGCATTCCGCGTGAAGGTCATCTGCAAGCCCAGGGCGTGCTCGATCTGGCGGGAAGCGTCAACCCGCTCGCGGGCCTGATCCAGCAAACGGCTCTGCCGGGCCACGCTCGCGATCGACTGGAGGCTCATGGCCCCCATCGCGATCAGGAGCAGCGCGATGAGCAGGAAGGCACCGAGCAGCTTCGAGTGGACCGACGCGCGAAGGCGAGCGACCCACCGGACGAGCGGGCCCAGAGGCCAGTAGGCCAGCAGGAGGCGCGGGATCCGCTCGCCCAGGCCCGGCGTCGCTTCCGGGACCGGACCGGTGGACCCGACGGGGCGGTCTCGCTCGTTTGGGCACATGCGGCGCGCTTCTGCGACCCGGCGGGATGCTAGCAGGGCGACCGCGCCGGGTCAATGCGAATGCCTCCCCGGGCGCCTTGACAGGCTGGCCCTCGAAGCCGATAATCCGCCCGTCCTCGCCCATCCGAACATGCCGACCTCGCTCGCTCCCGAGCAAGGGAGAACCGAATGACAACCGACGCCAGCGCGGGCGCACCCAGCGCCACCTCGCGACGCGGGCTCTTCAAGGCCGCCGCGGTTGCGGGCGGAACCGCCGCCCTCGGATTCCCTGCTGTCGTCCGCGCCCAGACGCCCATCAAGTGGCGCATCCAGAGCGCTTGGCCAGCGGGGACGGCGGGCTACCGGCAGTTCCAGAAGTTCTGCGCGAACGTGAAGGAGCTCTCCGAGGGGAAGCTGCAGTTCCAGCCCTTTCCGGAGAAGGGGATCGTCGGGACCTTCGAGATGTTCAATGCGGTGAAGGCGGGCCAGCTGGACGCCATGCACTGCTTCTCCAACTACTGGTTGGGCAACATCCCCGTCTCCGCCTTCCTCTCCTCGTACCCGCTGGGGCTGGATCGGCCGGACCAGTGGGAGACGTGGTACTACGAGCTTGGGGGACTTCAGATCGCCCGGAAGGCGTATCGGGCCCACAACATGTTCTTCGTGGGACCGATCCAGCACGACCTGAACCTGATTCACTCCAAGGTTCCCATCCGCTCCTTCGAGGACTTCAAGGGCAAGAAGATCCGCTTTCCGGGCGGGATGATCTCCGAGATCTTCTCCTACGCCGGCGTCTCCACCGTGATCCTCCCCGGCGGCGAGATCTTCCAGGCGCTGGACCGGGGGCTCCTCGACGCTTCGGACTACACGGGGCCTGCGGTGAACTACGACCTCGGCTTCGGGGACGTCACCAAGTACATCATCATGGGGCCGCCCTCGACGCCCTGTCTCCACCAGCCGGTGGACCTCATGGACCTCACGGTCAACATGGCCAAGTGGACCGCGCTGTCGAAACACCAGCAGGAGCTCGTGATCGCGGCGACGCGCCAGCATTCGTGGGACCAGTACGCGCATATCCAGAAGGAGAACATCGCGGCCTGGGACAAGTTCAAGGCCCAGGGGGTCCAGGTCATCCGGCTTTCGGAGGACGACATCCAGAAGTTCCGGCGCCACGCCATCCCGATGTGGTTCAAGTGGGCCAAGCGGGATCCGCTCGCCAAGGAAGCGTTCGCCTCCCAGCTCGCCTTCATGCGGTCGATCAACGTCGGGTACGTCCCGGACTCAATGCTGGTCGACACCGACGGCAAGACCAAGCTGACCCTCTGACCCCAGCTCCTGCCAGTTCGGAGATCCTTCCATGACCACCGACCTCCACGACCTCTCGCTCGCCGAGCTGTCCCGTCTGATCGCGTCCCGCAAGCTGTCGCCGGTGGAGCTGGTCGAGGAGCTGATCCAGCGCGTCGAGCAGTACGAAGCCCAGACGCACGCGTTCATCACGCCCACCTTCGACCTGGCCCGCCGGCAGGCCCGGCAGGCCGAGGCGGAGATCGCGGCGGGCGGCTTGCGCGGGCCGCTGCACGGCATCCCGTTCGGCCTCAAGGACATCTACGACACCGCGGGCATCCTCACCTCCGCGCACTCGCGCATCTTCATCGATCGGATCCCGTCCCAGGACGCTACCGCGACCACGAAGCTCTACGAGGCCGGCGCGGTGCTGCTCGGCAAGCTGGCCACCCACGAGATGGCCCACGCGGGTCCGTCGTTCGATCTGCCGTGGCCACCCGCGCGCAATCCCTGGAACCTCGCCCACTTCACCGGAGGGTCCTCGACCGGCTCGGGGGCGGCAGTCGCGGCCGGCCTGCTGCCGATGGCGCTCGGCTCCGACACCGGCGGATCCATCCGCGGCCCGGCGTCGCACTGCGGAGTCGTCGGCATCGTGCCCACTTTCGGCCTGGTGAGCCGCGCCGGCGTGATCACCAACTCCTACACGTTCGATCACTGTGGCCCCCTCACCCGCACCGTCCAGGACTGCGCGCTCACCCTGCAGGTCCTGGCCGGCTACGACCCCAGGGACGCGGGGAGCCTGCGGCGGCCGATCCCGCGCTTCGACGAGGCGCTCGGGCCGGATCTGCGCGGGCTGCGCATCGGGGTGCTCCGTCATCACTGGGAGCAGGACATCCCGGCCTCGGAGGACATGCGCAAGGCGATGGAGGCGTCGCTCGACGTGCTGCGGCGCCTCGGGGCGGAGCTCGAGGACTGCCGCGTGCGGCCGCTCGCCGCGTACTACGACGTCAAGATCATCATCGCCGAGACCGAGATCTTCAGCGTCCATCAACGCGATCTGATCGCGCGTCCCGGCGACTTCGGCGCCGACTTCCGCGCCCGGGCCCTCCCGGCCGTGCTCTTCACCGCCAACGACTACGTCCAGGCCACGCGCGAGCACCGCCGCATGATGGTCGAGATGGAGCCGCTCTACGACCGGTTCGACGCCTTCGTCACCGCCGGCCTCGGCGAGGCGCCGCGGCTCGCGGACTATCGCAGCGTCTCGTTCTGGCAGAAGCCGAGCCTGCTCACCGCGTGGAACGTCACCGGCCAGCCCGTGCTCGCGCTGCCCAACGGATTCGGACGGAACGGCCTCCCGCTGGGCATGCAGATCCTCGGCCGGCCCTTCGGCGAGACCACCATCTTGAGGGTCGGCCACGCGTACGAGCAGGCCACCGAGTGGCACCGCCGGCGCCCCGCGCTCGTGCCCGGCGCCGAGGCGCCCGCGGTCACGCCCCCGCCCGTGCTCTCGGTGACCGAGCCGGCCGACGCGGCCACGCGCGATCTCTGCGCGACCGCCGCCCGGCGCGCGGGGCTGCGCCTCGACGATCAGACGCTGGCCCAGCTCCTCGAAGGGGCCCCGTACGCGCTGGGCATGGTCGAGCGCCTCCGCCGGGATCACGGCATTCACCACGAGCCCGCGAACATCTTCACCTTCCCGCCCTCCCGGCTGGGCTAGGCGCCGGCGAGGGACCGCGATGCTGGCGGAGCTACGTGAGAGCGATGCGACCGGCGACCTCGCCGGCATCTATGACCAGATCCGGCGCCTCTGGGCCGTCCCCTACGTCTCCTCGCTCCAGCGCCATCTGGCCACGCGTCCGGGCTGGCTCGAGTGGACATGGGCCGCGCTGGGCCCCGCCTTCACGAGCGGTACCGCGCAGGCTGCGGCCTGGCGCGCCGCCGACGGCCTCGTGGTCCCGCGGCTGGCGCCGCTCTCGCGCGACGCGCTCGCGGTATGGGGCGTGGACGCCGCCGGCGAGGCGGCGATCCGCGCGACCTGTGCGAGCTTCGTCCGCGTGAGCCCGGTCAACCTCGTGCTGTCGGGGCTGCTGCGGCGGCTCCTCACCGGCGAGCGCCCGCCGGGCGCAAACGGGAGCCCGCCGGCCTGGACGCCGCCCGCTCCACTGGGCCCGCTGCCCGCTCTCGCCGATCCCGGCACCCTGCCACCCGCGGAGCGCGCGGTGCTCCCGACGCTCGGCACCACCGTGGCCGGACAGGTCTTCGTCCCGGGCCTCTACCGGATGCTCGCGTCGTGGCCCGCCTTCCTCGCCCATGTGGCGACGGTGCTGCGGCCGCACCTGGACGATGCGGCCACGCGCGCAGCCGGCCAGCGGCTCCTGGCCGCGGTGGATGCCGAGATTCCCCGCGTGTTCGCCACCCTGCCCTCGCTGCCCGCCCGTCCCGCGACGCCGCCCGCCGCCGAGTTCGCGGAGGTGCTGGCCGCGCTCGACACGTATCGCAAGACCAGTCCCGAGATGGTCGTCTTCGGCCGCATGCTCGGCGACGCGCTGCCCCGCCCCTAACCCGAGACGAGAGGAGCGATCCCATGAGCATCCGAGCGAACAAGGTGAAGCAGCGGCTGGCCGCGGGCCAGGTAGCGACCATCCTGTCGGGCACCAACGATCCGGACCTGATCGACCAGCTCGGGCCGCTCGGCGCCGACGGCATCTGGCTCGAGGGCGAGCACGGCGGCGTGGACTACGCCGATCTGGGCAATCTCACGCGTGCCTGCGACCTCTGGGACGTGACGAGCGTGGTGCGCGTGATGGACAACGACTATGCCACCATCTACCGGACGCTGGATCGCGGGGCGCAGGGGATCGTCGTGCCGCACGTCAACACCCGCGCGGAGGCCCAGGCGGTGGTGGAGGGCGCCAAGTTCGCCCCGCTCGGCAAGCGCGGCATGTTCACGAGCCGCCAGGGCTTCGGGGTGGGCGACTACCTCAAGACCGCCAACGACCAGAGCCTGCTCATCGTCCTGATCGAGGACATCGTGGCCGTCAGCAACCTGGACGCGATCCTGACCGTGGACCACATCGACGTCTTCTTCGTGGCCCCCAACGACCTGGCCACGTCCATGGGCCACATCGGCAACATGACCCATCCGGAGGTCCAGAAAACGGTAGACGGGGCGATCGCCAAGATCGTGCAGGCCGGGCGCACCGCCGGCACCCTGGTCAGCTCGGCGAACGTGGAGGGCTACACCCGCAAGGGCGTGCGCTGCATCATGACCAGCTTCTTCCCGTGGATCCAGGCCGGCGCGAAGGACCTGATGGACCGCGCCGCGGCCGGCGCGAAGGGCTAGCGCCTCTTCACGTCCGGCCGGAAGCGGCTTCCCGGGCGCGCGAGCCCGCCGCTCACGCCGATCGGCGTGCCGTCGGCGCGCCAGCAGGCCGCGCCCTCCAGCGTGCCGTCCGCGGCGAACGCCACCGCGTTCATCCCACCCGCGATGCCGGGGACGGCCACCACCTCGTGGCCGCGCGCGGCGACCGCGTCCCGCACCGGCGCCGCGATATCCTGCTCCATCTCGAGCTCCTGCCCCTGGCTCCAGATCCGCGGCGCCTCCAGGGCTTCTTGAAGGCTCATGCGGTGGTCGATCAGGTTGACCACCGCCTGGAACACGGAGGTGAAGATGCGGACGCCGCCCGGCAGCCCGAGCGCCCACGCAGGCTTGCCATCGCGCAGCACAATGGTGGGCGCCATGCTGCTGGTCACCCGCTTGCCGGGTGCGACGGAGGCGGGAGTACCCGGGTGCGGGTCGAAGAGCGCCATGGTGTTGTTGAGCAGCATGCCGGTGCCGGGCACCGTGGCCTTCGAGCCGAACAGGTTGTTGATGGTCTGGGTCATCGCGACCACGTTGCCGTCGGCGTCGGCGGTCGTGACGTGCGTGGTGTGCGCGGAGCCGGCCCCCACGCCCGCCATCACGCCGTACTCCCCCGCCCGATCCGGGCGGATCTGCGCCCGGCGCGCGGCCGCGTGCTCCTGCGAGAGCAGGCGCTCGATCGGGATGTCCACGAACGCCGGATCCCCGGTGCAGGCGTTCCGGTCCGCGAAGCCGATCTTGAGCACCTCGGCGATCAGGTGGAAGTAGTCCGCGGTGCCGAAGCCCAGGCCGCGCGGATCGAAGCCTTCCAGGATGTTCAGCATCTCGACCAGGTGGAGCCCGCCCGCGGTCGGGGGCGGGGCGCCCGTGATCTCGTAGCCGCGGTAGCGGCCGCGAATGGGTGGCCGCTCGATCGTCTCGTAGCGCGCCAGGTCGTCGAGGGTGATGATCCCGCCGTCCCGGCGCATGTAGTCAGCCACCGTCGCGCCCAGGTCGCCGCCATAGAGCACGCCGGGACCCTTCGCCGCGATCAGGCGTAGCGTCGCCGCGTACTCCGGCATCGCGATGACATCTCCGGCCTTGATGGGCGCGCCCCCGGGCAGGAAGGTGCGCGCGGTCTCCGGGAAGCGCGCGAGGTCCGGGGCGGTCTCCGTCACCGCCGCCACCAGGTAGGGCGTCGCGCGGAACCCGCGCTCGGCGTGGCGGATCGCGGGCTGCATCACGGTCTCGAGGTCGAGGCGGCCGAAGCGCGCCACCGCCTCCGCCCAAGCCTTGAGCGTGCCGGGCACCCCCACCGAGAGCAGGCCGACCAGGTTCACGTCACCCTCGGCGCGCAGGTAGTCGGGCCAGGTGTCGGAGACGGGCTTGAACATGTCGGGCCGCGAGGCGGCCGGCGCGGTGGTGTAATTGTCGATGACGAGGTGCCGGCCGTCGGCCAGCCGCAGGTGGGTCATGCCGGCGCCGAAGATGCCGACCATCATCGGCTCCACCACGGTGAGCGCGAAGAGCGCCCCGATCGCCGCGTCCACCGCGTTACCGCCCGCCGCGAGCATCTCGGCCCCCGCCGCGGAGCCGAGCGGGTGATTGGTGACCACCATGCCGCGTGACGCCGTCGCCGGTCTCTTCTCGGTCATGGCTCCCTCAGGCCAGCAGGCGCGGCACGCGCTCGCGCAGGATGGCCTCGGCGTCACGGCTGATCTGCCGGACCAGGTCGGCGGCCGGCTCGACGCGGTCGATGAGGCCGGCGGTCTGGCCGATCATGATCGCGCCCCGGTCCGGGTCGCCCGCCTTCGCCGCCTCCCGGAGCTGGGCGCTCACTTCCACTCGTCGCAGGCGCAGCTCGTTCTCCCGCCCCACCCACTCCTCGATGAACCGGTTCCGCCGGACCCGCACGTAGGCGCCGGGCCAGACCTGTCCGTTGGCCACGTCCGGGATCTCGGTCACCAGCGTGTCGTGCCCGTCGCTCTCCACGATCGCCTGCTTGAAGCCCTTGGCGAGCGGCGCCTCGTCGGAGGCGAGGAAGCGCGTCCCCAGCAGCACGCCGTCGGCGCCCAGGGCCAGCGCGGCGGCCAGCCCACGCCCGTCCGCGACCCCGCCCGCGGCCAGCACCGGCGTCGGCGCCACCGCGCTCACGACCATCGGCACGAGCGGCATCGTGCCCATGACCCCGACGTGGCCTCCGCCCTCGGTCCCCTGTGCCACGATCACGTCGACGCCCGCCCGGGCGGCCGCCTTCGCGTCGGCCACCGTCGAGACCATGTGCATGAAGATGGCCCCGATCGCGTGAGCCCGCGCGACGTAGCCCCCCAGGTCCTGCTGCAGGGTCGGCCACGCGGTCGAGATGACCCGGGGCCGCGCGGCGAGGAGGCCGTCGTACTGGCCGGGGCGCTCCAGAAACAGGAGCAGGTTGAGCCCGAAGCCCTTGCCGGTCGCCGCGCGAATCGCCGCGGCATCCCGCGCCACCTCCTCGGGGCTCTGCCGGGTCGCGCCCAGCACCCCGAAGCCCCCGGCCGCGCACACCGCGGCCACCAGCTCCGGCGACGTGGCGCTGCCCATCCCGCCCAGGACGATCGGGTGCTCGATCCCGAGCAGCTCGCAGATGCGCGTGCGTAACATGGGGAACGGGCTCAGCCTCGCGGGCGGGACCGGATCGGCCACACCTCGGGCAGCGCGGTGGCCAACCATCCCGCCAGCGCCGCGTTCACAGCGTGCGGCTTCTCCTGTGCCATCCAGTGCCCCGAGGACACGACCACCTCGGTGAGGTTCCGGCAATCGCGCCGCATGGGCTCGGCCAGCCGGGACTCGACGGTCTCGCACGTATAGTCGTACTCGCCGTGCAGGAATAGGGCGGGCAGGCTCAGCGTGCCGCCATTCTTCGCCCGCTTCGCGTACTCCAGGTTGCGCTCCGCGTTCATGTACCAGGAGTCCGGGCCGAAGAAGCTGTTCCGCGCGAGACCGGTCGCGTACGTGTCGAGCTCCTCCGCCGTCACCACATCGGCATCCATGGGCACGTCGGGCGCCCGACCGGTGCCGCCGAACCAGCCGCCGTCCTTGCGGGTCTGCGCGGTGCGGGACGGCTTGCCCTTACCCGCCGGGCTCCCCTTCCGGAAGAGCGCCTTGACCGTGTTGCGCGGATCGGCGTCGAAGGCGGCGCACGCCTTGTCGAAGCTCTCCTCGTAGAAGAGCATGTAGTCCCACTGCCCGGCCGGGTACTGCGCCTCCGGATAGACCGCCCGGTTCACGAGCGGCATCAGGTTGCGCGGGGAGAACCCCGCCGCGAGATACGGCACGCAGAGGTTGGCCACGCCCCAGCAGCGCTCCGGGTGATGGCTCGCGAGACTCCAGACCACCGGGCTGCCCCAGTCGTGGCCGACCCAGACCGCCTTCTCCCGGCCCAGTCCGTCGAGCAGCTCGAGCATGTCGCGCACCGCGTGCTCGATCGCGTAGTCCTCGTGGCGCCGGTACACGCCGGAGCGGCCGTAGCCGCGCATGTCCGGCGCGACCGCGCGGAACCCGAGATCCGCGAAGCACGGGAGCTGGTGCCGCCAGGAGAGCGAGAGCTCGGGCCACCCGTGCACGAACACGATCAGCGGCGCGTCGGGTGCGCCGGCCTCGAGGTAGAACGTGGTGTGCCGGTCCGTCTTCACGACGCCGTCCGTCAACGGAAGCCTCACGCGCCGCACCTCCTCACACCACCGCGTCGCGCCGGAGCCGCTCGATCTCCTCCGCGGTGTAGCCGGCCTCGGCCAGGATCTCGTCGGTGTGCTCGCCGAGGGTCGGCGGCTCCCGGTCGATGCCCGGGCTGCCGTGCTCGAGGCGGAAGCCGGCGCCCACGAGCCGCATGGGGCCGTAGCGCGAGTCGATGGTCTGGAGCACGTCGCGGTGCTCGAGCTGCGGGTGGCCCACGATCTCGTCCACCTTCCGGATCGAGCCGCAGGGCACGTCGGCCGCGGTGAGACGGGTCTCCCACGTGCGCGGGTCGTCGGTGGCGAGCGCCCGCTCGATGATCTCGCGCAGGGCCGGCTCGTTGGCGGTGCGGGCCGGCCAGTCCTTGAAGCGCGGGTCGGCCAGCGCGTCGGGGCGCCCGAGCGTCTTCATCAGGCCGACGAACTGCTTCTCGGTCAGGACCGCCAGCACGATGTAGCCACTGCCGCAGCGGAAGCGGCTCGCGGTGGGCTTGCGGCTCACCGAGCCGTTGCCGATCTGCTTCTGCTCGACGCCCGCCACCGTGTACTCCGACACCGGCCCCGCGATGAAGGCCAGCGCCGCATCCAGCATGGCCACGTCCACGAGCTGGCCGCGCCCGGTATGCGTGCGCTGGTATAGCGCGCTCGCCACCGCGAGCGCGGCGGTGATGCCGCCGATGGTGTCGCAGAGCGCGAAGCCGGCGCGCGTGGGCCCGGAGGCCGGCTCGCCGGTGAGCGACATGATCCCGGACATCGCCTGGAGCTTGCCGTCGAACGCCGCGGTGGTCTTCTCGGGTCCGGTTCGGCCGAAGCCGGAGACACCGCAGTAGATCAGCCGCGGGTTGATGGCGGACAGCGCCTCGTAGCCGAGGCCGAGGCGGTCCATGACGCCGCCCCGGAAGTTCTCCCAGACCACGTCCGCGCCGGCCACCAGGCGCTTGACGATCTCGATCGCTTCCTTGCGCCGGAGGTCGAGCGTGATCGAGCGCTTGTTGCCGTTCATGGAGAGGAACGAGGGAGCCATCTTCCGCTCCGCCCACTTGGGATCGGCGGGCGAGAGGCGCGTCTCGTCGCCTTCCTGCGACTCGATCTTGATGACGTCGGCGCCCAGGAGGGCGAGCTGGTAGGTCCCGTACGGGCCGGCGAGATAGCGCGTGAAATCCAGGATGCGGACCCCCGCGAACGGCTTGCTCACGCGCCCTCGCGCTTGGCCTTGGCCACCGCCTTCACCACGTCGAATTCCTTCCGCCGCTCCGCGATCTCCTCCGGCGAGAGTTTCCCCACGTCGAGGAAGCGATGCTTCCACGCCGCGTCCGCGGCCCAGCGAATGGGCGACGCCACCGTGGTCCGGGCCGAGGGGGCGGTCTCGAGCAGCCGGAAGGCCAGCTCGAGCGTCCGCGCCTGGGACTCCACGTCGAACGGCCGTCCCGCGGAGTTGCCGAGCGGGAAGTCGCTCCACACGAAGCGCGGGACCCCGCAATGCTCCACGATGTCCTTGGCGCAGCCCATGATCACGGTCGGAATCCCGTTCGCCTCCAGGTGCCGGGCAGCCAGACCCACGGTCTGGTGGCAGACCGGTCAGCTGGGAACGAGGACGACCGCGTCGGCCCCGTCTTCCCGGCAGCGGCGCAGCAGCTCGGGGGCATCGGTCTCCATGGTCACCCGGTGGCTGCGATTCGTGGGCGCACCATGGAAACGCGGAGCCAGGCTGCCGATCCGTCCAGCCGCGACCGCCTCCTGCAGCCTCTCCAGCGGAACGTAGGCGTTGAGGTCCTCGGGCACCGTGTTCGCCCGGTCGTAGCCCACGTGCGAGATGCGCAGATCGGGCTTGCTGTCCACCGGCATCGAGTACACCTGATAGAACTTCGCGGAGGCGTTGTAGGGCGCGCGCGGCCCCTGGTCGCCGGCCTCGGGCTGGAACGGCGCCGAGGTCGTGATCAGGGCGACCCGGGCCCGCGCGAGTGGCACGGCCAGCGGCGTGAACGGGGCGTCGGTGAAGTGGGCCCAGCGGTACGGGGCGAAGCCGAGCGCCTGGTAGTACTCACGCGTCCGATCCATGTACCGGATCGGGACGTCGTCCTCCGGGGCGAACTGGATCTTCGGACCCTCGGCGCTCACGCCGAGAACGTCTTGATGACGAGCCCGCGGGCCGTCTCGGGATCGACGCCGTTGGCCGCCATGCAGGGGCTGGCGTCCTCCAGGATCCGGTCGGGGTCGCCCATGTGCGTGTACTTCTTGTAGGTGTCCTCGAACTCGATGCCGAGCGCCCGCGCGAAGAGCGTCAGGTAGTGCTCGACCACGACGGGCCGTTCCCGCTCGAACCGGCACTGATCCCGGTGGCAGCCGTGGTAGATGCCGGCCAGGTGCGTGGCCCCCGCCCCGACCGCCCGGTCGATGTCGTCGAGGGCCATCTGCCGCCAGACCGCGGGCCCGAGCTGCTCCTGGAGCGCCGGCGTGCACGTCCGCCCCCAGCGCGCGTCGGGCTCGAACTCCACCACCGTGATGCCGGGCACCGCCTCCAGCAGCCGGCGCGCGGCGCGCCCTTCGCGCGCTCGGGCCTCGGTCGCGTAGTGATAGTGCAGCGCCACGGTGGCGTCGACCCGCTGGGTGAATGTGAAGAGGCCGCGGTCCAGGCAGTCGACGAGGAACTCGGCGGTGTGGCGCTTCGGGAACGGGAGCTCAGCCTGCAGCACCTCGTCGTAGAACTGGATGCAGGACGGGCACCACATCACGACCTCGCGCGGCGCCATGCTCTGCAGCAGCTCCACGGTGTGGTTGGCGTAGCGCTCGCCCGAGGCCTCCTGCCCGCGGCGGTGGTGCTGGATGCCGCAGCAGTAGGTCGGCCCGCCCGCGGCCACGTAGTCGAGCCCGAGCCGGTCGAACACCGCGCCCACCGTCTCGACCAGGTGCGAGGTCCGCAGCACGTTGCAGCCGAGGTAGAGCACAATATCATGCCGCTCGCCGTCGCGCGGCGGCTTGAGCAGCCACGTGCGCTCCTCCTTCTTCGAGAGGAGGTCGTGCGTCAGCTTGATCTCGCCGAAGTACTTGCCGTAGTCGAAGCTCATGATGTCAGGAGTCTACCACTATGTACGGGCGAGGCGCTTGAGGTCCACGCCCTCGTCGGCCAGCCGCCCGGGATCGGCCGGAACGCGATCCCGGATGAGGCCCGCGACCACCGCCAGCTCGCTGTCGCCCTTGGGATCCTCCGGGTCGCCGCCGCGATCGAGCCCCATCGCCGCACGCACGACCCCGTCCTTCAGGTAGAACCCGAGGAATTTCCGGCCCGCCGGATCGCCCCGGAACACGAGCCGGTCCCAGGTGGGCGCGAAGCCGATGTACTCGACCACGTGCTCGTACTGATCCGACCAGAACGAGTGCATGTAGTCGTAGGGCTCGGGGCCGTCCAGCATCGCCCGGGCCGCCGCGCGTCCCTGCCGGTAGCCGTTGTTCCAGTGCTCGACGCGCAGGCGCCCGAAGACGGGGTGGAGGTGGTTCGCCACGTCGCCCGCCGCGTAGACGTCGGGCAGCGAGGTGCGGCAGTGCTCGTCCACGAGCACCCCGTTGTCCACCGTCGCCCCCGCCGCCGCGAGCAGCTCCGCGTTGGGCACGATCCCGATGCCGGCGACCACGAAGTCGCACGGGAGCACCCGCCCATTCGTGGTGCGCACCCGCTCCACCCGGCCCGCGCCCTCGAAGACCGCGACCGAATCCTCCAGGACCAGCTCCACCCCCTTCTCGCGATGGATGCCGGCGAGCACCGCGCCCACCTCCGGGCCGAGGACCCGCGCCAGCGGCACCGGGTGGCCCTCGACGGCGGTGACCTCGATGCCCATCTGACGGAGCGAGGCGGCCACCTCGGAGCCGATGAAGCCCATGCCGATCACGACCGCGCGGCGACCGGGCTTGGCCGCGGCGCGGATCCGATCGCAGTCCTCGACGGTGCGGAGCTGGAAGATGCCCGGCAGATCGGCCCCCGGTGTCGTCAGGGTCCGGTTGCGCCCGCCGGTGGCCACCAGGAGCCGGTCGTACGGAACCTCGTCACCGCGCTCCAGAGAGACGATCTTCCGTGTCGCATCGATGGCGTCGGCGCGGACGCCCGAGCGCAGGGTGATACCGTGCTCGGCATAATACGCGGGCGGGTTGACGAGCTGATCCTCGAACCGGTCCTGACCGCGAAGGTAGCCCTTCGACAGCGGCGGGCGATTGTACGGCATCAGCGGCTCGGCGCCGATCAGTGTGAGCTCGCCGGCGAAGCCCCCTTCGCGGAGAGCCACCGCCGCGCTCGCGCCCGCCAGGGCGGCCCCGACGATGACGAACCGGGCAGTCTTCATCGCCCCATGCTACCGCCAGACCGGCGCGACGGCCATCACGAGCGGCCCGCCGCCTGCTGCGGGTCGAGCCAGTCACGCAGGCCGTCGGCCACCATGTTGAAGCCGAGCACGGCGGCCATGATGGCCAGCCCGGGGAAGATCACCATCCAGGGCGCCTGCACCATGAAGCCGCGGCCGTCGGCCAGCATGAGCCCGAGCGAGGGCGTAGGCGGCCGCACGCCCACGCCGAGGAAGGAGAGCGAGGCCTCGACCAGGATCGCGATCGCCATCAGCACCGAGGCCTGCACCAGCACCGGGGTCGCCGCGTTGGGCAGGATGTGCCGGAGCACCAGCCGGCGCGCCGGCGCGCCGAGCGCCCGCGCGCCGTCCACGTAGACCTCCGCCTTGACCGCGAGCACCGCGGCCCGGACCACGCGCGCCACGATCGGGGTGTAGACCACCGCGAGCGAGGCGGCCACCAGCACCACGCCGGTGCCGAACACGCTCATGAGGGCGATCGCGAGGAGGATCGCGGGAAACGCCATCAGCACGTCGAGCGGCCGCATGATGAGCTGGTCGAGCGCGCCCTCCGCGTAGCCCGCCACCAGCCCGAGGGGAAGGCCCACCAGCAGGGCCAGCGCCACCGAGGCCAGCGCGACGCCCAGCGAGACGCGGTAGGCGTGGGCGACCCGGCTCAGGATGGAGCGCCCGAGGTCGTCCATGCCGAACGGCTGGTCCCAGGTGGGGGCACGGAGCGCGTGGTCCCTGGCGATCTCGGTGGGGCTGCCCGGCACGACATGCGGCGCGAGCGCGGCGATCAGCGTGAGCACCGCGACCACCAGCAATCCGGCCGCGGTCACCCCGTGATGCCCGGCGGGCAGCGCCCGACGGATCGCGCGCCACATCAGCGCCGCCGCACGCGCGGGTCGATCGCGCCGTAGAGCACGTCGGTGACCAGGTTCACCAGCATGAACATCGCGCCGATCACCAGCACCGCGCTCTGCACCACCGGGTAGTTGCGCTCGAGCACCGCGTCCAGCGTCATCCGCCCGAGGCCGGGCAGCGTGAAGATCATCTCGACCACGATGGCGCCGCCCAGCATGTAGCCGACCTGCAGCCCGAGCACCGTGACGATCGGGATCGCCGCGTTGGGCAGCACGTGGCGGAAGAGGATGGCGCGCTCGCCCAGGCCCTTGGCGCGCGCGTACTGCACGAAGCTCTTGTGCATGGTGTCGAGCACCGCGGCGCGGGTCAGCCGGCCGAGCACCGCCGCGCGGCTCACCGCCAGGGTCAGCGCCGGCAGCAGCATGTGGATCAGGTTCTCCACCGGACTCTCCACGAACGGGACCCAGCCGCCCGAGGGCAGGAGGCCCGCACCCAGGGAGAGGCCCAGGATCAGCATGATGCCGAGCCAGAAGTCGGGGACCGAGACCCCGACCAGGCCCACCGCGAGGGCGGCGCGGTCGGCCGCTCCGCCGCGACGGCCGCCGGCCAGGAGGCCGAGCGGCACCCCGATCAGCGTGGTGCACAGCGCGGCGAGCAGGGTCAGCTCGAGCGTCACCGGCAGCCGGTCGAGGATCATGCGGCCGATGGGCTCGTTCTGGCGGAAGTCGTGGCCGAGGTCCCCGCGCGCGGCCGCCCCGAGCCAGCGCACGTACTGCTGCACCACCGGCTCGTCGAGGTGGAAGGCCTCGCGCAGCGCCCGGATGCCGTCCGGGGTG
>Ga0193719_10000204_pt1 | contig 20922 bp, 30 predicted proteins | sample U2a2metaG_FD_160103 | JGI IMG/M metagenome (GOLD analysis project Ga0193719, IMG submission 160103) | Soil microbial communities from a riparian zone of the East river system, Colorado, United States - U2a2 | ecosystem: Environmental > Terrestrial > Soil > Riparian zone | place: USA: East... | reverse complement strand
TCCCTTTTCGAATCTGTCAGATAAAATAATTGAAAAGTATGGTCAGGGTGGTGAGAATGTTGGAATCGGGCAGAAATTGTATCATCCTGATAGAAAACTAATGCCCTATGAAATTATGAAAGACTATCCATCTCTTCCATATGCATGTAAGCAGTGCGATGAAAGATACTTCGAACAAAGTTATGAAAACCCAGAAAGACCGCATGGAACTCCGTTGACAGAAGAGGCCTGGAACGCGGTAACTATTCCCTATCCTTCTTAAGTAAAAATACAAGCGTACCTAAATGCCTGAGATAATTTTTCTGAAACTGCTTTAAGTAATGTAGCTCATGTTTTGGTCAATGTCTGCTAACAAGAGATTTGTTAGTGTTGTAGATGATGATTCCGCCACCACTAAGCTCTTTCACGAAGCTTTGTCTGAAAATATAGATAGTGTTAATGTTGTTTCTGTCACTGATCCTGTAATTGCTCTAGAACACTTTTCAGATAACAAGGATGCTTATGCTCTGGTAATTGCTGATTTAAGGATGCCCGGTCTTAATGGATTGGAGCTATTAAAGAAAGTAAAGACGTCAAATCCTAATGTGAGGACAATATTGATGAGTGCTTATAATTTTGAAGAAGATATATTATTCCTGAAATATATGGAAGAAGGTATTATAGATTCAACTATTGATAAACCTGTTACGATGAATAGACTATACCAAAGAGTAAGAGATGAATTGCAGGCTAATCAATTAACAACAAGTAAATAAATAGAAACTTTATTTTCTTGGTTAAACATTTCGCTTAACCTTTTCGACAAACTTCATACATGGACACACTATATCAAGCGCTATGTAGGCATTACAAATATCGCTGGATGGATTGTGCAACTCTTTTGAATGCCCACATTTACATATCTTGTCTCTATCATCTCCATGTCCAGTATTGTTTTTGCTCATATTCTTTTCTTTCGTTATATAAAAAATATAGCTGTATTTATCGGCAGCTGTGGAGATAGATAAAATAACAAATCTTTATCTTCTCGAAACTAGCAATTAGGAGCGTGCCAAAGTTCACAAATGAACAAAGGATGTTTGTTAAGAGTTTAGTTGCCACTCTATCAATTAAGAGGATTCCAGACTCGGAGATTATCAAAGACATATCCTCCAAGATTAACAAGACCATATCGCAAAGGTATCTAACTTCTATAAAGCAACAGATCAAGCGAGATTCCTATTATTGGTATAAGACTTTACGAGACGGGGAGTATGAATATCTACATGAGTTCCGAGAAAGGATTAATGAGATAACAGATTTGCAAAGAAGGCATTACAAGATAGTGGAAGTCAACGCTAACAATCGCTCTATACAGCAAACATCATTAGCTGAATTGCATAAGTTGAATATCACATTATCTAACTATTTCGATATCGCGCCGTATATTGTTCCCAATCTAGGAGCTAGCAATAATAACAATGACAATTCCCTACCAGCTGCACAACAGACAAAAGAAGACAAGATTATCGTCTAGCTCCTTTACTAGTAATATAGAGCTATTAAGAGATAAGCCGTTCTGGATATGGGATAAGCAAGAACACATTTCCCAGTTTATTGCAAAGGAAGGTAATTGCTGTTTTAATCATATTATTGGATTACCTGTTAAAGATAAGATAGAGAAGCCGTTATTTGATTACGAGGAATTATTATTTCACGAATTATTTTCTTCTAAGGGAGATTTCAAAGATAAACATTTGTGGATTCTCAAATCAACGGGATTAGGGATAACAGAGTTCTTTCTTCGAATTATTGGATGGTTATGCACTAGAGATAATGCATTAAAGGATTCACAAATATGTATTGTCACAGGTCCACGTATTGAATTGTCAATAACGTTGATTGACAGACTAAAGGCATTATTCTACAGTAAATTAGGAATTCTATTTAGTAACAAAGAAACTGTTCTAAACCTTAATGGAGTTAGAATAGAAGTTTATCCCTCCCACCACCTGGATGCAATGCGTGGCCTTGCTAACGTATCTTTTATCCTGTTAGATGAGGCAGATTTCTTTCCAGTAGGACAACAGAAAGACGCAAGAGATATTTCAGAACGTTATATTGGTAAATCAAATCCCTTTATCGTATTAGCATCTACACCAAATAGACCAGGTTCATTATTTGATACCATTGAACGTGAAAAGGAAAAAGATTGTATTTACAAACGTTTGAAACTAGATTACACTTACGGTTTAAATAAAATTTATTCTTTAGAGGAAATCGAAAAGCAGAAGCAATCCCCATCTTTCAAAAGAGAATATGACTTGCAGTATCTAGGTCTTATTGGAAATACATTCCACACTAAAGATATTGATAGGGCAATAGAATTAGGCAAGAAATACAATCCTAATCGTGTAGTTGTCTCTGCACCTAAAATACTGGGACTTGATCCCGCTTGGGGTTCTTCTGCCTTCGGTCTGGTCCTCTTACAGGTAGCTGATGGAATGATTCAGGTTTTACTAGCTGATCAGTTTGAGCGACCTCGCTATCAGGATATGGCAGATAAAGTAATTGATTTGATTAGAGGACTTAACAGAAGAAACATAGACCAAGAAAGTTTAGATTCAGTCAAGGTATATGTTGACAGTGCGAACCCGGAATTTATAACGACCTTGAAAGAATTGGTAGGCGAAAGCACAAGATGGGACTACATTCAGGATAAGACGCTCTATTGTAAGAAGCATAACTTGGACCTGGCAAGATACATGACTGTTATCCCAGTTCCTTTCTCGACCTCTGCAAAAGATATGTTAATGCATACTAAAGAATTGCTAGAATATGAAAAACCATTGTTGGCAATTAATCCCAAATTTGACAAATTAATAACGTCACTGAGAACCGCAACCTCGGACGATTTAGGAAAACTTTCTAAAGAAGATACGAGTTTTGATGATATATTGGATGCCTTTCGTCTAGCATTAAAAGGAATCAAAATGGTGAAGAAGGAGAAGGAGATTGGATAAAAAATACATCATACTATTGGCGTTTATCTTTGCTGTAGCGGTCGTAATAAACCAGCAAATTCTAGCGCAGACTTATACCTACAAGCCGTATTACGATAACATAATTAACTATTGCTTTAACAATGTGGATAAGATTCTAGCCGGTCAAAACCCAGTCAAGGACCTTCTTAGTGCTGGTTTGATCCCGCGCAATTTTGCTAATATGACATGCACAGACGTTACAAATGAAGCTCTAGGCAGTCTTAAAAATAGCAACAAATAGCATTGAAAGGAATTAAGTTGGTGAAACAGAAGAGAGAAGTAGATTGAATAAAGTTCTACTACCGATACTAGTAATTGCTTTATTAATATCGAGTCTGAGCCTTGCTTATGCAGAGATTAAAATAACTCCTCCCCCAAATTGGCAACCGGCTCCCATTAACAATTCGACTACAATGGTATGGTTTCAAAATTCTACAAAAAGTGTCTTTGGAATAATTAAGCCTGACCTCAATATAAAATCGCCTTTGTTGTTCTTGGCAGCTCCATTTATGGGCCCCTTTATTGCACAAATTTTAGCAGATCAAGGAGTATTAGAATCTACAGATCAAACATCATTCGGTAAGAGCAATTTTGGATATAGGTATTTCGTCAATCTTTCTTCACTTTCGAAAGCCCTAAATTCTTCCGACACTTTAGTGAACAAAAGTGCTATTTCAGAGATGTTATCTAGTGGTTATGATGTTCCTTTTAAAGGGATGTTGATTCTAACTCTCAAACGAGGCGACTTATATGGAATATTTTTTCTCAGTCCAAGAGAGAACTTTGATTCAGTATTAAATGAGATTAAGCCCACTCTTGATTCAATTCAATTAACAAATTCACCTGCTAATTAAATAAATAACATCAAACAACTAACAAGGTTTTTAGTTGTCTTTCCTCTTTTAAAACTCAAGAATGACTAGATTCGAAGAACTAACAGATATCATTAACAAGAACAAGTCCAAATCTAAGAATAAAAAAGGTAACAAATATCACCTTTTAGAAGTCTCAGGATTATCAGAATCTGATGGGCAAGGTCAACCACATATCGAATATGCTGATGATCAAACGGATGGTCCTATTGTAGATCAGCTATATCGTTCTTCAAGACATAAACCTCTAGACGGTTCTAATGCAATATATTGGGACCAGGATTAAGTTAAGTTAAGTGATATTCAAATCATGACAGAAATTACAAAATTCTATGATTGCTTCGGGCAAGAAATCGAAGGTCAATTGCGAATACTGTCAGCAAACAAAACCTGTCAAGGTATTCGCTAGCTCTTGCTCTGGTTCATTAGAAACAAATCCCTTTGCTTACGATGTCTTAATGCGTCAGGTAACAATTGATGATAAATTCTTATGGGTTTGTTCAGAGTGTGGGAGAGATACATAAATTGACAACTGAAGAAATAAAAAATAACTTTGAATCTAAGTGCTCTTTGAAAATCGAGACAAATTCAAAAGGTCACAATACAACCGTTCATGTATATCAGGGAGCAACTAAAGAGGATATTGACGACACTATAAAACAAACAATATACGCTCATAATGAACTACAAACTAAATTGGAGGGAGGTAAGTGATAAGCAAATGACAATAATAGACAAGGCAATCAATGCAGAAATCAAAGAGATGGAAAGAATACTTAGGAAACAAATCACAAAAAATCAAGACGATTGTCCTAAGTGTCAAAATAGTAAATTACAAGTCACTGAATTCGATACACTAGAATGTATGTTTTCCAACTATCAAAGGAGGATTGAAGGCAATGGCAATGGCAACGATGGGGAATCATACGATGGATATGGATATGAATATGGATATGGATAAAGGTCCTAATGGATGTTCTGCTTATATCGCAAAAGGCAATATTAGCAATTTGCAAAAAGAGGGTATAGTTTACGAATGTGTGCCATCTCTTAACTACGATGCTATGATGGATCTAATACATCATATAGAGCAACATGGACTAAATCTAACACTTCATTTGGCCAATGGGACTTTCATCACAATTGTCCTACTTAATGAAAGTGCGGTCTTGAAATAAAATGGAATATAAAATATGCAAGAGTGAAGAGGTTCCAGATAATTCAAAGAAGGTGATATCCATCCAGGGCAGTAATATACTTGTATGTAGATCTAATAATCAACTATTTGGACTGGATAATTCATGCCCTCATAGAGGAGCATCTCTTTCTAAAGGTGAAATAAAGGGAACAAAAATAAGATGCTATATGCATCATTTTGAGTTTGATCTGATTAGTGGAAAATTGTTACACATTCCCAGCAAGTGCAACGATCAAAATCTAAATTGGAAAAAATCTGGTAATCTGTTACTCTTTCAAATATCCGAAAAAAATGGTCAAATATATATACAACTATAAGTGAATTTAGCCAAAAACTTTTGAAATTATTTTTCAAATCTGGACAACAATGAACATTTATTGACCTGTTAGGAATCGTAACTGTGATAACTTATTTCGGCATGCAAGAAATATTCCGACGATTGATGCCAAGTCATATTAGTTTCTCAATGTCTGGATTCTGATTTATTTATTTAATCTTACATCTTTTTTTTCGTTACTACAAACTAGATATAAAATCCAATCCAATATCCTTAATTCACTATGCAACGGATCGCCTTCAAATATTGAATGAGTCTGATTAACCTTAAGTATAATTTCATTCATTTTAGATTCAATAGGATCGCAAATCTGAACATTCGGATTCTTCATATTTTCTAAAACCCAATTTATTAATTCAATTCTTTTCGCAAGATCTCTTTTGTATGTACCATCGTTTTTTTCTATATTGAGCCACTTTGTAGACTCTTCTATTTCTTGTATTAATGTTTGTTCTATGCTCATTGTAATGAATTAGCGAAATGAGGAGTTAATATATCAAGTGCGTTAGAGAGAGAGGGAGACTTGACGTAGCAACGGATAGTAAGATCCTTCTTAAAATCAAATATGAAAACTAACTAATGATTAGTATTTCTATTAAATACATTCTACTATGCTTAAAGTGCTCATCTCACGATACACAGCATATGAACATGAGAAAAATAAGAGGGGAGAAATCAACTTGAGTTCTTATAAAGTTCTATATGAGGGTAGCGTCCTTGGAGTCTGGGCAAATATCTCCTAATGAAGGGATGGTAGGGATAGTAGATGATGACTCAGACATTAGCATGCTATTTGCAGACGCTTTGCGTGGGATTGATGGTGGAATTTCAGTTTTCACTTTTAATGACTCTTTAGAGGCTCTAAAGCATTTTACAAATAATAAAGAAAAATATATTCTAGTAATTTGCGATCTAATGATGCCTGGTCTAAACGGATTGGATCTGGTAAAGAAGATAAAAAAACTTAGTCCTAAAACTAGAACCATGATAACTAGTGGTTATGAAATTGAACCTGGTGAACTTCAAATCGACATAAAGAAGGGAATAATAGACAGAATTATTCTAAAACCAATTAGTATGAACGGTTTACGTCAGGAAGTAAAAAACCAAATTAACTCCTGCCAGTTAAGAATCAATAAAAAATAGATCTCCCTGCTTCTTCATATACTACGCTAACAATTCTGTTGTTACTAGACATGCAAGGCTCAAGCCTCTCAGATGACTATACCCAACAAAATTATAAATACTTAAGCCTGATGGGAGGTTTAAGACGGTATAGGATAAAAGATCCTCCTATCAGATCCAATGATTAAAGTAAAAAAATAAAATATTGTCAAATCAAAGATAAATAATTATCTAAGCAAACGTTTAATTAAAGAAAATTGATTTTTTGTTACCATACAAAATATCAGAATATTTAAAATTTCGATCACAATATTTATTAGCGAAAAATGCGCAAGTGGTCGGAGGAATTGGTTTGATTGCGTAATGAACAAGAAACAATCAAGCCCACCAGTTGCTGTGTTTAGACTTTCAAATGAAGCATGCTCAACAAACTAATTAAGAGCATGCGTAAAATGTTTCTAGATTTATGAGAGGTTAGTCTACTTTATTTTCATTATTCGAGCATTTCTTTTCAATTTACTTGTTTTCTCTTATAATATGATACGGCGCAAGATGACAGCAATGGATAATAAGATTCCTTTAGCACCTGTCGATGAACTTTTGGATACTGAAAAGGTTTCTGTAAGCAAATATGATAATGCTCTAGTACCGGCAGAAAGTAAATTACTATTTACTTTTGGTATATTATATTTAATACTACAGACATAACTACCATATAGCCTTATTGAAGCCATAAGGTGTACTGGAGTTTAACATGAATAGGAGGAGGCAGGCTTTAGTGTCTACTAACAAAAGAATTGTTAGTATTGTAGATGATGAGTTAGACCATACGATCCTCTTTCATGATGCATTATGTAGCAGGATTAAAGACATTTCAGTCGTTAGTTTTAGCGATCCAGTAATCGCTCTGGATCACTTTACAGATAACAAGGAGACTTATGCTCTTGTTATTTCTGATTTAAGAATCCCTCGTTTAAGTGGATTAGAACTACTGAAGAAGGTAAAAAGATTAAATCCTAAAGTGAGAACGATGCTTACAAGTGCTTACGAATTTGAAAACGATAAAGTTTTTCGACAATATATGAATCAAGGTATTATAGATGAGTTTATTCAGAAACCAATGACTATGACGTGCTTATGCCGAGAGGTAAATAATCAAATTCATGCTCACCAATTAGCAATCAAGAAATACTAATTTTTTTATTTTATTTATACAAACTTGATAAAAAATCCAATCTAGAATTCTTAATTCACTATGCAATGGATCGGCTTCTTTAGTGATGGGACTTGTCATGTTAATTAAATAATTGATCTTTATGGTATCGCTCTGGGGACACGGTTGGATTCTATCGTGAGTGGATCACTCCCTTGCCTGACTGGCGCACAACAGCGAAATGAAAGTACGTGTCCTTGAGGTCGAGGGCGATTGAGGCCATCGTCTTGGTGGTACCACTCCCAATCTCTGCGAGGTTGAACTCGATCCCATTCGGGAGGTCGATGCGGACGCGATGTTCAGCCCCCGTAGCAGGGCTTCGGATCGGACGGGCGGTGGATTCGAGCACGTCGGGGATAACTATGCGTGCTTTTCGGCGCTCGATATTGACGTCAAACTCGATGTGTTTGAAAAGTGGGGGATGGACAGTGCTTGACATCTTCCGATAGACCACCAATGGGTCGCCCCCTCGTTCGTCTCGCCACCGTACAGGATGGTAGCAAGAGCGTCTCGTTGCCTGCCGTCGGCCCGCTCATCGATGACGGCCTGACACTCGCCGTTTCCCTCGTAAATCGGTCCTGGCCAGGCGTAGAGGAGGGCTGCGCCGAGGCCATCGAGCGCCACGTCTCCAAAATGGCCCTTATCGATGCGAACGGCCGCGAAGCCGCGACAGTCTCCGTGCGTGGGGCGGCGTGACTCGAACTGACAAGGACAGCCATAGTCGCAGTTGCAGTTGCTGAACTCGCCTCCTTCGATATACCAGTCAACCTGTGACATGGTATTAGAAGTGCACAGTAAATTATTTAATATTATATCTTTTCAAACTTTTTTATGTCGTTACTACAAACTTGATATAAAATCCAATCTAAAATTCTTAATTCACTATGCAATGGATCGGCTTCTATTGCAGAATCTGTTTCATTTATTTTATCCATAATTTCATTCATTTTAGATTCTATAATTTCACAAATAAAAATATCTGGATTTTTCATTTTTTCCAGAACCCAATTTATCAATTCCACTCTTTTTGTAAGATCACGTTTGTAAGTAGATTCGTCTTTTTCTATCTCAATCCATCTTTTTGATTCTTGAATTTCATTTTGTAACAGTTGTTCCTCGAAGTCTTGATGAAGTAATTTCAGTTACCCGAATTAGTTTACTAGCAGAGGAAACATTCGTATGTATATACTATATATATAATATATACAATGTTTTTTATTATAATATAATATATTAATTGTCACGGAAATTAAATTACTACATCATGCTCCTCAAGCGTTTTTACTAATTAAAGAACATGTGCCTGAGGCGAGATTGTGGGTGATATGTAGTGGTTATATGCAAAGAGAACTTGAAAATAAATATATTGATAAAGATATTATTTTTTATGGCCACATAGAGGAGGAACTAAAGTACGAGCTACTTCGTAAGGCCATTTAATTTTAGTTCCGAGCATTAGAGAGGGATGGGGTTTGGTCGTAATAGAAGCCAATGCCATGGCGACACCTGCCATTGCATATAACTTACCTGGTTTAAGAGATTCTGTTAAGGATGGAGAAACCGAGTCTTGAGCAATTCTCTGCATCGAATGGAAATATGGATTTAAAAGATTTATTATTAAGTTGTCCGGTAGCCATCCTTTTTATCTTTTCTAATTTAAAATAATACAAATCATTTGCGTTTAGATACGGTAATGTCACTAAAATAATTTCTCTATCAGGTAACGTTATTTTACACCGAATGTGGAATGTGAATTGCTTCATTATCGACGGCTCTTAAGGCTTCGGCGAAAGACTCTGGAAGTGTAGGATGCGTGTGCATTGTCTCAAATATGTCCTTGGGAGCGAGGCCAAACTTGACCGCTAACGCTGCCTCACCTATCATCTCCCCAGCGTGCGACCCTATGATATATGTCCCGACAACCTTTTCATCACGCACAAAGACTTTAACCTTGCCTCTCGTGTCCCCCAGGCAATTTGCCTTCGCACTTGCTGTAAATGGAAATTCACCAGTCCTTCCGCTTAACTGGCCCACGAATGCAACCTCAGGGTAGGTGAATACACAAGCGGGTACGCATCGGTAGTCGATGGCTGCCTGTTCCAATCCCATAATATTTTCCGCAGCTACTTCGCCCTGTCTGGCTGCCACATGTGCAAGCTCATACAATCCGGTCACGTCACCTATTCCATATACATTATCGATGTTGGTTTTCATTCTTTTATCCGTAGCGATACCTTTGCGGCCGAAATTTACGCCTATATTATTTAGTTCTTGACTATTCAAGCTTGGTTTTCTACCTATGGAAACAAGTATCTTCTCTGACTCAATTTTTTCTCCGTTAACGACTGCTGTTCTGTCGAAGATTTTTTCAACTCTTGAGCTTGTCATTACATTTATACCGTCTAGCGTCATGTACTTTTCTACCGTATTCCCAATTTCTTGAATCTGATTAGGCATCAGGTGATTTTCAGCTTCTATTAAGGTGACTTTGCTTCCGAGAGCATTTAATATAGAAGCAAATTCGCATCCGCTATATCCAGCACCTATAATAGTAACAGACCTAGGTAAGTCGTTTAATTGCAGAATTGAAGTGGTCGATAGTATGTCACCTTCGAATTCTAGATCTGCTAAACAGATAGGATAGCTACCCGTAGCAATGACAATATTCTTTGTCTTTATACTTCTGCCATTTACAAGCACCTCGGTCTTTGAAACTATATGTGCGGTTCCATCGATTAGATCCACACCAGTAGTCTTTAAGAGTAACTTTATGCCTGAAGCCAGCCTAGATACCGTAGCCTGCATCCTAGACTTAATAATTTTATAGTTCAATTCCATTTCGATATTTAGTCCGCTCTTCTTTGCATTTTTGGCTCTCCTTATTACATCTCCCAATGAGTGTAGATATTTCGTAGGAATGCATCCTCTTTGAGTACATGTTCCTCCTAATCCATCTTTTTCAATTAAGCATACACTACCACCAAGTTGAGCCAATCTAATAGCGCATGTGTAACCTCCTGGCCCTCCTCCTATGACCGCTGCATCGTACATTCCAGTGCTAAGTTCCCATTACTACAAAATAAGGATTCTAATTGATTAGCGCAATGCACCGTCCGGCAGACTACTACACATGTATTTTATATCCCGTTTAGATTACAGTGGAAAGCTAGCCATATTGCCCTATCTGGACCTTCATTCGGAACATTTTTCAGCTCATGTTAGCTATCTACCTTTTCCAATTCCACTGATATGCAGAATATTTTTCACTTGCAAGTTTTTCAGTGTCTTTTTTTTCTTTATCCGTCAAGCCACCAAGAATAAATTGGGCATTAAATTTTTCAGAAAATGATTCCTTCAAATTGTAAGCAACCTCTTCGAAGGTCTTATTCAATCCCATTACTCTTGATTTTACGTCCTCTAAAATTTTGTCTTTGACCTTTTCTGAGGAAACATTTAGAATGGAAAACATCTTATCAAAATCGACATTCAATAGTATCGTTCCATGTTGCAAAAGTGTATTATTTTTCCTAGTCTGAGCATTTCCAGATACCTTTTTGTTATTTACAAGAATATCGTTTAGTGGAACATACCTTGACCTAAAACCGAGTTTATTAATGCACATTACTACGGGATCGCATATTAGCTGGTACGACGCCAGTATATTCATAGGATATGTCTTTGTAATGAATGAATAGGTTAATTCAGACTGATGCAGCACCGCTCCACCCCCCGTCATCCTTCTCACAATTTCAATGCCTAGGTCATTGCATTTGTCTACATTTACTTCTTCATCCATGCTCTGGAAATATCCTATTGAGACGGCCGGAGGAGACCAACCATAAAGTCTTAAAATTGGAGTGTTATCGTCTATGCAGTTTGTAAGCAAAACCTCGTCAAGAGCCATATTCCATGATCCTGCGCTGAAGCCAGTCTCAAGAAGCCTGATGCTGTTAAATTTCAAACTCGATCTAAACCTGTCTTTTTTGGTTTTTACTTTCTTTCCTTTCTAGCTATCTATCTTTTCCTGCCTCAAGCATCCTAGTATTGCGTCTGTCAAGGATTCTGAATCAAAACCAAATGCTTCACATTTTTGTAAGGCCTTTTCGATCGTTTCCATGATAGAGTATCTATCGATTTTTGTTCCGATCAGCGATCCTTCAAGTTGATCCAAAGCCTCTTCTGGGTAGAGGAAAAAGTCTCCAGTAATTCTTATTGATTTGATTACCTTGCCATCGTCTATATATTCGAGTGAAATTTTGATAAGCTTTTTAGATTTGTAAACATTATGAGCCGTTTTCAACAATTACTTTTGCCGCCAGTCTTCTCTTTCGTCAATACCCGCTATTTTTTTACCTTTCTCTCCATCCAATCCGGTATTCGCATTCCATCTTAAATTCGGCCTTCGAGCGGCAATAACCTCATCCAAGCGCTGTACCGATCTAGTGTATGGAGCTCCTTTGACAAAACCTGGGTTTTCTTTTAATTCGTTTGCAATCTTCCTTAATGCGGCAGCAAATTCATCTAACGTTTCTTTACTTTCTGTTTCTGTAGGCTCTATCATCAAAGCTTCAGGAACAATTAAAGGAAAGTAAATAGTAGGTGGATGAAATCCAAAGTCCATAAGTCTTTTTGCAATATTCAATGCGCTTTTTTGGCCCAATTTTCTAGATGACAAAACGAACTCGTGGGCACATCTGCGGTTATAAGGTAGTTCAAAATCTTCCTTTAACAAACTACAAAGATAGTTGGCGTTTAATATCGCATGCTCAGATATTCTTCTTAAGTCAGTTCCCCAGGAGCTTATATAGGCATAAGCCCTAACAAGCATGCCAAAATTTCCATAGCAGTATCGGATCATACCAACAGACTTTCTTGCACCGTAATCAAATGCAAAATTCTTATCATCTCTTACTACTCTTGGTAACGGCAAATAATCTGATAAATGTGTTTTTACACCTAATGCGCCAGCTCCAGGGCCGCCACCGCCATGTGGGGTTGAAAAAGTTTTGTGCAAGTTTAAATGTATTAGGTCAAACCCTTGATCAGAAGGCCTAGTTATTCCCAGTAATGCATTCATGTTCGCACCGTCACAATACATTAGCGTCCCGTTCCTATGTGCAAGATCGCTTATCTCTAATACCTTTTCTTCAAAAAGTCCTAGTGTATTAGGATTCGTCAACATAACCAATGCTATATCATCTTTGAGCAATTCTTTGAATTCATTGATATCCATATTTCCTCGCGAGTCTGACTTGACGGTTATAGTTTCAAACTTACACATAGCTGCAGTAGCAGGATTGGTTCCATGAGCTGAATCAGGAATAATAATCTTGGTTCTTTTTTCCTTTTTTTCTTTGTAATAGGCTTTAGCTATCATGACGCCTAACAGTTCACCCTGCGACCCCGCTGCAGGCTGCAAGGAAAAAGCATCCATCCCCGTGATTTTCTTAAAGTATTCCTCAAGTTTCCACATCATCTGCAGGGAACCTTGGATGCAGCTTTGATGCGACAATGGATGCAGTTGCATGAAGCCTTCAAGTCTTGCGATATCTTCGTTTATCTTTGGATTGTACTTCATCGTACACGAACCCAGCGGATAGAAGCCAAAGTCAACTCCAAAATTCTTCCTTGACATATTGCTGTAATGTCTAATTACATCAACTTCACTCACATTCGGTAAAGGAAGTTCTTTTCGAATTAAGTCCCTTGGCAGGTCTGCAAGGAAATCTTGTACTTCGCCATTACTGAAGTCATCATTACTGGCATCTGGAACATGACCAGAAATACTCTCCTCGTATTCGAATATCAGCTTCATTTTGATAATATTGTCTCTTTTATTATTGAAGCATAAGATGCTATATCTTGAAGAGAATTCATCTCAGTACAGCAGATTAGTATATTATCATGATCCAAATGCAAACCACCTAGTATTCCCTCTTTAAGTAAATTTGATAGGACGTTTTCAGATGAGCCCGACGGCGCCCTGACAAGGAACTCGTTATAAAATGGTTTGTCATTCAACAGTGCAAATCCCATTTTCGCCAATTTCCTTTGAAGTAAATGCGCCCCGCTGTAACAAAGCTTTGCGACTTTCTTCAATCCAGTCCTGCCCATTAGAGCCATGTAAATGGTTGACGCTATTGCCATCAACTCTACATTGGTTGTAATGTTGCTGGTGGCTCGTTCTCTTCGTATATGCTGTTCACGTGCTTGAAACGTTAATACAAAACCTTTCCTACCTATGGAATCAGTCGTCATACCAGCAATCCTGCCTGGAATTTTCTTTAATAAAAAAGCCTTCACTCCAAGAAATCCAAGATAAGGACCTCCAAAGTTTATAGGTATGCCAAAGGACTGTCCCTCACCAACTGCAATGTCGGCACCGTAATATCCTGGTGGTTGAACTATGGCAAGAGATGTGGGCTCAACTACACATGTAACAAACAGAGCACCGGCTCTGTGTGCCTTATCGGACAAGTACTGTAAATTTTCCAGGTTACCGTAGTAATCAGGGTTCTGGGCTACCACGCAGGCGGTGTTCTCGTTTATCTCATTTACGATTTCAAGGTCCGCGCCTTCGCAGTAAGTTTTTAATACTTCCTTATATTGAGGATTCAATCCATTTTTAACAAAAACTCCATTCCTTCTATTATAGGACGTAGAGAGCAACACTGCTTCTGCCAGCGCGGTGGACCCGTCATACATGGAAGCATTGGCAATATCCATACCTGTAAGCAGGCAAATGAATGACTGAAATTCATACATCGCTTGCAGCGTCCCTTGATTCATTTCGGCCTGATATGGTGTATACCCTGTTAGAAACTCTCCCCTCATTAAGAGGTGATTTACTGCAGCAGGGACATAATGGTTGTAAGAACCCGCGCCTATAAAATACTTCATCAAGTTGTTCTTTTCAGATAGTCTTTTCATGTGTTCTAACAGTTCCAGCTCGCTCATCGGCTTGGAAAGGCCCAGGTTAGTATTTTCATGAATTTGGGGTTTCAAGTCTGCCAGCAACTCATCTACTGATTTCACTCCAATTTGCTTTAACATATCTTTTTTATCATTTTCAGTAACAGGGATGTAATTCATAATAATTATTGCCTATTCCCCTTGCATTCGACCATGTCTTTGATTGTTTCTTCGACTCTCATTTTTATTCTTGTTTCTCAATTTCACCAATGAACTCCCTGTACTGGTCAGGGGTCATCAAATCCTCAAGTTCCTCTATATCTGACGGGTTTATTTTAACAATCCAGCCCAGCTCATAGGGAGATTCATTAAACCATTCAGGATGTTCAGAGAGCTCGTCGTTCACTTGCATAACTTCGCCACTTATTGGGCAATATATGTCTGAAGACGCCTTCACCGAATCAACTATGGCCATCTCTTGCATCCGTCTGAATTTACTGCCTCTCTTTGGCAATTCTACAGAAACTATATCCCCAAGTTGTTGCTGTGCAAAATCTGATATTCCTATTGCGGCCAACCCGTCACTTGTCATTTTTACCCACTCATGTTCTTTGGTAAATTTAATGGCCTCTATCAATGATATCCACACTTACCTTCCAATTCGCTTATAGAATCGAGTGCTATTTTTAACATTAGCTTCGTACAGCTTGCCCCCGATATTAATTTCAATTAATTGATCGGCTGAAACGTAATTGGGAACAAAACAATAACCGATAGATTTTTTGAAAGTTGGTGAAAAGCTTCCGCTTGTCACAAAGCCTATTTTTTGACCACTATCTTTTAGAAATATTTCATTGCCATGCCTAGCTATTCTTTTTTCTAATAATTCAAACCCGACTAGCTTCCTATCAAGCTGCCTTCTGACCAATGCTTCCTTTCCAATGAAGCCTGGCTTTTCAAATTTTACGGTCCATTTAAGCGGGGCCTCCAAAGGGGTAACGTTCTCGTCTATGTCATTTCCGTAAAGCATTAAACCAGCCTCCATCCGCAGTGTATCACGTGCGCCCAAACCGGCAGGCTTAATCTTGAACTCGTGTCCCATATTCATGAGCTTGTCCCAAATAGCTATTTTTGACGAATCGAGGAATATTTCAAGCCCGTCTTCGCCTGTGTAGCCCGTCCTTGCTATAATGGTTTCGGCCCCCAAGATATCTGTGACAGTAAATTCAAATGGTTTCAATGTGTGCAGGTTCTTGACACCCGTTACTTTTTCCATCACATGCTGAGCAAGAGGACCTTGCACGGCTAAAAGGATAGTTTTATCGCTAATGTTTTCAACATCCGCCGAGCTGCAATGCTGGGTAATCCATTGTAAATCCTTTTCTCTATTTGATGCATTAACAACAAGTAGAAATTTTTCCGCAGTGTTCCGGTATATTATTAAATCGTCTACTATGCCTCCATCATCGTAACAAATGGGGGAATAGAGTGCGCTGTAGTTTTTTAACTTGGCAACGTCATTCGTTACCAACATTTGTAAACAATCTAGAGCATTGCGCCCTCTTACTTCGAAGCGACCCATGTGGGAAACATCAAATATACAAACGTTTGTTCTAGTATTGACGTGTTCATCAATTATTCCAGTGTATTGTAGAGGCATCTCCCATCCGTGAAAATCTACCATTTTTGCTCCGTACGATTTATGAATGTCAAAAAGTGGTGTTTTCATAGCTGTGAGCCAAGTAAATCGTTAATAACTTATCTCTAACTATTAAGTCAAGCTTTATTATCTCCTTACTTAGGTATTAATTAATTCAAGTGGAACTCATAAGAAAACCCATCTGGCTTCGGATTAGTGCCCCAGGTGGGCAAAATTATAAGAAAATTAAACAATCTCTTAGATCCGGCAACCTTCATACTGTTTGTGAAGAGGCGAGATGCCCTAACATTTCCGAGTGCTGGGGCATGGGCACGGCGACAATCATGATAATGGGAGATATATGTAGCAGGAGATGTAGATTTTGTGCCGTTAATACCGGCAAACCAGTTTTACTCGATCCATATGAGCCTAGCAGAGTGGCTGGGGCAATAAAGGCGTGGGGATTAAAATACGTAGTAATTACGTCTGTCTGTAGAGACGATGTAGGAGATGGTGGCGCAGAACACATATCCAAAACGATAAAAGCGATTAAAAGTCTGTGTCATAGGACGATAGTTGAAACGCTCATTCCAGACTTTGGTGGAAAAACAGACTCCGTAAAGAAGGTAGTTGAATCGGGGTCTGAGGTCATTAGTCATAATGTCGAAACCGTGAGACGCCTTTCATCTAAAATTAGGGATTTCAGAGCCTCCTATGATCAATCATTGTCCGTTATGAAAAAATGCAAAGAGATTGCATCATCCGTCTATACAAAATCCTCCATAATGTTGGGTCTCGGAGAGAGAGATGACGAAATTATCGAAACACTGAATGATCTTAGATCAGCTGGAGTGGACATTGTAACTTTGGGACAGTACCTTCAGCCTACCCCAGCACATTTGTCAGTTGTGGAATATATTACGCCTGAAAAGTTTGATAAGCTTCGAGAAATTGCAGAGTCAATGGGGTTTGCTTACGTCGCGTCCGGACCTCTCGTACGAAGTTCCTATAGAGCTGGAGAATTCTTCCTACAAAATCTTGTATGGAAAAAATCTTAGCTCTATCTGTAGTTGTGCCTTATTTCCAGTACAACCAGCGTGATTTTAACAGCCATGATAATGCCCTCCCAACAAGTCTCAGTTGAAATATATTGAAGCGTCTATGCGACTGCAACAGACTGCTTTTACTTCTTGTGAGGGCATAGTCGCTAATCAGTTAAGGTGGATTGAAAATTATGTCAACAAAAATAACTACAGTAGCCTAGCCATTGATCAATTTCTCAAAATTTGCGCTAATATAATTAATGAATTCATGAAGTTGGTTTCTATGTCATACGACTTAACAACATCAAATATGGAATCTTATACTAACACTTTAATTTCTCTGAATGAATATTTTTTCGGAGTTAAAGAAGGTCAGGGTGAAATCGAAAGCCTGACGGTTTAATCTTAGTCAAATGTTAGAGAATTTTTTTATTTCGTTACTACAAACTTGATATAAAATTTCAAGGGGTTGATGACGAACTATTGTCTTCTTGTATTACTGGTCCTTTTCAGTATATCTTAAATGAATCAATCATCTTTTCAACTATAGGAAGGTAATTATCGAAATCATTTGATTTTGCAAAGTATACTATGGCATAAATGGACTCCTTCTCTGGAACCATTGTTGCAACCATCATTTCTTTTGAGGTAAACGACTTGTTACCATATGTCTTTTCAGTTATACTTGCATTATCAGTTGTTAGATAAATGGCCCTAACTGCCGGTCTATCGCTTAGGGTAGTCGAACTATTTCTATAATAATTGAGCAATTTGTATTCATTGTTGGATTCTTTGAATGTTCCTCCATATTCATCTATCGATTTATAATCTCCCCTGGGAAAAATTCGAACATCAACATCTGCATCATTTTGAGCAGAGACAAATCTCCGCACCGTGTTAAATTCTTTATCGCCTTGATCGATTGTCCAGCCTAATGGATATTGGATGATAAAGCCAAGATTTTTATCGTTGTAAGTCAAGGCAGAATAATTAGACAAGTATGTAGAATTCGACATGGTCTTTTTACCAAAAATAAAGTCACACAGATTCCCAGGCAATAAAATTAAACATCTATCACGAATTTCCTCAAATGCACTTGAACCATTTCCAACTTGTGACATAAAAGAAACTATAGTTATAGTTGTTAGAAACAAAATCCCAGTTGGACTTAAATCCCCGATGGATTGCATGATTACTTTCTTAGATATCAACTATCAACGCTCATAATATTCTTGAGCGTATTAATAAGAACTGTGTTAAATGAATAGTCAATAAGCAAGCCAGAAAGTAGATTGGGAATTTTGTTTTGTAATGTTTGTTGTATGCTCATGGATTGAATTAGCGGTATCAGGATTTAATATACGAAGTGCTTTACCGAGAGCGAGAGGGATATGATTTTGATTTTTTCAATGCCTTTTTAACTTTAGGAGAATTTGGAAAGATTTCAGGCTCTCCTTATAGCCCAAACAAGCATAAATATGATCCAGATTACTAGGACAATAATTCCAATAGTGATGAGAATGTCTCCGATAGTTCCAGCTGGATATGGAATCGGAGAATATAGTAAAACTGCGCCAATTACAAGAAGGACAATTGCTAGTATTAGCAGGTATTGGTGACCAATTATCGTATTAAGCTATTAAGCTGACATAGTTTATAACGAAGGAAATCCTTTACGGCAGGCAATATTATTTAAGTTAAGTTATATCCTTTCAAACTAAGCCTTAATCCATCTAACAAATCATCATAAGAAGTTTGTTCTTTATCCAAGGAATATTCTTGCTTTCTGGCTCTTATATTGATTAATTAAGAATATACTAGATATTAAATTCTAAAAGTCTTCGGGATATTATCATTTTATTTTGCCATGATCTTCCATTTTAAAAAATCTACGGGCCTGTAAATATTAAATTGAAAGTTGTTAGTTAGTTAGCAATTAATAATTAAATAAATGCTCTTAACTACACTAGAAAATCTTTATTATCTTGTATTGGTAAATTCATTTAACAATAAACCTTTTGTGCCTCTTGTGCCTTGGTTTGTTGGATGGTTGTTCTGGACGTAGTAGGGGGTCGTTATTCCCCTGACATTATTTTTATACAAATTAGTTTGGAAATACAAACTTTAAAATGCCATATGAAAAATAGCAAACATTTAGTATTCCAAAAGACGGGCTTTACTAGGACTAAAGTGCTCGTGTAACAATATAGAAGGTATGATGATCTTGGAGGTGAAAAAATGAGTATTTTGTTGCATGTTCCAGCACCAGTCAAAAAGTTAGTCGCAAAATCAAAGCATGTTGAGCCAACAACCTCTTCTATTCTGCTAATATCAGTAGCATTATTCCTTGCATTTGTATTGTTAACGAACATAGGACTATTATTCCCAAATACAATGAATCAATACAATACGTGTAGAGATAAAATAGTAGGATACGATCAAAGTGGAATGTATTCAAGTTCTGAACAGTTCAAACTGGCATTGTCCTATTGTGGAACCATATAAGACAGATATTTTTTTTTAAACCTCTTTGTCTTCAGAATGACTAAGATAAGATTAAACTTTAGTAAAGGAACCCTTTAAGTTGGAAATTCTCCACTCATAAATTCCCAATATTATATAATAAATACGGCTTACCTATGATTTAGTAGATAAGTAAATGTTAGACAATCTTCGCTCGAGTCTTGGAGCAGCTTTAAAAAAATTAGTGGGAGCATCAGACGTAAACGAAGAATTAATTGATTCTTTGTGTAAAGATGTACAAAGAGCCCTCCTTCAATCTGATGTCAATGTTAGATTGGTATTAAGCATAACTCAGAATTTGAAAAAAAGATCTCTAGAAGAGTCTCCTCCTAAGGGATTGTCAAGGAAGGATCACATAGTCTCAATCCTATATGATGAACTTTCCAGATTGATGGGTTATGAGGGAGATATAGCACTACAAAATAAACAACCTGAAAAACAAGTCATTTCATTTTTCCCAGGAAAACTCAGTGTTGTATTGATGTTTGGTATCCAAGGAAGTGGAAAAACAACCGTTACTGCAAAGCTGGCTAGATGGTTAACAAAACACGGATACCACGTAGGGGTTATTGGAGCAGATACTTGGAGACCAGGTGCGCTTACCCAACTTAAGATGAACTGCGTTAAAATTAATGTTGACGTATTTGGAGACGAATCTACTAAAGATGCTACTTCAATAGTTAAGAATGGAATTAGTTATTTTAGGAATGCAAGAGCCGATGTAGTAATAATTGATACTGCTGGCAGACACAAAGATGAAACAGAACTTTTAGAAGAAATGAAAAACATGTATGATATTTCAAAACCAGATTTGATTCTATTAGTAATTGATGGAACAATAGGTCAGCAGGCATATAGTCAGGCAAAGTCATTCCATGATACGGTTCCGGTGGGAGGTATCATTATAACAAAGCTTGATGGAACTGCAAAAGGGGGTGGGGCATTGGCGGCATCTGCAGTAACGGGTGCAAAAATTTTCTTTATTGGAAACGGTGAAAGGATTGATGATCTTGAAGAGTTTAGCCCGACAAGATTTG
>Ga0193719_10000201_pt1 | contig 21060 bp, 18 predicted proteins | sample U2a2metaG_FD_160103 | JGI IMG/M metagenome (GOLD analysis project Ga0193719, IMG submission 160103) | Soil microbial communities from a riparian zone of the East river system, Colorado, United States - U2a2 | ecosystem: Environmental > Terrestrial > Soil > Riparian zone | place: USA: East... | reverse complement strand
GTTAGGCAAGCAGCAAGTGGAGTTTGAAATTGGACCGGCTGTTCCAGAGGCCGTGTAACGAGCTTCGGACCAAGACAGGTTCGGCGCCTGTTGATCGCCGCGGAGCGGTGCGCCCAGGCGCAAGCCTGAAAAGCGGGGCCCAGAGATCGGGCCCCGACGGGGCGAAAGAGCCTCGGCCACGGCACCGCGTTTGTTCCGCCAGACCGCTGCGGGGCCCCTGTCCGCGCTGCCCCCCGGTTATAGTTTTCGCCGGAGCACATCTTCGACGTCACTGATTTTTTCTCCCAACAAATTCAGCTTGCGGGCCAGACCCTGGATCTCGGATTCGGCGCGCCGGTTGACGTCGTAATCAAGTTCACCGCGCAGGCGGTCCTTGGTGTCTTGCCGGTTCTGGCTCATCATGATGACTGGTGCCTGAATGGCGGCGAGCATGGAGAGGAACAGATTCAGCAGGATAAAGGGATAGGGGTCCCAAGCGATTTGGCGGCCGATGACGTTGATGGCAGTGTAGCTGCAAATGGCGAGCCCGAACGTGATGATGAAGGTCCAGGAACCACCAAAGCTGGCGACCGCGTCGGCGATGCGCTCGCCGAAGGTCATTTCCTGCTCGATAAGGTCGTTGGGGTTGCGGCTGGCGCGAACCCGAACCAGTTGCTGGGAGGCGTGAAACTGACGACCCAGTACCGTCAACATGTCCATCCCGGCATGGGGTTTGCGCTGCAGCAGAGTAGCGATATCGTCGCGGTCCACTTCCAGGCAAACCGTTTCTTCGAGAGCGATGGCATCGGTCTGATGGGCGGTTTGCTCGAGCATGGAGGCAAAACCGAAAAACTCTCCCTCCGACGGCTGGTCCACTACGACCTCCTGCTGATCCTCATCAACGGTCGTGACCCGCACTGCGCCGGACACCAGGACGTAAGCCTGTCCGCCCGGGTCGCCAATCTTCCAGATCCGCTGGCGCGGAGCGAAGGTCTTGAGCTCGACTTGTCCGGCCAAAACCGCAGTCTCTTCGTCATCGAGCAGGGCAAACAGGGGGACACGTTTCAATATCTCTGGGCTGCACGCCATCGGTCACCTCGTCGGTGGAAGTGGATCAAGCGGATCCGTCCTGAAGGATGGCACAAACGGGCTGGGGCAACAACTGGCGAAGATGAACTACTTTTGTTCTGCGAACGCGCGGGAATGGAACTCCATGACCTCTGCCATGTGTGACAGGAAATAGGTCAAACTGTGGTCGCCCGGATACGAATGATATTCGTGTTTTACATCTTCCGCTTGCAGTTGCTGGTGCAAAGCCGCGGCGCCCTCTTCAAATCCGAAGTCGTCTGCCTGGCCGCAGTTGAAATAGATTGCCAGCCTTCTCAAAGCGGCCTGGTTTGTTTTGGCGAGCCCGAAAACGCTGTTCTGTTTCCAGTGCCCCAGGTTGACGGGCTGCCCAAAGGCCGAGCCCAGCAGCCGGCTGAGAGATCCGTTGGAATTTCCGGCGGCGCTAAGCTCTTGCGGTGTTTGGGTGATCAGGGCCGCGCTTTGGGCGGTCACGGCCGAAAACAATTCGGGATGGGCGAAGGCGAAACGCAGCGCTCCGTAACCGCCCATGGACACACCGGTGATGGCCCTGCCTTGGCGCCCGGGACGGATGCGGTATCGGCTCTCGATGTGGGGCATCAACTCGCGGAGAAAAAAATCGCTGTAGCGGAAAGAGTTGTCTGCCGAATTGATGTAGAAACTACGTCCCCCTTCCGGCGCGACAATCAGAAAGTCACCGATCTTGTGCTGGCGACGCAGGTCTTCGATGAGGCTCCATCCGCCGTTGCTTAACAGGGTCTGCTCGTTTTGCCCGAGGCCGTGCAGGAAGTAAAGCACGGAATAACGGCGCGCCTTCTGGTTCGTGGCGTCATAGTCGGGCGGCAATTGCGCACAGTAATGGATCGGCCGGTGGAGAATGTGGCTGTTTACAACGTTGCAGTCGGTCCGGCTTTGCGCTTTTGCCGTCAGAGGAAGAAAGATGATCGGCAGGAAAAGGAAGAAGAGCCGGCAAAATCGAAACATGAATTCAGTTTACTCGTAACGCAGCGCCTGCACGGGATCAAGGCGGGCCGCGCGCGCCGCCGGGTACAGGCCTGAAACCAGGCTGACGACGAAAGCAAAAATGATCGCCGCCCCCACCAGCCACCACGGCACCGACCAGAAGTTCTCCGGTGGCAGCGCCTGGCGCTTGAGATAGACGTTGGTCCCCAGGTTGATCACGTGGCCGATGGCCCAGCCCAGCGCGACGCCCACCACGCCGCCCAGCACGCCCATGGCTCCAGCCTCGGCAAAGAAGAGCTTCTTGACGTCGCCGTCACTGGCGCCGATGGCTTTCATGATTCCAATTTCTCGGCGGCGCTCCAGAATGGCCATCACAAGCGTGTTCACAATCCCGATCGAGGCCACGGCCAGGGCCAAGCTGCCAAAAATACCCAGGAACAAATCGAGCACCGCAAAAAACTGCCGTAGGCTGCGGGTGGCGTCAAGGATGGAAAAAGTGTTGAAGCCCAACTTCTTGATGGCTTGCTCCACCGCCTCGATCTGTTTAGGACTCTTTACCCGCACGCTAATGGTGGAATAGCTGGGCTGCTTATTGAAGCTGCGCATGCTGTCGCGCAAGTCGGAAGGCTGCATCACGTGTAAATGCTCGGCCAGCTTCAGGGGCAAGAATACCCGTGCCCGGGCCGCGCCGCGCATGCTGTCGGGGTCGAGATCGGACACGCCAACAATTTTCAGTTTTTGCTCCCGCGAGATGACGGAGTAGGCCGCTTCGGACGGATTCTCATTTTCTTTGAGGGCAGCGGTCTGGCCGGCGGGTACGGTGGCGCCTTCGGTCGATGGCGGCGGAAGGCGCTCGGCATAGCGCATGGTCAGTTCCTGCCCCAAAAGCGGCTTGGCCAGTTGGGCTACCGGGATGGCGTCTTCCTGACCGGGTTGAATGGCTTGGTCCAGCAATTCTGCGGCAAAGGATTTCTGCAGAATGACCTCCGGCGCGTCTTCGGAGGAAAAGAAGCTGCCCTGGATTCCGGAAAAGGCGTCGTTCGATCGGGCCGAGGCTGGTATTCCCGACACCATGGTCAGATGGGGCTTGTCCTGGTAGCGGAACTCGGTAACAAAGCGGATGTCAGGATAGGCTTCGAGCGCTTCAGGTAGGCGTTCAATCTCCTGCCGGGCAGATTCGTCGAGCCTGCGACTTTCGGCGGCGGAGGCGGTATTTCTTTCGTCGTCCCGGCTGAAACCGCGCAGGTCCCGTCTCGAAGTGACGACCACAGTGTCGAAAAGGCCGGAACTGGCCAGGCGCCGGCTCGCCAGTTTTTGCAAGCCAATGCCCAGCGAGAGCATGGCGACCAGCGAGGCCACTCCAACCGAGATGCCAATCGTTGTCAGCGAATTGCGCAGCGATGATTCACGGAGGTTGCGCAGGGCGAGCTCGGTAAGATCGTAGGTCTTCATCGCCGTTGCTCCCGCACGCTGGTATTGACCGCGGCCGGGTTGGGCTGATCGCCGATCAGCTTGCCATCGGCCAGAAAGATCATGCGTTCAGCATAACGCTCGGCCAGTGCCCGCTCGTGCGTCACCATCACGATCGTCATTGCCAGGGATTGGTTGAACTCGCGGATAAAATCCATGATTTCGGTGCCGGTGCGACTATCCAGATTGCCGGTAGGTTCATCCGCCAGCAGAATCTTCGGCTGATTGATCAGGGCCCGCGCCAGCGCCGCCCGCTGTTGCTCGCCGCCGGAAAGCTGGCTCGGTCGATGGGTGGCGCGTCCGCCCAGACCGACGCGTTCCAGTGCTTGCCGTGCCCGCCCGTCCCGCTGGCTGCGTTCCACCTCGGCGAAGCGCATCGGCAATTCCACATTTTCCTCCAGCGTCATGCGGGATACCAGATTGAACGATTGGAATACCATGCCCACCGTGCGCAGGCGATATTTTGCCAGCTCCTGGCGCGAGAGCTGCGCCAGATCTCTGTCTTCGACGATCACGGCTCCCGACGTGGGCCGGTCGAGGCCGGCGATCAGATTCAGCAGGGAAGATTTGCCTGATCCGGAACTGCCCAGCAGAGCCACGAATTCTCCCGCGCGTACCTCCAGTGAGACCCCGTCCACGGCACGTATCAGAGTCTCACCCATCGGGTAATGGCGGCAGACCTCTACGGCGCGCAGGGCTAGCCGGCCGGACTGGTGATTCGATGGGTCGGAGTCGACGCTCATGTATCGGCTGTTGCGAACCAATCTTGCTAGCGAACCTCTCCTCTCATTAGACGCAAAGCATCGGCCGGACTTACGTCGTCGTCGCTTTTTTTTCCAGGACCGCCATTCTCTGCCGCCACCACCGGTGCATCGCCCTCACCCGGAGCCAGGAACAGGTTGTTCTGCAGGCCCTGCTGTTTCGTGTAAAGGTCAAAATAGCGGCCCTGCACGGCGTAAAGCTGGTCGTGCGTGCCACGCTCCACAATCTGTCCCTGCTCGACCACCAGAATCTGGTCGGCGCGGCGGATCGTCGAAAGCCTGTGCGCAATCACAAACGTGGTGCGGTCCTGCATCAGATAAGAGAGCCCGTGCTGGATCATCTCTTCGGATTCGGAATCGAGGCTGGATGTGGCTTCATCGAGAATCAGGATGCGCGGCTCCGCCAGAATGGCCCGTGCAATCGATATTCTTTGCCGCTGTCCTCCGGAAAGTTTGACTCCGCGTTCGCCCACAATCGTGTCGTACTTTTCCGGGAAGGCCTCGGCAAACTCATCCACCCGGGCGATGCGGCAGGCGCGCATGATTTCCTCTTCGCGCGCACCGGGCCGGGAAAAAGCCACGTTCTCGCGAATCGTGCCGTCAAACAAGAACGATTCCTGCAGCACCACTCCCAGGCGGGTGCGATATGAATCCAGACGTACCGTGCTCAGGTCCACTCCGTCGACCAGGACTTTCCCTTCCGTGGGGAGATAAAAAGCGGATATCAGCCCAATGATGGTGGATTTGCCTGAACCGGAAGATCCGACCAGCGCGGTCACTGTTCCCGGCTCAGCCTGGAAAGTGACATCGTGCAAAACCGTGCGGCTGCCATCGTAGCTGAAGCTGACGTGATCGAATTCCACTTTGCCGTAAATGTCGTGCAGGGTCGCGGTCCGGTTGGGATCTTGATCTTCGGGGCGTTCCCGCAAAATCTCCTGCGTCCGTTCCAAGCCCGCGAGGGCTTCGGTGAGCTGCGTCCCGATGGAGACAATTTGCACGATGGGGGCCACCAGGAAGCCCAGGAAAAGCGTGTAGGTGAAGAAGCTGCCGATGGTGAGCGTGCCCGCGATGATCTGGTGAGCGCCCACATACATGATGATCGCTCCCACCACGCCCATCAGCAGGCTGGCGGAAAGACTCATGACGGAGGTGGCGGTGAGGGTCCGCATCACGTTGTCGAGCAGGCGCCCCACGCCGCCGGCGAAAACAGCTTCCTCACGCTCCTCGGCGTGATATCCCTTGATCACCCGCACGCCACCCAGCGATTCTGCCAGCCGGCCCGTCACCTCGGCGTTGATTTTGCCGCGCTGCCGGAAAATCGGCCGTATGGTGCTGAAGGCCTTGTTAAGCGCGATGGCAAAGCAAAGCAGGAAGCTGAATGCCAGTATGGTCATCACCGGGCTGATGCGAAACAGCACCACCAGCGCGATGCCCGAGGTGAGCAGCCCGCCGACCAGATCGACCAGTCCGGTCCCCAGCAGGTTACGGACGCCTTCCACATCGGTCATGATTCGCGACACCAGCGTGCCCGTCTTATTGGAGTCGTAGAACGCGACCGGGAGATGAGAGATGTGGGCCTGCACCTTCTGCCGGAGTTCGGCAATCAGGCGCTGGGCAGCCTTCGATAACAATTGGGTCAACGCAAAAGATGTGATTCCTTGAATTACCGTGGCCAGCAGGACTGCCGAAACCAGCCGCCGCAGCAATTCGACGTGGTGTTTGGCGATGACGCTATCGATTAGGAATTTGGTGGAGTAGGGAAGTACCAGACCCGACACCCGGTTCACAATCATCAGCAGGAAGCCCAGCCCCAGCAGGCCCCGGCGGGGACGCATCAGGTCCCACACGGCAGGCAGAACACTGCGCAGCCGCTCCTTGGTCATGGCCGGCTTGGGTTTCGGTGTCGGAGACGAACTCACTGTAAGGTTAGACTTTACCGGGCGGCGGAAGGGTTCATTTTGTGGAGCCGCAGTGGACTAGCGGAAGCCCCCGAGAAATGGGAAAGGCGCGTACGAGAGCCGCGCCTTTTCATAGCATTGACCAGAAGACTGCCTACTCTTCCATCTCTTCCATATGCGAGTTGGGCAGGGCCCACTGCTCGGTCGCCGCCGCAAAGTCTTCCGGGGTAAGTTCGTCGGCTCCGGTGGCTGGTTTTTCCAACCTTCGCTGGACCTTACGCTCGGCCTTTTCTTTCTGCTTTTCCTGCCGGGAGCGCTCTTTCTGACGCTTGGTGAAGCTGGAACGGCCTCGACCAGACATAGACACCTCCAAGGGACATTTTTTTGGCAAATCGTTTTTCTGGCAGATCGGTGCTCGTAAACCTGCAGCGCTCTACCGGGTGCTGCTCGTTACCAGCGCGGCTCTCGGGGCTGACGCGCGTGGCCCTGGTAGTCGTCGCGTCCGCCGCCCCCGGAACGGCCACCACCGCCCGAGCGTCCACCCCCACCACCCGGACGGCCACCGCCACCACCGCGCGGCGGGCCTCCGCGATCCGTCTTGGGACGGGCTTCGTTGATGTTCAATGCGCGCCCACCCAGTTCCTTGCCATTGAGTGCGGCAATGGCCTTCTCGGCTTCGGCGGAATCGGTCATTTCGACGAACGCAAAGCCGCGCGAACGCCCGGTGTCGCGATCGGTGACGATGCTGACTTGCTCGATGGCCCCGTGGGGTTCGAACAGCGCCCGCAACTCTGCTTCAGTGGTGCTGTGGGGGATGTTGCCAACAAACAGCTTCTTCATATAGTTCCTCGTGCTGCAAGCTCTCGTGGTGCAGGTAGAGTGTAACTCAAATTTCACGAAGCGGGTTTTTCGGAGTGACGGCTCGTCGCGTCGACCCAGGAAAACCGCGGGTGCTGCTTACTAGCCTGGCTGAGACGCGGGTCTTTCAAGGAGCGGCATCCTGCTCATTCCCGGTCCTTGCTTGGTTCGCGAGCGCTGCTCGCTTTCTTCGCCGCCTCCGGACTGCCTGCGCTCACGCTAGCCGCCTGGAACAGGGCTTTGTTGCGCTTGCGGCGCTGAATGTTCTGCTTGCGCTCCCGGTGGAATCTGGCTTTGTCTCCGTTGAACTGCGACATCGATTTACTCCTCCATGACGCACGGTCCGAAGACGCGCAGTCCGAACTGTTCTCAGGGCCGGTCAGGCACGACGGCCTGCGAAGCGCTGCGACCGCCGGCGAGGGGCGTGCCTGGTTGCGGGATAATTAAGCGCCTCACCGTAAACCAGCTTATCTCAATCGCGAAGGCGCAGGGTGGTAGGGTGCATTTGTGTCTTCGCGCTTTTTAGGCACCTTTGATTATACCTGCTCGCCCCCTAGGCAAAAGAAAATATGGTAGCGGACAGTTTTATGGCCACAGGCCCTTCTTTGCTCTATGGGATTTCGCTCTTGATTTCGCGGCGCGGATGATTACGGACTATTAGATGATTACGGACTATTAATGGAGAAACCGCGCGGTTGCACCGGGTCGAAATTTCAGGGGTTCCGAAGATTCAGAACCTGGGACGGCTGGCACCGCCAACCAGGATCCCGAGGTGGCCGAGAACTGCTGACGGGGAAGCGGTTACCAAAGATACACCCGCCAGGGAGCGCCGGAATGCAATTTCCCAACCTAAAAGGGCTTTTTCTGATAAACTAGCTACGCGTTTGATTAGAATCGGTTGTTGAGCAGCTTCTTGCATACCAGCTAGTACCTGCCCTTAGTACCTCCGATCTCACAGCGTAAATCGATTGAAAAGGAAACAGTAACAAAATGGCAGAACAAGGAACAGTAAAGTGGTTTAACGACGCCAAAGGCTACGGCTTTATCAGCCGGCAGAGCGGCGAAGATGTATTTGTGCACTTCTCGGCGATCCAGGCAGGCGGCTTCCGCAGCTTGCAGGAGGGCCAGAGTGTGGAGTTTGACGTGACCAAGGGGCCAAAGGGCTGGCAAGCTGAGAACGTCCGTCCGCTGTAGGAGCAAGAAGCGGAAACTCTCGATAGAAAGCGTGCCCGCCGCGGCAACCAACGGGCGGGCACGCAATCAACATTCAAAATTTATCCAAACCAGTGATTAAGGGGCGCCTCTGACACGCGACGAATCGAAAGCCTCCTACGCCATCATCCGACACAATATCCGGACCTACGAATCCGGAGGAGTTGTGCTAGTGGTCAAGGGCCGAGAAAACGCCGAGATCAGGGTCAAACACTTCGAAACCGGGCAGAGCTCGGAAGATCGTCACGCGGGTTGGCGTTACTTCGTTGAAAAATCCGACCTGAAGGCGGGAATGGATCCGGCCGAGGCCACCAACCTCCGCCAAATGAAGCTGGAAATCAGAGAATCCCAAGCCCAGCCCGATCAAATGCCGGTAGCCACCCCCCCGCGCCAGAACTAATACCAATCATTCATCACCGGGCATCGTGGACGGGCAGGGCATCCGCTCTTTCAAGTTGCGGCTTGCCTCGCGCTGCAGGATGGCGTCCGAACTTCGCCCCTTCTAATGTCGCCGCTCCGTTTCCCGCATGATGGTGGCGAAGCTGCGCCCCCCGAAACTGAATCCTTGCTCGATACGTCCCCGGACCCCCACCCTGGTGCCGTTGCTGGGTACGCCATAGCGCTCGCTGAAAACCCACATCCGGCCGGTGCCATCGTCTACTTCAAAGACTCCGGAGCCGAGCGCGCCGAACGAAGTGGTGACGTGGCCTGCAATGGCAGCTTCTCTCCCGACATAGCGTCCCGGATCGCGATTGATTCTCTCGATGCTGGTGCGCGTAGGACAAGCAGCCAAAATCAGGCTTGCTGCGATGACCAGTAGGGTGATGGAAAGCCTGCTAAGCAGTCTGAACACACGATCCTCCCGGACCATGAAGTTGGCTCAAAAATGGAATCAGCCCAAGTGCCGGGTGATTCTAACCCCGGCAGTTGGGCATTTCAACCACACTGCCCGGTTGGCGCCCGGCAACTTCTAATATGATGCATTCCCGAATCGTGGTGATGGCTGCCGCTTGCCGGAGTATATTGATGTCGGACACTCATCTCGGGTTGACGGGAGCGCCGCTCGTGGCGCTCTTTCGCTTTTTAAGCTGGACTTAACAAAACTATGTTTCGTCTCAAGGAGGAAATCCATGCAGGAAACGCCACAGCAGTACACGCAACGCATCCTGGCTCACAACCAGGGCAAGAATCCATTGCGCTTGCAGCAGGGTACTCCCCGGAAGCTCACCACGCTGATCAGCCGGCTGAACAAGAAGCAACTTACCCGTCGGCCGGCGCCGGATAAATGGTCAATCGCCGAAATTCTCGCCCATCTCGCGGACGCCGAACTGGTGACCGGCTATCGCCTGCGCCTCATCCTGGCTTCGAACGGCACCTCCATTCAGGCCTTTGATCAGGACGCTTGGGCCGACACCTTTAATTATGGCCGTCGCGATCCAAAGACCTCGCTCGAAACCTTCCGTGCGCTGCGGGAAAACAATCTGAGGCTTTTGGGCTCCGTGCCCCGCCGCTTGTGGGAGAACTATGGCCATCACCAGGAGCGCGGAAAAGAAACTGTGGACCACATCGTCAATATGATTGCGGGGCATGATTTGAATCACGTGGCGCAGATAGAGAAAATGGTGAAGCAGGGCCGTTAGATTCGAATCGGTTTGCCGGGTAAGGCGGTTCGAGAAATGTTCCCGGTTCGGACGGCCAGCAGCACCGACCAGGCTACCGCAGTGTTTGGGCGAACAGGGTGGTCAGCTTTTCGAAGGCTCGATCAGCCTGGGGTTGGTTGTACACAGGACTGTCGGGCACGGTCCAGCTGTGATGCGCGCTCTCGTAGATTTCACTTTCGTAGCGGCCTCCCCAGGACTGGAGGGCGCCTTCGAGTTTCTCGATGGCCTCTTCGGGCATGCTTCGGTCGTTGGTGGCGTGCCCGAAATAGAGCCGGGCTCCAATGGCGGGAAGGACAAGGTGAGGGCTGTCGGGGCCGTCGGTGACCAGCCCGCCACCATTGAAAGGAGGCGGCAGCGGCGATTTTGTCTGGCCGCGACGTGGCCGCGTAAATTGCCATTTTACCTGTGAGGCAGTAGCCCACGACGCCCATCGCATTCTGGCTGACAGAATCATGAGCCGCCAGGAAGTCGACCTAGACGGAGGCGTCGCCGGCCATGGCTTCGGGGGTCAACGGGGTGGACAACTCGGCAAAACGCTTCGTCGTCCGCTCCTCACCAGGCTTTACCGGAAAGTCGAACAGCGGCGGCTTCGCCGTGCGATAGAACACGTTGGGAACGAGCACGGCATAACCCTCCGAGGCCAGCCGGCGCGCCATTTCCTGGTGCGCGGGACAAATGCCTCCGAGGTCGGTGAAATGCATGAGGCCGGGGCAGCGGCCTCCGGCACCGGGGCGATACAGAAGTCCTGCAGACGTCCCCTCGGTGGTCTGAATCTCGACCGTTTCTTCAATCACGACTTTCTCCGGGGTGGCCCAATGTTCTAGTATCCGAGCCGCGATTTCTACGAAATGAGCCCGGCGGGCAAATACACCATCGAGTCCAGAGGAAGATTCCCGAGCAGCTAGGCCAGGGCAACGTAAAATCGAACGAGATCGCCATTTAGGATTACCGAGTAAGGCCACTGTCCAGGAGAGTCGATCACCCTGGTTCACTTTCCCTTCTCCATCTGCTGCGCCTGGGTCAAACCAAGCTGCGCCTCTGCGCTTTTCGGCTGCAACAGTAGCGCGGCTTCAAACTGGTCTTCGGCGCTTTTCGGATCTTTGAGGCCGAGATAAACCTGGCCCAGCAAGAGCCGCGCGGGAAACTGTCCCGGGGTGAGTTGCAGGCTGGCTTCTAGCGCCTCGCGGGCGCCGGCGAGGTCGCCAGCTTTTTGCCGCGCCTGACCTTCGAAGAAAGCAGCGGTCGCATCCCCGGGGCGGACTTCTCTAGCCTGCCTGAGGTGTTCGGCCGCCCGGTTATAGTCGCCCGCTTGCAGCTCCAGTTCTCCCAGTTGGCGCAGCGCTGTGGGCGATTTGGGATCCATCTGCAGGACCTTCTCGAGCGCATGGCGAGCCTGGTCGGCGCGGTTGTCGTCCGATGCCATCATGGCCGTGTGCAGCAGGTTCTGCTCCTCGATCTTGTCTTTCGGATCGGGCAGCTCGGGGTCCGGCAAGCGCGACGCCTCGGAGGCGTGGGTCGAACTTGCCGCGTCAACGCTAGCCGGGTAACCCGGAGCTTTCAGTGGGTCGTTCGCGCCGTTCGAAGCGGCACGGCGCGCGTCTAGGGAACTTGGCTGGGGCGTCTTGGCTCTGGCCTCGGACAGCATGGCACGGAACTTTTGCACCTTTGTATCTGATGGCTGGTAGTGATTGGCTAATTCTCCCGGATCGTTGCCTAAGTCGTACCATTCCGGGCGGGGCGCTTCAATGAACTTGAATCCGTCCGCGCGCAGCGAACGCAACGGCGCCCAGCCGAAGCGCAGGGGGTAGTCGGTTTCGCCCAAGGCCGTGCGATCTTTGCTCTCGCTACCGGCGAAGAAGGGCTGCAGTGATTCGCCATCCAGAAGACCGGGTGGCGGGACATGCAACAGGTCGGTGACGGTGGGCTGGATGTCCGTGGTTCGGACCTGGGCTTCAACCACTTTTCCGGAATTGCTTCGGCCCGGCAATTTCAAGATCAGGGGGACGTGGGTGGTGGAGTCGTAGAGAAAAATTCCGTGGGTGTTTTCGCGATGCTCGCCCAAACCTTCGCCATGATCTCCGACCACAACGATGAGTGCATTCTCGTAGCGTCCACTTTTCTTCAAAAAGGCGACAAAATGGGCCAGCGCTGAATCGGCGTAGGCGATTTCCCCGTCGTACAAGCGATCTTTATACGACTGCGAGTAAGGTGGAGGCGGTTCGTAGGGATCATGCGGGTCGTAGAGATGGATCCAAACGAAATGTGGGCCGGCGGGATGCGCGGTCATCCAGGCTTCCGCATGCCCCACCACGTCCATACCGCGCCGTTCTACCCGTCCCCAGCGCGATTTCGCTTGCGAATGTAGGGGAAAGTTGTCATAGAAATCGAATCCGCGATCCAGGCCGGGCGCCAGGGTTTTACTGTCGAGAATGACCGCACCAATGAACGCGGCGGTCTGATAGCCGTTCTTCTTGAGCAGTGCCGCCAGGGTGGGATGCGCCGCCGCCAGGGGAACGGCAAAATCTGTGACCCCATGCGTGCTGGGCAACAATCCGGTCAGGATGCTGATATGGGAAGAATTGGTGATCGGGCTGGGAGTGAATGCTTGGGCGAAGCGAATGCCATCCCTGGCCAGGTTATCGAGCGCCGGCGTCTGGATGGGTGCGTAGCCGTAGCAGTGGACGTGGTCGGCGCGGAGGGTGTCGATAGTGACCAGAAAAACTTCGGGATGGGGTGCCTTTTTCTGCGCCTCTGCAGTCATGAAAGCCGTGCTGGCAGCCAGCCAGCAAACCAGAATCCGGGCCGCCTTCATGGGGTTCAGACTAACATAGCGATACCCTTGGCAGGGGGGCGGCTTGAGTCTCCGTCTGCAGGACTTTTAACCGCGAAGGCAATGCGAAGCCGAACCTTTGCCCTGCCTGAGAGGCGCCTCTTTGCTGGGATATAATTTTGCCATCCAATGATTCTCTCCCGGTCTCTTGTAGTGCTGTTGACCGCCAGTCTGCTGCCCTGGGCTGCCCCAGCCTTCGCCGCCCCGGTTGGGGGGCCGAATGTGGTGCTGATCACCATTGACACGCTACGGGCGGACCACATTGGATGCTACGGTTACGGGCAAATTCGCACTCCCAACATTGACGCTCTAGCGGCCGATGGCGCGCGTTTTGAGCGGGCCTACACGGCGGTGCCGGTCACACTGCCTTCGCACACGGTGATGTTTACCGGCACCTATCCCATGCTGAGCGGCATGCACGATTTTGCGGCCAACAAGCTGAACCCGACCCAGCCCACCCTGGCGTCGGTTCTCAAGGAGCACGGCTATGCGACCGCTGCCGTGATCGGCTCGGCCGTGCTGGATTCGCGCTTCGGATTGAATCGCGGGTTTGACTTCTACTACGACCACTTTGATTTCAACCGCCTGCAGGAATCGAACCTGGAGGAGATGGAGCGTCCCGGCAACCTGGTGGCGGATGTGGCGCTCGATTGGCTGAGCAAGAATTACAGCCGAAAGTTTTTTTTGTGGATGCATTTGTACGATCCCCACTACCCGTATCGCCCACCCCCTCCCTATGCCTCCGAATACAAGGATCGCCCTTACGATGGGGAGATTGCCTTTGCCGACGCGCAGGTCGGACGCCTGATTCGATTTCTTAAATCCAAGGGGAGGTACGCCAATACGCTGATTGTCCTCAGCGGGGATCACGGCGAAAGCCTGGGCGAGCACGGAGAGAAAACTCACGGCTTCTTTATTTACAACGCGACCTTGCATGTACCTTTCATTATTCACCTGCCGGGCGGGCTTTCGCCGCGGGTTGCCTCGCCCAGAATTGTGCCCGACCTGGTGAGTCTGGCCGACCTAATGCCGACTGTGCTCCAGACGTTGAAGCTGAATATTCCACCGCAGGTGCAGGGCCGCAACCTGCTGCCCATGATCAGGGCGAAGGAACCAGAGGAAGCCCGCAGCTTGTACGGAGAGACCTTTCTGCCGCGCCTGCATTTCAACTGGAGTGAACTGCGCGGGATCGAGACCGCGAATTACCACTTTATTGACGCGCCCAGACCCGAGCTGTACGACCTGGCCCATGACCCGGGCGAAACTCAAAACCTGTATGCGGAGAAGAAGGCGGTGGCGGAGGAGATGCGAGCCCGCCTGGCTGCCCTGATTCGGCAGTACAGCGCGGGGCAGGAACTGGCAGAGAAGACGGGCCTGGACCCAGCGCTGATGGAAAGATTGAAGTCCCTCGGATATGCCGGATTCTCCGGTGGTGGCAGCCCGACCATTACTGACCGGGCTTTGCCTGATCCCAAAGACCGCATTCAGGTGTACGAGTTGATTTCAGACGCCATCGCCCAGAGCCAGCATGGCGACTACTCCAATTCTACGGAGAAGCTCAACCTCGCGCTCAAAACCGAGCCTGACTCGGTGCCCGTGCACTATCTGCTGGGACTGAACTATTACCGGATGCATGAATTTCCAAAGGCGGTGGGACAACTCGAGCGAGTGTTGCAACTGAGTCCGGAATACGCCCTGGCAGCATTTCAACTGGGCCTGGCGTATGCGCGTTCGGGGGACTTCGATCATGCGATTCAGGCCCTCAAGCGGGCGCTGGAGCTGGACGCAACCAATTTTTCCGCCGCCTACAATCTGGGAGTCGTCTACCAGCAGAAGCAGATGGTGACCGAGGCGATGGAGGCGTTTCGTCAATCCCTAAGTATTGCGCCGGACTATCCCTTGGGTCACCGCGGTCTGGGAGAAGCCCTGCTGCATCAGGGGCAGGTGGATGATGCGCTCACTGAACTTCGGCGCGCGGTAGAGTTAGCTCCCCTGGATCCCGGCAATCATGCCGCTTTGGCGAAGGCATTGTCGGCCAAGGGGCTGGACAGCGAGGCTCAGGAAGAAATCCGCAAGGCGCAGCAGAGGCCGCAGTAGAGTGATGGTTGCGAATTCTCCTCATCTGAGTTTCGAGTGAAACACTCTTTCCGACTCCTCGCGCTGGTGGCGCTCCTGGGCGGGTGCAGTGGGGCCGCTTCGGCCCGGGCCGGCCGGGCTGCGACTAATGTAATTCTCATCACGATTGACACGGTTCGCGCCGATCATCTGGGGTGCTACGGCGCGGCCAGCGTTCAGACGCCGGTCCTCGACGGTTTAGCTCGCGATGGCATTGTCTTCGAGCGCGCCATCTCCCAGGTGCCGCTCACCTGGCCATCGCACGCGGCGATCCTGACCGGTACCTATCCGTTTCAGAATGGCGTGCAGGACTTTACCGGACAGCCTCTCGATGAGCGCTTCCGCTCCGTGGCCCAGGTGTTCCAGGAGCAAGGCTACGCCACGGGCGCGGTGGTCAGTTCGTTCGTTTTGGATCGCAGTTGGGGACTGGCGCGTGGCTTCGACTTTTACGACGACGCCTTTTCCGTGGAGGCATTTCAGCAGAAAGAAATTGGACTGGTGGATCGCACCGCTCGGGAAAGCGTCACGCGTGCGCTGCGATGGCTTGATAGAGACTGGAAGCATAAGATTCCACGACAGCCGTTCTTCTTTTGGCTGCATTTATACGATCCCCACAGTCCGTACGATCCACCTGAGCCGTTTAGAACTCAATACCGGGGGAACCTTTATGGGGGAGAAATTGCCTATGCCGACCATGAACTGGGACGCCTGCTTGCCTGGCTGAAACAGAACCGTCTCTACGACCGCAGCCTGATCGTTTTTCTCAGCGATCACGGAGAATCTCTGGGCGATCACGGCGAAAAAGAGCATGGGTTCTTTGTTTATAACTCGACCCTCCATATTCCATTGATCGTGAAACCGCCCGCGGGAAGCGGGGTTCGGCTTGGCCGCGTGACCAGGCCGGTGGAGACGATTGCCATCGCTCCCACCCTGGTTCGTTTTGCTGGCGGGGAAAACCCCGGCACCAAGAGCCGGATGGAAAGGCAGTTTCAATCGGCGGATCTTCTGGGCAACGATGCTGGCCGTGCCGGCGCAGCATACAGTGAAAGTTTCTATTCCTTCAGTTCGTTTGGCTGGAGTCCGCTGCACGCGTTGGAGACCAGCCGGTACCACTACATCGAGGCGCCTGTGCCGGAACTCTACGATCTCGCGGCCGATCCTCAGGAGAAGAACAATCTGGCCTCGCAGCAAACGGCGACGGTGGCGGTGCTCAAAGACCAATTACAGACGCTACTGCGCAGCAATCCCTTTCAGCCGCAAGAAAACGCAAGCTCCGGACTGAGCCCTGACGCTTTGGAAAAACTCCGCGCTCTCGGCTATGTTGCCTACCGCTCGCCGGTTTCTCCGGAGGCGTTGGCTGCGGGCCTACCCGATCCCAAGAGCAAGCTGTGGGAATTCAACGCCATTCTGGAATCCGGAGATGCATTCCGCGCCGGCGATTTTACAGCCGGAGAGAAGCTCCTCGATCAGGTGGGAGAAAAAGACCCGCAGATGTATGTCGTGTCTTTTATGCGGGGACAGGCGGCGGTGCGCCAGCAGAAATGGAAGGAAGCTGCGGCTGCCTTCCAGAAGTGCCTGCAGCTAAATCCGAGTTTTGACCAGGCCATGACTGGGCTCGCGCATGCATTGTTTGGCCAGGGAGATGGAGAAGCGGCCACGGCATGGCTGGAGAAAGCTTTGCAATACAACCCGCAGAATTATCGCGCCTGGTACGAACTGGGTTCGCTGCGATCGAAGACCGACAAACCAGCGGCCGTGGCTGCGTATGCGAAGGCGGTGAGCGTTCAGCCCAACTTCGCTCCCGGCTGGCGCGAACTGGGGATGTTTCAGGCCCAGCAGCAGAATTACCCGGAGGCAGCGAAAGCCTTGTCCAGAGCGGTGGAGCTTGGACTGGGCGATGCGAAGCTGTTCAACTTTCTGGGCATTGCTTACGGCCGCACCGGCCGCCAGCCGCAGGCGATCGAGGCATACCGGAAGGCTCTGCGGGTGGATCCGCAACTGGCAGAAGCGCACTTGAATTTGGCGTATGCCTACGAGCAAGTCCATCAGCCCCTGCCGGCCCGCCAGCAGTACCGGGAAGCCTGCCGTCTCCGGACGGACTTCTGCCGGTTCGCCAAAGAAAAAGGACGATAGGCTTTACTTGGAGACCGGCTGCGAATCTGGCGGCATACCTTGCAGCCGTTTGAGCAGGTCTTTCGCTTTGCCGGAAAACGGGCTCTCGGGGAAGGCGCCCACAAAGTCATGCAATTGTGCCACTGCATCACCCTTCCGGCCTTGCTGCAACAAAAGATTTACCAACTGCAAACGAGCCTGGGCCATCATGGGGTCCAGTTGGATGGCCTGGCGCAACGAGCCCTCGGCGTCGACAAGCTTTCCCAGGCGGATATCGAGCGTCCCCTGAAGAAAATGTCCGAGCGCGGAATCCGGCTGGCGCTGCATGCCCTGGTCCAGGTAGAGCTTCGCCTGAGGCAGCTCGCCGGTCAGGATGCAAACATTGCTGAGATTAAATAACGCCGCTCCATCGCTCTGGTTTAACTGGCTGGCTTGCTGGAATTCGTTGCGCGCCGCGGAAAAATCGGACTTGCTCAAAAAGTCCGATCCCAGGTTGTTGTGGGCCATGTAGAAGGCGGGTGCGATTTTCACGGCCTTCTGGTAATGCTCGATGGCGTCGTCGTGCTTGCCCTCTCGGTCCGCCTGCACGCCGCGATCAAACTCCTTTACCGCATTCTTCGGGAAACGACGGTTGTACTCCGCGGTATCGATCAAATACGGGTTGCTGCCTCCGGTTCGGTTGGGGGCGGGAGCCTGCTTCACGCCTTCTCGCGGATCCAAACTGATTTGCACCATATTGAACGAGGAGACGATCGGATTCACGTTGGCCAACTCGTCTACTGGGCGAAAGGCCGGGTCGTTAATCACTACGTGGTAAGGATTCGCCTCCAGATTGTAGAAACCAAAACGGCCCTGATCATCGGCGTAGACGTTATTAAGGGCGGATCCGTGAAGTTGCAGTTCCACCAGGATCTGGTGAGGAGGGAAGTCGCCCTTGGTTACCCGCAGCTGTCCTACAATTCTTCCGAGTTGCTGCTGAGCCAGCAGAGGGGAAGAAGATAGTGCAAGCCAGCCAAGGAGGAAGAGCAGCGAACTGCGGCTGCGACGGATCACAGGGGTTCACCAAAAACAAAGGGCTTGTTTCCATGATACAGAAACAAGCCCCGAAAGCGAAGCTCGTTAGAAGCTTAGCTTCAATCCAACTTGCAGGTTACGAGCATTCAGAGTGCCGGCAGCTTGTCCGAACGTGCCGTCGGTGATTTTGTTGTGAGCTCCTCCACCTGTGGTTGCCAGGAGGAAGTTTGCCCGGTTGAAGATGTTGAAAGCCTGAGCGTCAAACTTCAGGTTCACACGCTCAGTGAACTTGAAGACCTTGGCCAGGGTCATGTCAGCCGTAAACAATCCCGGTCCTTCAAAGGTGTTGCGGCCAAGATTGCCGGAGCATCCCAGGCAGGGCGTCGAAAATGTTGAAGCGACCAATGAGGGGTCCCATCCATTCGCCCATTGCGAGCGGCTAGGAGAGAACTGGGTCAACGTGGAGTTGGGACGATCGTTACGCCCGTGATCCAGGTTGAAGTCGCCACTCAGATTCTGACAATTCCCGGTGTTGACGTCGGCTGCGCTGCAAGGGGTCGTAGGATTGGAAATCTCCCGCAGTTTCGCCGCGTTGCCATTGTACGGCTCCCAGTGCGCCCCACTCTGGAACGCCCAGATACCGTTGTAGGACCAGCCTCCCAGCACCGCACCCACGAAGCCGTGCAGATTCTTGCCCGGCAATTCCCACACATAGTTGAATACCAGGCGCTGGCGAATGTCGAACAGAGAATTGCCGCGGTCGAGACCGGGCAAAGTTTGGTCCGTCGTATAGCCCTCTCCGGCAGCCGCACCGTTCGCCGTAGTGGCTCCGCTATGCCAAGTGGAACCGTTATCGATAGCATGGCTGTAGGTGTAGTTGACGTTGAACAACAAGCCGTGGCTCACCTGCTTCTTGAGTGACGTTTGCAGGGAGTTATAGTTCGAGTTTACCGAGTTCTCCCAGTTACGCAGGTTGCCGTAGATGTTGTTGGCAAAACCACCGTTGCCCTGCCAGGTCCGGCCGAAATTGTCGGTAATGGTCGAGCCTGCCGGCAACACCGATCCGGGATGACGGTTGATGTTTTCGGCGCGGAAGAGCTTGTGCCCAGTGGTGCCTACGTAGTTGACTTCCAGCACCCATTTGGAAGCTAGCTGGCGTTGCACACTGAGGAAGTAGTTGTAGACGTACGGATCGCGAATGCCCTGAGGCAACACAATTCCCGTGAGGATGGCAACGTTCGGGTTGAAGGGAGCCCAGCCCGTCAAATTGCCAGTCGCCTGCGCGCCTACACCCTGTCCTGGGTTGGTAGGCGGGCCGGTGAACGTGGGTGTCGCGCCGCTCGGCGAGCAAGCCGTCGCAGTGCAGGTAGTCGGGCCGTAGATAACCGTATTGACGTCTCCGTTCAGAGCGTTGTCTGCGAAGTTAAACGAATAATAGGGAAGGTTCCAGCGCGAGTTTGAGAGCGGGTTATACAAGGTGCCCTCGTAGGAAAGACCCATACCACCGCGTAGGGAGGTCTTACCATCGCCCATAACGTCCCACGCGAAACCGACGCGCGGCCCCAGGTTATTGTGGTCGCCCTTGCCCAAACCTTTCGCCGGAGCAAAGCCACCCGGGCCGCATTCGCCCACTAACTGCGCCAGTGGATCGGGGTCAATCGGGCAATTCGCCGGACTGTTGGCGCTCATCACTCCTGCCAGGATGTTTGACCCCGGCCCGGGAATGAACGTAGTGGCCAGATTGTCCTCTTCGTGGTGACGGGTGAAGAGGTCATAACGCAATCCCAAATTCAGGGTCAAGCGCCTGGTGACCTTCCAATCATCCTGGAAATACGCGCCTATTTCTAGGTTACGCCAGTGACGCACGTTCGACTCCAACTGCGCCTGAGGAGTGGGATTGAAAGAGGTGCAGGGCGCGGTACAGATACCAGGATTCACGCCAGCATCTTCTTCGGCCGGCGCATCCGCCGCGAAGTAGAGGGGGTCGAACATCTCGTACGACGGACGAGCCACGCTGAAAATGCTGTTCTCGATGTTTCGGCGGAAGTCCGCACCGATCTTGATGTTGTGGTTGCCATGGCTGATCGAAACCATGTCCGAGTAGGTGTAGATATGCTCTTTGAAGAACTGCGGATAACCGGCATAGGAGCCAAATCCCATGGCACCGTCATCCAGCGCTCCACCCACACCGACCTGCGGGACGCCAGGAATGGCGACTGTGTTACCGGTGTTGTTCTGGGTGTAGCCAGCGCGGAATTCGTTCAGGATCGTGGGCGAGAAAGTGTGTACCAGGCTGAACATTCCGCTGGGGTAAATATTTCGGGAAGGATTGACGAAACCCCGCCCGCAAGCGGCATTGCAAGGTCCGAAAACGTCGGTGGTCTTCAACCAGTTAAACTGCAGGAACAGCCGATTGCTGGCGTTGGGATTGAAGTCGATTCGTCCGGAGCCCTCATTGCCATTGAACAGGTTGCCGATGGTCTGGATCTGTGAACCGAATATAGCAACGCTGTTCAGTTCGAACGGGGCATCACGATTTACGCCGCCCGCCTGAATGCCCGGAGTGGCGCTGCAAGGCTGGTGTCCGGTCGGGCCGCCGTTGTAGTTCATGATGGCTACGTCGTTGGCGGTCACACCCAGCAGGTTGGCAAACGTGGAAGCCAGTGCGGGGTTCGTAGCGTCGGGGCACAGATACCCCTCGAAGTTGGGCGTCCCTGCGGGCACAACTGGGATCGTGGCGTCGGTGGGGCCAACATAGGTGTTCAGAGTCGAATTGACCGGACCTCCCAGAGTCGGCGTGAAGTTCTTGTACAGCAAGGCCGCGGTGGAGTTGGGTAAAGTCGCTTCCACGGCTGCACGGAAGTCGGGAGATTCCTCTAGTGTCGTCTGGGGAGTGCCCGTGGTCTTAAACCGGTCGCCCTGATAGGACCCGAAGAAGAACAGCTTGTCCTTAATGATCGGTCCGCCTATGGTGCCGCCAAACTGGTTGAACCGCAGGGGTGGCTTGAAACCGCCTCCGGTTGACGGATTGATTCCAGGACGATTCAGGAAATACTGGTTGGCGTCCAGAGCATCGTTGCGGAAGTACTCCCAAATGCTGC
>Ga0193719_10000199_pt1 | contig 21119 bp, 24 predicted proteins | sample U2a2metaG_FD_160103 | JGI IMG/M metagenome (GOLD analysis project Ga0193719, IMG submission 160103) | Soil microbial communities from a riparian zone of the East river system, Colorado, United States - U2a2 | ecosystem: Environmental > Terrestrial > Soil > Riparian zone | place: USA: East... | reverse complement strand
ACACCGGATCTAATGTTACTGAGACAATGGCGAATTTTACGGAGGTACCACTAAAACTAGTCTCAAACACCGGATCTAATGTTACTGAGACAATGGCGAATCCGATCATGGATGCATTTAAGATCCTCTTTGGGCAGCAATAGTATTCAAGATAGTAAAGGATCTAAAGTGCACTTATAGAACTATTAAATTAACAACAATTCTTATCATAATATGTAAGGTTTCTAAATTTATGTTTAAATAGGCCTGTCCTTTTTAAACACGCTAATTTGCAGAAGATGTAAATAATAGTAATATTTAGAAAGTGCCACTAATTGTCACTAAAATGGACATTTGATTATCGAATTAGAAAGTGTTACTTTTTGACACTGAAATGCTTGAGTCTGTTTTTTACCCGCCTTAGTAAAGTGGCAGTAATACGCAGTAAAATGGTAACTTTTCATTAGTTCCAAATGTTATTTTGTGGCAGTATGTGGCATAAATACAACTGTTGAAATTGAAATAGTGATAGTTAGTGATAGTAATTAGATAAGTAAGCAAATTATTATAAAGTTTAAAGTTGTAGATGAATTTAATGAATATACCAGCAATAATTCTACTAGGGACCATTGCCCTTTCATTGGTTGTCTCATATCCAATGATGAGCTTAGCTCAGGAACAACCATCCACAGGACAACAATCTCAAGAACAGTTTGATGTACCACTGAATTTCTCCCTAAAAGTTAAAGGCACCGGCGACGACAAGAATGCTTCATCAACAGAAGGAGGAGGTAAGGACGTTACTGTGACCTTGAGTGTCCAAAATGGTCAGGGCGGAAGCCCCGCGCAGGTACCTCTAACGGCAAAAGTATCTAATGATACCAAAACACAGGATCTAGAATTTTGTGTCTCCTTGAGCAAAGAAAAGGAAATGTGTCAGTCATTAGAAGAAATAGTGAAAGCGCAAGGGGAAAATCAAACATCCGGTGAATCTTCTAACGAAACAAGCGCTTCTGGCAACTCACCTGACAAAAATAATGACAATAAAGATAACTAGGCTAGCCTAGTTACTAATATTTTTTTTCTTATTATATTTTAACTATTAATTGTTCTAAATAGTCTAATGATTTTGAGCACGTAAAGGCCTCATTATTCTCTCTGCATGGGTTGTATGTTTAATATCTACACATTTATAGAATCTATTACATTGAACAGAATAGTTGTCACATACGTAACAGGAATGTTAGTTACATTATTGATTTTATCGAGTCTCATTAGTAATGGAATCTTTACGACCAAAATTAAAATAAGAAGTATTATCATGCAAAACGCATATGCCTCAGATAGACATACAGATGAATCAAGTATTAAGGATATAATTCTCAATAAGACGGGTTATAATACAACCACTGTGAGAGTTATTTTTGGAGTTCAAAATCCTTACCCTCTTTCCGGCGCGTTGTCATTAACGGGCGGCGCAATCTCCTCTACTGGCAATAGTTCACTATCACTAGTACAAACAATCCCTCTTCCAAACGTTACTGGTCGCATTGATCATTTGGGTGTCGATAAAAAAGGGGAACGCCTGTTCGTCGCTGAATTGGGAAATAATTCCGTTGATATAATTGATTTAAGGGGGGGTAAACGCATTAGCAGCGTTACTACTGGGCTCAACGAACCTCAAGGAATCGCTTTAGTTCCAGAGCTTAACAGGCTGTTCGTTACAAATAGAGGTAATGGTTCAGTCAACATTTTTGATGGCAAAACCTTCACTCTCTTGAAAACAATAAAGCTTAATGGCGATGCTGATAACATCAGATATGACAGTAACAATGGATTGGTTTACGTAGGGTATGGAAATGGTGGGTTAGCCGTAATCAATGCCGCTTCAGGAGAGAAGTTTGGGAACATTCAGTTGCCCGGGCATCCAGAATCATTCCAGGTTGAAAAATTCGGAAATAAAATATTTGTAAATGTAGCTGATGATGATTCAATAATAGTTGCGGACAAGAAGAACCTAAAAGTTATTTCGAAGTGGAGTCTTACAAGTGCTACACAGAACTTTCCGATGGCGTTAGACGAAGGAAATCATCGCTTATTTGTAGGATTCAGAGATCCGGCAAAAGTTATTGTCTATGATACAGAATCTGGAAAAGAAGTTGCAAGTTTTAATACAGCCAGGGATGTTGATGATATATTTTATGATGCTGCTAACAAACAGATTTATATTTCTGGTGGGGAAGGCGCTGTTGATATTTTCAAACAGATAGATGCGGATCATTATGATCTTGTAAATAGGATCCAAAGTGCTCAAGGTGCTCGAACGTCATTGTTCGTTCCGGAATTAAATCAACTCTATCTTGCAGTTCCAGAACATCGAGATCAAGAAGCGCAAATACAAATTTACAAAGTTGGATAATAGTAAAATGATCTGACTACTATTCTTAGGGAACACGTTTTACAATTTTTCCAATTTAGTATTAAATCGTTCATTACACAGCTGAATTTAGCTATTTTGCAGTATTTCGAAATTGTGCTTTCTTATATGTCCTTTTTCTCTATCCCAGATTATTAAATGCGTGAATTTCAAAATTTCAAAGTCCAATTACGATAAATAATACCATTATTTACAAATAGGTAGCAGCGAGATGGAAAATCAAACTCGAGACTCAGATCAACAGAAATCAAAAATCTATTTGATCCTTGTCCGTCCTGTTTGCAAATTTATGCCGGTGTAAGACTTTAATGATTTCAAACTTAATTACTCACGTTCATATTCGCAATATACCTTTCTGTCAGCAACGTTCCTTTCTAAAGTATGCATAATGTTACAGAATCAGGTTATAAAAAATTCAAATATTACCAATATTAATAATAAGGACTATTGAACCGAGCATTAATCTTATTTATTTTAATCCTAGTGTACATAGGTCCCTATATCTTCGTCTATGGTAGAACGGCTACTTGGACATACCCAAGAATAGATGAACGTGACATTAAGGCCTTTGATGAAGTTCAGCCTCACATTAACCCTGTGGCTAACCTCACAAAAGTATATGCAGTGGCCGACGGAAGTGAAGCAAACTACTCATTAAACACGGGATTAGATAACAGGAAGTTTCTTGACTGGATAGGCTTCCCTTTGGTATTGGATGTCAGCAATTACACCCTCAAAGCAGCAGGAGTATATCAGGGGAAAGTAATATTTCATTGCAATCACTTGGAAGCTGATTTTCCAAAGCCCGCTCCTAGTCAGCCTTGGTATATTTATCAGTCCCTGGTAGACAAATATGATAATACGACTATGAACGTTCCGTGTTATGGTGATGCATCATTAATCAATAATAATATCCCAAAAGCATTGTTACTAAACTGGACCATGTCAGGAAGATTAATTGGAGATAGAAATGATCAAATTAGAACGTGGACTGACCACCGAATTGTGGAGATAGCTGATGTCCGGAAATAATCCTTTGAGATATCTTGCTGATAAAGAAGGCGGAGGATGGATAGGATATCGTGGCTTATTTGCATTAATCTTTGTGAGTGGTCAGTTTGCACTTTTTGCTTATTGGGTAACGTACACTGGTGTAACGCTCAGTGCAGGCTGGTTTTATCTGACCCTTATTCCTTTAGTATTTGGACTTTTATTCACTGGGTTTCTTCCTGGCAAAAGTGGCATAACTCCCAGAACCTTCTTAATTTTTGCTCTATGGGCTGTCTTAGGATATGCTTTGTATGATTGGGTACGAGTCCCATTTAATTTAACGGTGGGTGTCCCTTTCTGGGATCACTGGTTTGACTGGGGTGCCAGTACTCTAGGAAGCCAAGGATTGACGATATTTAATTATGGAAATCTTACAACAGGGCTGTTAGGTCACATACTGCGAGGATGGGGATTTGCAATGGCCTACTATCTCTTAGTGAAAAGGGTAACAGCATTCTCTGCTTTTACATTTGCCATGTTTATGACAGTCTTCTATTGGGTTGTCTTTCCCATATTTGTTTTAACTGACGCTCTCCCTCCTTGGATTTGGTTTTTTGTAGCTTGGGCGTCACATATGGGATTTGCCGCTGGATTATGGCTCGCCCCAAAAGTCTTTACATCATTATACGCAAAGAAGGATCAAAAAGTTGAGGCTGTAGTAACAACCTCTCCAAAAATCTTTAAAAATTACGAAAAGAAGGATCAGAAAGAGAAGTCGGTGGCATCAACTTATCACAGGAGTTGGAAGACAACACTTTACGCCATTCTCGCTGTTCAGGGATTTGGACTTGCAATTGGGTTTATTCTCTTTGGATACATAGTTGGTAGTCAGCCTCCATCATCATACCCTGTCTTCGGATATGGCAAACCACCACCTATCGTAATTGAGGGTTTCAGTTCTTACTATTGGGCTATTCCATCAGTGATAGCAGGATTTGTATTCTCATATCTTGGCCGCAGGTCTCACCCTCTCCTATCATGTAATAGTTGTGGTCACACAAACCCAACTGAAGCCATATATTGCAGCCATTGTGGTTCAAAGATGCCGTCTGAAGATTGAACATTTAATTCTTAAGGCTGAAATCTAATTTATTGATAAATATCCCAAATACCACAAAGGAATTCAATAATGCTAATTATGGACAGGGTATAATTCAAGAATACGCTACAAGGACGAAAACATGGACAACCAAAGTCGAATTAATAATTTATGACAGAATAATAAGAACAAATACAAAACTTATTACTAAAGTAGCGGTATTAGTAACGGTAATTGGAATTTAGTGTCGCGTTTTGGAATTTACAAAATCTTTTTGACACTAATTCAAGTGAAATAGCAACTGACCTTGAATTTATTCCAGAAAAAGGTTGGACGAGGGAGGTTGTCAATAAAAAAATAGAGAATTTGAGTAAACCCCTAAGAACTATGAATAATGGCACTCCCAGATTTGATTGGTTTCTGTGAAATTGAGTCTGAAAAACTTGCAAGAGACTTGTGTGAGAATGTGCGATCTGGATATTACGAAGTAGCAAAGTATATTGATGGTTCTGATATCAGAGGGATTGATACCTGTCTCGTTTTTTCAAAAGATATTTTTGAATGCGTTGAAACCAAATCATTCAGAATAAATTTTAGATATCCAACGAGGGATATATTTCTGGCAAGATTGCGGGTTAAAGAGAATAATGCTGAGCTATCAGTTTTAGTTAATCATTGGCCATCCAGAAGAGGGAAGAAAGACGGCTTTGATCAATATGATACAGAATTTTCAAGATGCATGGTTGCAGAAAATTGTGGAAGAATTGTGGACGACCTATTAAAAATTCCCTTTGAAGAGATCAAGTATTTGCCCCATGATATTCTTTCTGATAGAAGATATGTTGACACGATTAATACTCGGTGGAATAAGAATGTACTTTTGATGGGTGATTTTAACGATGATCCATTTGACAAGAGTATCTCAAAATATCTACGTGCCAAAAACGATAGAGAGATATTTATAGAATTGAAAGAAACACTAGAAATTCTTAGGAATACCGAGAGAGACAGAACTGATAAACAACACTACTTGGAATATACAACACCTCTCTATAATTGCATGTGGAATCTTTCTGGCTTTTCTTATTACCATTGGAGAAACAATTCTATAAACCTCTTTGACCAATTTATAATATCACGGGGCCTCTTGTTAGGTGTGCAGAAATTGAAGATGAATCTAGAAAACGTAAGAGTGTTCAATGAAGGATTAACTATTGGAGATAATCTTTCTAATGATTATTTTGTTCCAAAAGATCCCGAAAAATATCATCCGGCCCAAAGAGGAATTCCCATGACATTTGAGTATTTAAGAAATAATGGGCGTATTCCGAAGCATCGAAAACCAAATACAGGTTTCAGTGATCATTTTCCAATACATGGTACTGTTAAAGTACTATAATGAAATAAATGCTTCATGTCGATGGGCTCGGCTCAAGAAGATTAACACAATTTTATTGAGCGGGCAAGAGTGATCGCTCTTTCGAGATCATCATTCAAAATTTCCTGATTTTTATACTTATTATTGAAGTATACCAGGTCGACAATTTTTGCGTTGTCCATATTAACGATGTTTGTAACATTATTTCCATTTCTAGAGCTACCACCAAATATGCGATTGGTATCTCCTGTTAGTACTACAAGTCTGTCTACGATATTGAGTGATTTTGCTGCATTTGAGATTTTAGCTTGAGTTTTTGAAGGTTCTCCCTTAATAACAACTGACACTGCAATCTTTGAACCGTAACTGTCATTGTAAGTAATATCAACTCCCTCTCCAATTGAATTGTCAAAATTCAACTCATTTACATATCCTTCATAGTTTGTCAATGTCAAAAGATTACGTACGGCCTCACGTATGTCATTTTCAATCGTTTCCTTATTGTTAACACTCATCTTGAGCTTGATAAAATCTGATAAGGGTACATTCATTAAACTTCCTCTTATTTTGGATCCAGGATAGATACTTTTTATAGTATCATCAATTATTGATTCGTCTATAATAAACGATCCTCGTTTTGACGCTTCCTCCGTAGCATGATAAAAGATGTTTAACATAGATCTGACATTTCTAAAGTCTGCAAATTCATCATATACTAATTTAATTATAGTTGCAAGGTTACTCTCATGGTCAGAAGTATAAAGTTTATTCTCATCGTAATGTCTTATATATTCAAAGATTATGTCCTTTAATTCACTTAACGTATTAGAACCCGCTAGGTCAATTTTATAATTTGCTTTCTCGAGTCGATCAAAGACTGACGAATTCTCTTTTTTAATTTCATCATATGAAGATGGAGTGAGTATCAAAATTAGAATAGATGACGGTATGTGAGCATTAATTATTGCTTTAATAAAATCTAACGATTCTTTTTTTGAATCAAATTCATCAAATTGAAATATCGTTAATTTATTTAATAGTTTTAGATTCATATCGGCAATTGAGCTTAAACTATTTATCACGCCTTCAAGTGATCTGACTTTTGTGACGTCACTCCTTAATCTATCTTCTATCAGGGACCTAATGATCTGGATCTGTATTTCAGAGAAGTCAGAGCTAAGTATTTCTGGTACATATTGAAAATTTAATTTCCGTTTCCCTTTCAGGATTTCCTCTACTCTATTTCTGAGATTGTTGTTACCACTCAAACTATCTAAAAACCCATAGTTAAATGCCTTTCTCACATATCTACCGTTATCTTTTACTTTATCACATAATAAATAAAGTATATTTCTTCTTAAACTCTCAACGTCATCACGGTTAAATCCTCCAAGTATTGAATCATAAATGTTATGAATATCTCTCGGAGAAACTTGAGATAGATCAATGTACGATGTAACGGCATTATCAACGAGGTCCGGTAGTCCTTTAATGTGAAATGCGAGGTGGGTCTTCCCTGAGCCGACATCTTGAATCATCGTTATTAATCTAAAATCTCTATCTGTTGGTTTTGTTTCATGGAGTTTTGAATAGAGATCAGAAATGCATGTGACTATAGCCTGTCTTGCATCCTTGTGTGTCTTTCCTCCAAGAATTTGACTGTCTGCAAAAGAAGGTGTAGGACTGCTTGGAAATGGGTTTAATTTTAGACCATATGGATACAATTTCATATGCCTCTCACGTATCCATGGAGTAAACCTCTGACAACCACTCCTTCACTCCCTCCAGTGGATAGCTCGTATTCATTATGATAGGTATTGACTATTTGCTCAACAAGTTCATAAAACTCATTCTTACTCAAATCAAATTTTTGGCTTAAATCATTTCTGACGTGACCAAGCTCAATCCAACCTATTGAATTATTTGATCTAGACAGAATGGTATCAAACTCAATTTTGAAATTATCAAGATTGACTAGTGCTTTTTGAGAATCTGGATTTTCCATTTTTAGAAGCTCGATCAAACTGTTTATTGCATCTTTGACACTATTTGAATGACTATCCATTTTTCTTTCTATGAATTTGATACGTTCTATTAAAATCCTGAATTTTGGATCTACATTATTCAGATATTTGAGATATACCTCTGGTGTCCAACAATAGTATGCCGAACCCTTTTTATCAACACATATTTTTCCATCATTAACTAGATTCTCCAAGGTCTGGTCGAGGTCAAATGAAGTAAATTGTTTTTTTAAATCAGATTTTTTTATTCCGTTTGAACCAGTAGAGAGTATCTTCTCTAAAACTAATTCTTCTGATGACATGATAAACTATCAAAATTTTTTTATTTAAATTATGGTGTAATAGAACTGATTACCCATTATCAAGAAATTTAGATCAAGGATAATGTTATTAATTTTTCTTATATATTGTAATTGGGATGAAGATTACTCTTTTCTGATTATTTAGATGATGAAAGTACTAGGGTAACTGACCATATTTTTTCTAATCAACTCATAGATTATGAAACTTGTCGTGATAGAAAAACCAGCAGCGGATAAATCAATAAGTGAATGATTGAATGAATGAATAAATAACTTCGATAAATATTAACCATATTCTACAATATGCCTAAGAGATTTTTTTATACCCTTGATGACTTTAAAAAGAATTTGCATAGATATGATGCGTCGTTAATTGATTACAATGGGAATGCAATCCCATGTATCTACATCAATTCCAAAAGATATGACGATATAATAAGAAAAGTCGCTGGTAAAAAGTTGGCAGTTGATGTACTATTGGATTTATTTCATGATTCAAAGCATGTTTTTGTAGATATACTAATGTCTTACCTTGATTACGGTTTTGATGAAAACTATCTTTTTTATGCCAATGAAATGCCTCAATTCTTCGAAGCTTTAGCAAAAACTGGTTTGATTACAATTGCGCCATCGAGCAATGAAAGCATTTCTCAGGAAAACCTGCTGGTAATTCAGCTTCCAAGGAAAGATAGTGCAGAGAATGCGTACAATCAGATGATGGAAATAATAAATAAAGTATAATGACAAAACGTAGGAAAAAATTATTTGCGACGGCCGGGATTTGAACCCGGGTTACCAGATTGGCAATCTGATGTCCTAGACCAAACTGGACGACCGTCGCATCACTATTGATGAAAAAAATTTGCTTATTTTAACTGTTTCTTTATTTCATATGCAATATTTTTCAGAAAAATTACAAGATAAGATTGAAAATTTCATCTATTTAATCACTGATAACTGACTTAAACTTGATTGTTTTAATCATGAAATTCAATTTTTATGTTCGCTAAATTTTTCTCTCTTTAATTGGTAACTCAAATGATCATGATAACAGTTGAATAGCCTCTACTTTCAGAGACATAGTCATCTTTAACTTCTTCCACAATTATTGTGATGGATATAATGCTGCCTCTTTCACATTTTGATGCATCAATTGTAATGTAGTCATCCAAGATATCAACAGCATTCATACTCTCGTCACTTACGGTATATGATACTGGAGAACTTGACGAGATGAGAAACAGCTCATTTTTGCTGTATTTTCCTAGCCTTACCATTCGCCCTTCTTGAGGCATCGCGTTTACTCTCAAAAGTATTGTCCCACTTCCGTGTTTCGCATATCTTCTCATAGAATTAATAGAAACTTCAAAATGAAATGGATAGCCGGCAGTATTTTCTGCCATTTTATTTATACCGTCATTCATAACTATGTCAACCTTCTTTATTGTATTACAGAAATTTCTTATCCAAGTATTAGTGGTTTTAACTACATTGTCGATAGAATCTTTTCTTTTGGAGGATTCTTCATTGCTTAATTGATATCTATCTACCCAATCTTTATAGTCCCCACTTATGTCGCTTATAAACTCCATACAAGTATTTTGGTAATCTTCAATGCTTGTTGCTCGTTCAGAACTGGAATCGGTTGCGAACATAGGATAACATCAAAACATTAGTAATTAAGATTTAAGTGTCATTAATATGGGCTAATTATCAATGGGCCATTTTGAATTAAATTTAGATGATATTCAATTATGATATTTTTCATTTTTCCTGCATAATAAATACAGTACAATAATATAAGAAATTCACCCATTCAGGTTAACAGATGAGTTTTTCTAACTTGTATTCAGAGCTGCTATTTAATATTAGGTATCATAACAAAGAAATTCAAGAATCGTTAAAAAAAAGTCCCAATGTTGCGTATCAGCTAGTCAATCAATTGTCACAATTCACTGGATCAAGATATCACGTAATCTTAAACTTACATTTTCCAGATCCAAAGAAAATTTACGACGTAGAAGACTATGGTACAGAAAATTTGGGCTTGGTGGTAGATAAGTTCCGAAAAAGGTTTCCTATTCCTAGAGAAGTTATCAAACAAAAAGCTATAGAATTTTTAGGTGACGTTACACCTCAGGATGCCTACATGTATGAAGGTAAAGAGGGGTTGAAGATTTTAATTGATCATGGGAGAATAGAAATTTTACCTGGTTCAATACACCTTTGGTGTAGAATTGATGAAAATTTAAAAAAATTTTGTGATTGGTTAATGCAAGAAGTGTTTCTAACTAATACTACCATATCTAAATAGTATTTGATATATTTGATCAAAAATTACTTTCAATCATTTTTAAACGTTTTAAGCTAAAAGGTTCAATCACTTTTATAATATATAGTGATTAAATTTTGAAAATACAAAAAATCTTCTAATTCGTCAGCGTAAACTGTACCGTGCCAAAGTTACTTTCATTCCAATTTTCAATCGGGTAACATATGGTACTCAAATAATAACATCTGTATAAAAGAGAACATACATAATTCTAAGTTTCTCGTAAAGTCAAGTATTTGGATTGACATCCATTTTATAGTAGAAACTTACAAGTCGGGACAATCTGTAAAATCCATACAGAGCTATGAACATGAAATTTTCAATTAAATATTATCAAAATTGTTTTTTCATTCAATAAATGATTTCTTGTTAATCTACTTGTGATTAATCTTGTCTATGATATTTGCTAGCTTGACATCGTAATCCGTAATTCCACCTGCATCATGAGTGCTTAGTTTAATTGTGACGGTATTATAGACATTTGACCAGTCTGGATGATGATTAATTTTTTCGGCTTCCAAGGCAATTCTTGTCATGAACCCAAAAGCTTCGATGAAATCTGAAAATCTGAAAGACTTTTGCAATTTTCCTTCTTTTAACTCCCATCCATTCATCCCCCTAACAACATCTTCTAATTCTTTTCCAGATAATTTCTTGTACTTTATTTGAGACATAACAGTTATTATCATAATTCTTTTATTTATAGGCTTTTCATTTAGGATATTATTCCTTTGTTGACCAAATTCCCTTCACCAATTTATTTTTGAATTTGAAATCATTGTAATTGCAGCAATAGTTTTACAATCTATTATTTTTCCAGAAATACATTTTTCTAGAGCAGAACTTAATTTAATTCGTTTAATCTTAATTTCTTCATCTTCATCCTGTGTCAGTCTTTTTTTGGATATTTTCAGGTTTGATGCTAGGAAGAAGTACATTTTTTCAGTATCATAGCCAGGAGCAAGATAACACTGAAATAGCGGTGTTAATTTTCCAGAGTATCCTATTTCTTCATTCATTTCACGCCGTGCTGCGCCCTCAGGAGTTTCGCCTTTCTCAATTTTTCCAGCAGGTATTTCTATCAAACTATTTTTTGTAGCAATTCGAAATTGTTCTACGAGTACTATATTTCGCTTATTATCTAATGCAATGATTCCTACGGAATCTGGATGTTCAACTATTTCTTTCTCCACGACCTTATCTCCCAAATAATACTTATCTGATCTGACTGTAATATTTCCTGAGTAAAGTTTCTTGCTACCCAAAATAATGCGTTCATCCATTTTTATTAGCATTTAATTTGAATATACTTTATGTTTGTTTAGTAGAATTAGTAAAATGAATTACAAATAACTCAAGGGGGAAGATTAACAATAACAAGTTAATATTGACCTTGAAGATTATTTGCTCAAAATATCAGAGAATGAATTCTGCCTTCAAAACAGTAATTTTAAACTCCTAGTTTTGCATAGGTCAGTCCAATAAATTAGATGATATTAATGATTTCACTCAAAGCATTAATTCTAACTGGCCATGAAAAGCTCCTGTTCCAAGGTTGGTTAAATAGTACCCCCATTCTAGGATGCACGAGATCACTGAAATTTATCGGTGCATCATCAACTAGGATATCAAATGGATAATCTGTCTTAGGTGCATCATCGTACACAAACAATAGATCGTCACAATGAATCTTGTGTAAATCTAACCATTTTATAACATTGCTTACAGATGATCTATATCTTTTTGTCAAGATGGATATTCTGAATCCTCTATTGTGAAGATTAGATACTATATTACCAATTGAAGGCTCTGTCGAAGGAATATCCACCCATCGCTTATCCCATATATACGTAAAAATATCCGAAACCTCCGTAATTGAAATATTAAGAACTTTTGAAATATCCCATGAAATAATATTTTGTTTGGTTATATTGGAATTCTTTCGTTTATTGAATTCCTCTGCCCAAACGACCATAGTGTCTGCAAGAACAGAATCCAAGTCAATTGCAAGTTTTCTTCTAGAAGCCAAGTCACGCATCGTATTTGATAATTAGTTGCAAAAAATGCTATTTATTTTTTGATTTATAATATTATATTCTTAATTCAAAAATAAGAATCAAATCATATATTACAGTTTGAAAGTTAAACTCTAGAATAAGAGAATCTTCTTAAAGCAGGAACAGCAAAAACTTTACAGTTATGTCTTCTGAATCTAGACATAAAAGTAAATTTGATGGACGGATAGGACTATTAAAAATATTTGCAGGTATCATAAATCCCAGTGAAAAGGGTGAAATACCGTTAACCCTCAATGTGCATGGAACGATTGTGTCAGGACTGATGATTGGCATGAAACCTTATTACGAACAAATACGGAAAATATTCGTTGAAGCGATGAAAAGCTCATCTCGAAAACATGCCTCTGTTGCTAAAGAAGAGTTTAAGAAGGTCTTTGATAAGATAGAAGAGCCACCAAATTCGAAGGAACTAGTAGAAGGGGAGTACGAATTTAACCATATATTTATGAGAAATACAAAAATTTACAATGGGGCACAAGTTATCCCTTCCACTGGAACTACATATTGGATTGGAAAAATAGAATCGGTTGATGGATTCTTTCTTGGTATGATACAACCTTTAGAGACCTGACAGTTAATTTTCATATCAACATCTGGCACATCTTGCGAAGTCTGACAAAGTAATTACTAGTTTAAGAACTGGATATGCTACAGAATAAAGGCTAGATAAAGACCAAACTAGTTATAACGATTTATTGGATGCCTTAAACTTTATTACACCGAAATTTTAGTTTCTACCTGTGACAAATTTCTTTAAATCATTTTGCGAAACAATAACTAGGTCTGACAAAAACATTAGGTTTGCAGCTATTGTGGATCATCATGGAACAATACTGGCTTCCTCCGAAAGGAAAGGAATTAAACCATTGTTAAATGAAGAGCAAACTGCCCAATATGCACTTGCCGCTGTGACCAGGCAATATACGAGAATCAGATGGCAGTCAATACTAGGAAAAATCGATTATACATGCTCGAGTTATGAAAAATTATTGAGGATAACTATACCCATAACTGATTCTAGAAATCATTTATGCTTCGTCATCATTTTTACCCTTGATGTAACTACGAAGAATTTTCACCACATAATTATGAATATAGTAAAACCAATTGTTAAAGAAAAAGAAAAGGAATTGTTGAATAGAGCGTAGTCCATACCGTATATACTTCAAATCTTGACATTCTTATTAAAGGGGTCTCTAAATTAGGTGAACAAGGCAGAAAGCCTGGGTGTTTGATAATATTGATATATTCCTCTTCTATTTCCATTATAACAAATTATGCCAAAGGAAAGGATTAAATTTTTTAGGTCATATGAACCACATGGCCTTGAACAGGATATTAATAATTTTTTAGAGAATGAGACAAAGGCTGTAATGGATATTTCTTTTTTACATACAGTCACAGGACACGGAAACGAAATTTTTTATGACGCATATATTCGGTATACACCAAAATCAGTGAAGTCTAAGGAAGCGAATTATTAAAAGTAATCAGAATTTGAATTACCTGTTATCAATAATTGGACTCATGACAATCCGCTAATTTGATGCTAATTTATTTAATATAATTTCGATATGCCCTTGCGGCCAAAGCGGCAAGTCGCAATGGTTCTGGTTTACCACCTTGTATAACTAGCGAGTTTAGCAAATTCGAAGTATCAGAAAGGGTTAGTCCCCAGTGACGTACAAATATTGTTTTTCCAGTCCACAACTTTAATGGTTTTCGCTCTTCAAGTCTCAAATAATCTTTAATTTTTTGTTTTTTATTGATTCCATAAACAGAGTTTTTCAATCCAAGTGAACTTTTAGATGAAATGGCTATTACTGGTAACCCTGTTATTTCATTGATATATTTACCATTTATAATATTAAATAGGCTGATTATTAATCCTCCTAGAAGAACACAGTTAATATCATTTCTTCCAAGACGATCAACCATAGAGAGTACTTTGTCAGTGCTATCGTTTCCACCTACAATTGTATCTGTATATATAATACCATCTACTACTAAATCGCGCCGCATAACTATACCTGCTAAAATAGACTTCTTGTCATGTCTTTCAAAACTTTCTGCAATTGCAAGAACTCTAATTCCTTTTTTACTGTAATGAATTCGCACCAACTAAAATAGTATTGGATGCAAATTATAATTAAATCCTTATTTCAGTGCAATAATTCATTTTTCAAAACCACTGTACTGCGTTTATAATTAATAAAGAAAGGGTCTAAATATCATATTCACAATTATGCTTATGTGGACGATAATAAAAATAAGGGGCAAAAAAGAGCCAACAGTCTGATTAATGAAAGCAGCCCTTATCTTCTCCAGCACGCGTATAATCCTGTTGAATGGTATGGTTGGACTAAAGACGCGCTTGAGAGGTCAAAGAAGGAAGATAAGCCAATTTTCTTGAGCATCGGATACAGTTCATGTCATTGGTGTCATGTGATGGCTCATGAATCATTTGAAGATAGTGATATTGCAAAAATAATGAATGAAAATTATGTAAATATTAAAGTTGACAGGGAAGAAAGACCCGATATTGATGATATCTATCAAAGAGCGTGTCAAATGTATACCGGTACTGGAGGTTGGCCGTTATCTGTTTTTCTAACTCCTGATCAAAGACCTTTCTACATCGGTACTTATTTCCCAAAAGAAAGTAGACATGGTCTACCAGGATTTGGACCTATATTGCTAAGATTAGCTGATGGATACAAAAATAGACGGAATGAAGTTAACTCTTCCAGTCAAGAATTCATTACCGCATTAAGAGAGTCTTCTACTGATATAGTATCGGATAACGAATCAGAATTAGAAAAAACAATCCTAAATGAAGCAGCCGTGACATTATTGCAATTGGCTGATAACTTATATGGAGGGTTCGGTAATGCGCCAAAATTTCCAAATGCATCAAATTTGCTGTTCCTATTGAGAGCATTTGATTATTCTGGAATTACCAAATACAGAGACTTTGTACTTTTTACAGCAGATAAAATGGATTCAGGAGGGATACATGATCATGTGGGTGGAGGTTTTGCACGTTATTCAACCGATCAGAGATGGCTAGCCCCACATTTTGAGAAAATGCTATATGATAATGCCCTTCTTTCAGTCCTCTATTCTGAAATTTATGCAATCACCTTAAATCCGAATTATTTGAATGTGCTTCAAAAAATTCTTAGATACGTTCAAAGAGAGATGACATCAAATGATGGAGCTTTTTACTCCTCACAGGATGCAGATTCTGAAGGAGAAGAAGGAAAATATTATTTGTGGTCGTACAAGGAACTTGAAAAAAACATAGATCGGGAAGTCGTTGAGATATTTGCAAATCGATTTGGAGTTACTCAAGGAGGTAACTTTGAGGGCAAGAATATTTTAAACAAGCAGTCATCTCTTCAAAAATTATCAGAGAGATATTCCAAAACTGAAGAGTGGATAACCGATAAGATTGAGTCTTCATTAGAAGAGCTTTACCAAATTAGACTCAACAGAATCAAGCCAGGTACTGACAGAAAGATACTGACCTCGTGGAATGGGCTCATGATTTCAGCCTTTATTAGCGGATACAAAGTAACTGGCAATCTAAGTTACCTTGAAAGTGCACAAAAGGCTGTTAGATTTATTGAAAATAATTTAAGAAATAGAGGAGATAGACTAAATAGGGTTTTTAATAAAGTTTCAAAAATTTCTGGATATCTTGATGATTATGCTTTCTATATAGAAGCTTTAATTAGTCTTTTTAGCGTAGAATCAAAATCTTACTATCTTCAAAGAGCTATAGAATATACTAATTCAATGATTGAACATTTCTGGGATGATGAAACAAATGATTTTTTCTTTACTCCCGACGACAATGAAAAACTCATTGTAAGAACAAAAAATCACTACGACCTTGCAATTCCCAGTGGAAATTCCGTGGCCACTTCCAATTTAATCAAGTTATATTATTACACCCAAAATGAAGACTTTCTTGCAAAAGCAGACCAGATGATAAGAAGGATGTCAAGGCCAGCATCTGGAAATCCCTTTGGATTTGGTCAGTTACTCTCAGCAATATATTTGAGAATAAAGACACCATTGGAAATTTCTATAATAAAGCGCGGTAACCATTCAGAACTTGGCAATTATTTAAACAGAAAATTTCTTCCGAATGCAATTACAGCGATAGTGAACGAATCGGAGCTATCAGAGCTCGAAGCCTATCCATATTTTAAGGAAAAATCAATTAGCAATAACGAGAAGGAATTTGCATTTGTCTGTAAGAATTTTAGCTGTTCTCTTCCTATTAATACTATAAATGAACTAGAAAAAAATATTTCATAAAAGTGTGTAGCCAGTTAAACAAATTTCACTGACATAACGTGTAAATATCATCAATTATTTCACATCATTATCACAATAATTGTCAAAATCCAATACGATATATTCTGACTTGAAAAATGACTTTAATCCTCTTACATGGATATCAAAGTACAGACGAAATTCTATATACTACCTAACGATTATGGTGCTATTCTATCATTTAATTGGATTAATTATCATGGTTATAGGATCTGTCATAGTGGATTTGGTAGTGAATAACTATGATGAACCCGCAATACCATTGACGGTATTTTCAGTTATCTTTGCTGGTCCCTTTGAAGAAACGATATTTTTTGGGATCCCATTCTATCTAACCGGTAACAATCTTGTAACTTTTGCAGGAGGTGTTATTTGGGCCTCATTGCACATTCTAAATACTCCGACTGTCCAAGTTAGTAGTCTTGCATATTTAACTTGGCTATTTGTAACACCATCTATTTTTGCTAGTCTTAGGACCTGGATAAGTGGAAAAGGATGGTTTGCAATACTTGCGCATTCAATATGGAATTTGATTTTTTTTGCAGCTGGATGTACAAACGGGGAATTTCCTTGTCGAATAGTTAATGAGAAAGACTTTTTTATCGATATTGCCTATGTTTCAACTTCTATTGTTTTTATATTGCTCACATACTTTCTATATCTACGATACGAAAATAAAATGGTCTCTAGATCCATAAAATGAATATATGTCACTCTGATTACTCTTGGTAGTGGGTAGATCGCTGTTAATTAGAAGATTTGAAAAGACAATGGTGTTGATTTAATTAGCTGGCAATGGTCTAAATAACGTCTAGTTTTTACTCTATACGTGGCCAAAATAGTCCTCCAATTAATATGTGACGAGTGTAACCAAATTATTTTGGAAAAAGAAGGCCAGGAAAATTTAAGTTATGAAAAATTCCCAATTACAGATGATGAAGCTTTAGAGATTGATAAGACCCATAGAGGACATGAATGTCATATTGAGGCCGTAGAAAAAACTTAGCCATAAACCAGAAAATCAGGAAGTCAAACTTTAAATTATTTATCGGTTCACCAATCACAATACTTGCCAATAACGACTATTTTTGTTATCCCTCCGAGGCAAGTCTACTCCAGTTAACATCCCAGTTAACTGTAATATTCATCCATGACAAACAACTTCTGATTTGGAATAAGAATCAAAGCTGAGCCGTGTAAAACAGGCAATTGTCAGATAAGTTTACTTGATGGTTTCCTTAAAATAAATAAAATGGAGAAAAAATGGATTTCTGATTTTCTGGGCGTAGGATATCGATATACTGATATCTACATGAATATTTTAATACTGTTTACCGACAGAAAAGTTGCAATTAAAACATGGAATGAGAACATCCATTGGTGGCCAGATGACCAAATAATTTTAAGGTTTATTGAAGACGAAGATTATTACTGGTTCATCCTTTATCTACAAGGAAAGGACCTTTTTTCAAAAGAAAACATTGGTTTTCTTAAAAAGAATCAGTTGACCCAAAATTACCTTCGATTCAAGAAGAATTATGATGAAAAAACCATTCTTCGATTTGCACAATACAAGTCATTGGAAAAGAAAATCGCAGACAAGGGTCAAAATAATAAAGATGCTGAAAGTGAGACTGGCAAGAATGCTAATTACGAACTTAATATATTTAAAAGAATGAAGAGTATTTATGATGTAAAATTTCTAAAAATTAACGAACTTGATGATAATAGTTTTGAGTATTCTTTGATAAAAAACGTAGACACCCAATATGCTTAGAGAATTTCGTTGCATCCAGGATTGCTCTGATTGTTGTATTTACCGGCAGTATTATCCTTCAGTTGATTATGGAAAAATAGGCGTTCTTCTTTTGCCCGAAGAAAAAAAGGAAATTGAAAATCTAGCTCAAGCCCACAAAATTAATTTAACTATATTTCCAAGATTGGGAATTGGCGTTAATAAAAAGTCAAATGGTCCTAGTCAGGTAATTGCGTATCAACTTATGGGTACGGATATGAATGGTGATTATTGTCCATTTTTGGATATCAAGAGTAGTAATCGTTCCCCACATGGGGGTTTTAACTGCATGATATATAATAGAAGACCCCTGTCTTGCCGTGCATATCCAGCAATAAAAGAGAATAAAATGGAAGTAGAACTTGATAGCAATTGTAGATTCTCATGTCAACATTCTAATCAAGTAGGTAAGAACTTGCTTGATAATGAATTGAGTGCGTTAACACGAATAAGCAATAATTTTGAGAGGTTTGCCGAGCAGGTAATATGGCGCTATGCAACGCATGTTGGAGAAAAGCCCTTCATGAAACTTTTACTGCCAAGAGGGTGGTATTTACAAGACAAATCATAATCATCATCAGCACTATTATTATGACTGACACATTATGAATTAATACTTGATTTTGAATACATTACTGTGGTTCCCTTTTTTATTTCAACTATTCTACTGACTGGAATCAATTCAAACTTTGAGGATAGTAAAATGAATTCTTTCAGCGGAATGGTGACAATATTATCAAAATCACGATATGAAACCTGGTAAAGTTCTATATCATCGTAGAATCTTGCTTTACTTAATATTTCTTCAAGTTTGCCTTTCTTTTTCCTCATTCCTTATAATACATCAAACCGCCACTATCAATTATTTTTTTTATTAATGGGGGAAATGGAGAGATGGAGAAATTTTTTCCATTGGTTATATCGTGAATTTGATTCTTTTCAATATCTATTTTCAGCATATCATTGTCAGAAATTTGTTCCAATGTTGACGTTTCGATTTCAAGAGGGAGTAAATATCCACCATCAACACAGTTACGATAAAAGATTCGCGCGAATGATGGTGCCAGTACTGCACTGATTCCAGAATGAGAAAGAGCTATTGGAGCATGTTCTCTGCTTGATCCACATCCAAAGTTATTTCCTGCTAGAATGAAATCACCCTTGGATACTTTTTTTGAAAAATCGTTATCGATCCCCTCCATGGCATGTTTTGATAACTCATCATGATCGTGGATCTTTAGATACGGACCTGGCAGTATTACATCTGTGTCTATATTATCCTTGTCATATTTATGAACAATTCCTTTCAAATTCATTTCGATACATCCCTAGGATCGGTTATTTTGCCTTTGATTGCCGAAGCAGCAACTACCAGAGGAGATGCAAGGTATGTCTTTGATTCAATATGTCCCATCCTTCCTGGAAAATTCCTGTTGGTAGTACTGACACAGACTTCATCCTTTGCCAAGACCCCCATATGAGCACCACAGCAAGCACCACAGGTGGGAGGACCAACTACTGCTCCTGCTTCCATAAAGATATCAATCAAGCCCTCCTTCAATGCCTTCAGATAGATAGATTGCGCAGCAGGTAAAACTTCAGTTCTAATCTTTACCTTCTTTCCTTTTAAAATTTGAGCAGCTGATCTCAAATCCTCTAATTTTGCTCCAGTACAGGATCCTATATAGGCCTTGTTGATTTCAACGCTTTGCAACTCTCTAGCAACAGCAGCGTTTTGTGGTGAATAAGGCTTTGCGACAATTGGTTCAAGTCTATCGATTTCATAAGTATACTCCTCTAAATAATGGCGGTCATCTCCTAAAATTGGTTTGTACGGATCTGCTGTTCTTTCTCGGATATACTCTTCTGTAATAGAATCGGGCTCGATTATTCCGTTTTTTGCTCCTGCCTCTGTGGTCATATTTGTAAGTGTCAGTCTTTCTTCCATACTCATGTCGCTTACCGCATCTCCGGCAAATTCCATGGCCTTGTAATTTGCTCCATCGGTTCCAATATCACTTATTATTTTTAGGATTATATCCTTGGCCATTATATGATCTGGTTTTTTCCCAATTAACTTAAAGAGAATGGATTCTGGTACCTTTAACCAGATCCGTCCGTGCATCATCGCATAAGCAATATCAGTATGCCCCAAGCCTATTGCAAGTGCTCCAAGAGCTCCAGTTGTATTGGTGTGAGAATCACCCCCGACGTAGAACTCTCCTGGTAATACTAAGGCTTCCTCATGTGAAAGGGTATGACAGATGCCGTATTGTCCAAGTCCGTACTTAAAGTGCTTTTTAATTCCATATTTTATTGCCCAGTCTGTAAGCTTTGTAATATTTTCTGCAGAAATCC
>Ga0193719_10000197_pt1 | contig 21144 bp, 14 predicted proteins | sample U2a2metaG_FD_160103 | JGI IMG/M metagenome (GOLD analysis project Ga0193719, IMG submission 160103) | Soil microbial communities from a riparian zone of the East river system, Colorado, United States - U2a2 | ecosystem: Environmental > Terrestrial > Soil > Riparian zone | place: USA: East... | reverse complement strand
TAGTCACCTTGGAAACGTAAACACCATCCAAGGCGTGAGGAAAGCTAAAACGGTTATCCTAAGTTTGTCAGCCGTTCACATGATGCCGTGATTCGCGTTTAGGATGAAGCGGGCAACGTGATTGACACGCACCAAGCACACTGACGATTTCAAAGAGTGGTGAAGTGTTGCGACCTGAATGAGCAGCTGGGCCACGACGCCGTAGGCGACGGCAACCTTGTAAATGTTGCGCCGCTTTAGCTCGGCGAAAAAATTGCGCAGGTCCATTGCGAGCTACCTGCCAGGTCCGATCTGCTCCGGACGCGAGAGCAGCTGCTGGAAATCCGGACGGTTACGGATCGGATCCCAGACTGGGTCAATCTTCAAACGAGCGATGGAAACTGCCTCGCCCGCCGGGATGGAGAGCAAATGTCGAAGTCTCTTAATAGCTTCCTCAGGTGCGCCTGCATGCGCCTCGATTTGCGCGAGCCCGTTCTGGAAATATGGACCAACCAGAGCATCCTTTTCGATGGAGATTGTATCGGCCGCTTGTCTAGAAAGGCGCAGAGCATCGGCATTGCGCCCGAGGGCAAGGTAAACCCAAGGCAGCCTCGTCATGGTGAAAGTGTCATCCGGCCGCTCTCTGAATCTGGCCTCGAGTAACGGCTGGGCTTCTTCTCCAGCGGATTTAGCTTCGTCAGACTCTCCTGCCAGCACGCGAAGGGCGGCACGTCCGGCGAGCTGCTCGAGATGCGCAAGATCGTCGTTGCTCACGTCCTTCTCGAAAGCTTGAAAAGCATCGGTGAAATGTCTTTCGATGACGTCGAGATAAGCCCAGATACCAATGATAGCTCCCACATCGCCAAGACCGCGGCGGCGGCTAGTGGTACTGACTTTGGTGCCCTCTGGAAAACCATCGAGAGCTCGCCGGGCCGAGCCGGCATCGCCCGTCGCGTTGAGGCGAGAGGTGAGAATAAAAAGCGCTGCCTGCGCGTTGTGCGGATCGATGGCGAGAGCTCGCAATTCGGCACGCTCCGCATCCTCCCACAGACGCAATGCCAGATAAGTATTTCCGATATTCATCGGGATTGTAGTGTCGCGCGGATCGAGCTCCTGCGCTCGTCGAAAATCGGCCAGCGAGCGCTCCCATTCACCGCGGCGGCGATAAACCGCCGCGCAGTATTGTCGCGCTAAAGCGTTGTTGGGTTGCAATTCCAGCGTCCGGTTAAACTCCGTCAGCGCGTTCTCGTATTGGCGATGACCCCAATAGAAGAATAACCCCAGCGCCAAGTGCGCTTCCGGCGAATTCGGAGCCAGCGCCAGAGCGCGGTCGATGATCGACTCCACCTCCTCTAATTCCGCTGGCGCCAAAGAAGAAACGTACCAGTGCCGCGATAGCCGACTGCGCGCGAGCTCCGCAGCAGCCTCAGCAAAGTTTGGATCGCGTGCCAGCGCCTGTCGGTAAAACGCGTCGGCACGATCGTAGGCGTCCGCGGTCAGACTACTTTCGGCCTGGCGAAACTCATACTCACCTCTCAAATAAAGATCGTATGCCTCCGTGTTGCGTTGTTCGTGGGTGGGAAGCGAAACGGCAAGCTTGATCTTGAGCGCGTCCACAATTGAGCGTGTGATTTCATCCTGCAGCGCAAAGACGCCCTGTAGTTCGCGCTCGTAAGTTTGCGACCAAAGATGAAAACCGTTGCGCGCATTAACTAACTGCGCGCTAATACGAATCCGGTTACCCTCGCGTCGCAAACTTCCTTCAAGCACGTTCTCGACATTTAGCTTTTTTCCAACCTCGCTCGCGTTCGCGTTCTTTCCCTTGAATGAGAACGACGAGGTGCGGGCAACGACGCGCAGCCCGTCGATTTTCGCCAATGCGTCGAGAATCTCCTCGCTCATGCCGTCGCAGAAATATTCCTGATCTTTTGCTTGGCTCAGATCGAGGAATGGCAGCACAGCGATACTGGCCGGGATCGGACGCCGGACTAATTCGCTCTTCCAAACGATCACGCCCACGGCCGCTACCAGGGCGACCAACGACGCGATCAACACCGCAGTAGTTGGATTCCGCCACACCCATTTCTTTCCGCGCGTGAAAACTCCAATGCGTCGGGCCCGAATTGGTTCGTGCTTTAGCCAGCGTTCAAGGTCCTCGGCCAGCGCAAGGGCGGAGGCATAACGGCACTGCGGATCTTTCTCGAGGCATTTGAGACAGATCGTTGCCAAATCTCGATCTATTTTTGGATTCCAGAGCCGCGGTTGCCGCGGCTCGCTGTCCAAAACCAGCCGGATAGTTTCAAAGGTCGTCCCTCCAGCAAAAGGCGGATGGCCAGTGAGCAATTCGTAGAACACGGCGCCAAGTCCATAGACATCTGTAACGCTGCTGACGGCCGCGTTGTTGCCCACGGCTTGTTCGGGCGCCATGTAACTTGGCGTGCCTATCACGTCAAGCGTGTGCGTGACCGTGCTTTCTTTCTCCATCAATCGCGCCAGACCAAAATCCGTCAGATGAGGTTCACCTTTTGCATCGAGCAGGATGTTTCCCGGTTTGATGTCTCGATGAAGAATGCCGCGCTCATGTGCGTAATGAACAGTTCGCGCCACTTTCGCAATGAGTTCCGCAGCGCGCCGCGTCGGCACCGGTTCGTGCTTGACGACTTCTTCTAGTTGGCCGCCTTCGACGAATCCCATGCTGAAGTAGCAAGCGCCGCCGCGCTCACCGACTTCATAGATTGGGACGATGCATGGATGATTTAGGCTCGCAGCCGCTTCCGCTTCCAAACGAAACCGCTTGAGATGCGCCTTCGTGGCCCACTGCCCGAGGCCAATGACTTTTAAGGCGACGGTGCGGTTGAGACTTCTTTGTCGCGCGCGATAAACGACTCCTTGGCCGCCTCGACCGATTTCCTCCAGCAATTCGTAGTCACCGAAGTCCATCAGCACGTCCGCAGCATGTGCACGGACGCTATCGCCCGGCAGTGGTGTTGACTCCTTGTCCTCACTTTCGCCGGCGAGCGGGCCGAGGCCTGTCTCTAAAACGCAGGCCGGGCACAATCCTTTAGGCGCATCACCGAAGATTTTATCTCCGCAGTTTTCGCAGACTTTGCTCGCGGTCTTCATCCTGCGCGCAACACGGATATCAAATGTCGCAGTTCATCCTCAACCTCGCCGGGCTGTGCCACAGTGTGGGCGATTTCCTCGCGCAATAGCACCCTGTAGCGTTGGCGAAATCGATGAAACGCCTGCTTCACCGCATTTTCTGTCATGCCTAATTGGGCACCGATCTCAGCTTGGAGGGGCCGGCTTTGTTCGCGAACGAGGAATTCCTTCAACTGGTCAAACAACGTCGCGTTGCCAGCTGCACGATACTCGGTCTCCAGACGCGCGAGCACCTGCTCCAGCACCGTCAGGGCCCAACGACGCTCGTAAATTTGGTCCGCGGTTAATGTGTCCGCCGGTTCAAAACCGGCGCGGTCGCGCTCGCGGCACTCCTCCAGTGGAATCAACCGCTCGCCTTCGCCCCGTTTGATGGCCATGGCGCGCTGGTGCTCGTTCGTTAGGAAATGTTTGAGCGACGTGAGCAGATAAGAACGCAAGCGCCCTTTCTCCTTGCGGACAGTATCCAAATCTCTGCGCTCCAGCAGCAGCGCAAAGAAACCTTGCGTGAGATCCTGCGCCTCCTCTGGTCCGCAGCCCCGCCGTCGTACAAAACCGTAGAGTGGCCGCCAGTAAGTGCGGCAAAGTTTTTCGAGCGCCGCCTGTGCCGCTGGCGACGGACCTTGCGCCTCCAGCACCACGCTCCAATGTGTTGTTGCAAACGCGATCGCCCCGTTTTGCGTGCTCGGGCCAATCCGATTCTCTGACGCCTGATCATCAGCAGGCACATTGCGATACAAGTAAAAAGTCGTGCGAACGTCAAGGCTGCGCCGAGGGGGATTCTATTGATCCTGTCTCTGTGGAATCTGCTTTTAGGATGCCGCCGCGCCCCGACCGTACCAGTCGCAAATTCTTTGTGTTCTTCGCGCCCTTCGTGGTTAATTGCTCCCAGTTATGCAGGAAGAACGCAAAACTTTAGATGAAAGCGCAACGATGGCGGACATCGAACGTCTTCGTCATTCGGCGTCGCATGTCCTAGCCTTTTGTCATGTCGAGCGGAGTCGAGACATCTCTCACCATTTTCCATGAACGAAGACCGCAAAACTTTAGAGCAGCGCGCGACGATGACCGATCTGGAGCGTCTGCGTCATTCGGCGTCGCACGTACTAGCGACGGCGATCTTGAAAATTTGGCCGGAAGCGCAGTTTGCGGCCGGGCCGCCGGTCGAGAACGGGTTTTATTACGATGTCGATCTTCCGCACCGCATCTCGCCCGAGGATTTCGAGAAAATCGAGGCGGAGATGAAGAAGGAGATCAAAGCGAATCATCCATTCGAGCGCGTAGAAGTTTCGCGTGACGAAGCGCTCGAGCTTGGAAAGAAAGGACGTCTTGCAGCGCTGAGCGAACGTCCCGAGCCGAGCAAATACAAGATCGACATCATCGAAAATATTCCGCCTGACGAGAAAATCTCGCTGTATCGCAGCGGCGATTTTATCGATCTTTGCGCGGGACCCCACGTCATGCGCACCGGCAACATCGACGCGTTCAAGCTCACCAACGTGGCGAGCGCTTATTACAAAGGTGACGAAAAGAATCCGCAACTCCAGCGCATTTACGGCACCGCGTTCAAAACGAAGAAGGAACTCGACGATTACTTCGCGATGCTCGAGGAAGCGAAGAAACGCGACCATCGTAAACTCGGGCGCGAACTGGAACTCTTTGTTTTCGATGACGACGTCGGTCCCGGTCTTCCGATGTTCCTGCCGCGCGGCGCGGTCATCGCCGATGAATTGGAAAGGCTCGCGAAAGAAACCGAGTTCGCTGCCGGTTATCAACGCGTCCGCACTCCGCACATCGCGCGCGAAAGCTTATACAAGAAGAGCGGTCACCTCCCCTACTACGCCGAATCGATGTTTCCGCCGATGGTTTTGTTCGCGGACGGCAATGCCGCGTCGTATTGGGGATGCAAATTACCTGCCTACCTTCGCGAAAGAGAGGAAATGATTTGGAACGTTTACTCCGAACTCATCGATAAGATCTGCGCGGATGAATCGCGTTACGCGAAAACTGAGGAAGCGATCAATGCTTTATGGAACGAAGTTGCTGATGTTGATAAGCAGCACCTCGATTTTGCAGCGAAAGAAGCTCTGTTTTTGCGTCTAATGCGACGCCGCAAGGGACCACCAGAGTTTTATTACCTCAAAGCGATGAATTGCCCGCATCATCACAAGTTGTTTGCGGCGGTTCCGCGCAGTTATCGTGATCTGCCATTACGGCTGGCCGAGTACGGGACTTGTTATCGCTACGAGCAGAGCGGCGAGTTATTCGGGCTGATGCGGGTGCGTTCGCTACAGATGAATGATGCGCATCTCTACATGACCCCAGAGCAGTTCGAGGCGGAGTTCAACGCCGTGAACGAGATGTATCTGAACTATTTCAAGCTCTTCGGGATCGACAAATATCTGATGCGTTTTTCCACGCACGATCCAACGAAGCTCGGACAGAAATTTGTCGATGAACCAGAGCTTTGGAAACAAACAGAAGTGATGACGAGAAACGTGCTGAAAAATTCTGGGATCGATTACGTCGAAGTTCCGAATGAAGCCGCGTTTTACGGGCCAAAGATCGACGTCCAAGCCTGGAGCGCGATCGGCCGCGAGTTTTCAATCGCGACGAATCAAGTCGATTTCGCCCAACCGCGCCGGTTCAATCTCGTTTACAAAGATCGGGATAACACTGACAAGACGCCGCTTTGCATCCATCGCGCGCCGCTCGGCACGCACGAACGTTTTATTGGATTTTTAATCGAACATTACGCCGGCAACTTCCCGCTCTGGTTATCTCCCGAACAGGTGCGCATTTTGCCCATAGGCGATGACGCGAAAGTGCTCGAATATTCGATGTCGATCGTAAATGAACTGCGCGCGCATCAGGTTCGCGCCGAGATCGACAAGAGCACCGACAACATCAACGGCAAAATCCAGCGCGCCGAACAAATGAAAATCCACACCATGTTCGTAATCGGCAAACGCGACATGGAAGCCGGCGCCATTAGCGTGCGCGTCCACGGTAAAGGCAATCTCGGCGCCAAACCTCGCGGCGAAGCGATTGCCAATATCTTACAATCGATTCGCGAGCGTCGCGCTTAACGCTTTTTCGTGTCGGTTTTAGGCTCGAGGTACACGAATGTCTTCAGCACCTCCTGGAGGGCGCCCGAATCTTTCCGATAACTCGCTTCATCTCGCGATGAGAGGACGATGTAAGCGACTGCCCGCGGCAATTGGACGTAGGCGACGCGTTCCCACTGCGAGTAAGATTTCGTCGCCGGATATTCATTGATAAAGTAGTCGTGGCCGTCGCGCGTTTTGCCGGAGGCGATTTTCTCTTTCGGTGTGCCATGCGTCTTCTGCATCTCTTTGATCGCCATTGCCACGAACGCGTTTACGTCTTCAAATTGAGTGCTGGCAATTTTCGCGTACATCACGGTCTTCGCGTCCGACCAAGACGAACCCTTCGGGTAAAGAACGCACGGCATTCTCTGATCTGCGCCGGATTCGTTGTCCAGGACCCAGCCTTCGGGCGCGCCGATGTTAAACGCGGCTTTTGGCCCGTAAACAATTCCGCCGCGATAGTTCTCTTGTCCGAAACTTCTCGCGCAAATAAACAAGAGAAGAATACAAACGATAAAAGACGGTTTCATCACGCGGGCTTGGGTTTGCAAGTTTATTCCTTTTTCACGTCAGGTGGAAGTCTTCTTGCTCAGTGGAACCGATTTGAGGAATTCGGTCGCAACCGAAGCCGTACATCAGACGGTACTTCCCGAAGATCTACAAGCTACTTTTCGCAATCAGCTAGAACTCCCATTGCTCGTCCGGCGTATCGATTCTCGCATGGCGGACCTCGTCTTGTTCTAATTCGCAGCGACAGACTCAGCTGGGGGCGGGGCGGGAATTTTGAAATGCAGTTGGTCGCTTAAGTAACGTTGCAGGTAACGCAGCGGATGCGCACGATCGTTTGTCGCGGCGCCGACGTATGCGGCGAGATAGGGAATGCAGTCCGGACGGGCTCGAATGGATTCGAGTATTTGCGGACGGTGTTCGACGTTGGCGAGCTCGGCAAAAATGTTGGCCAGCCGCGTTTCCGCGTCGCCTAACAAATCGCCGCTGACGTGATCCGCAATTTGCGCGAGGGTGAGGTCCAGTGCGTTGCCCCCTTGGCCCATCCGCCAAAAGGTTGCAGCCCGCATTTCGCGCACATCGGCGGCGTATCGTCCGTTCGGAAATTCGCGGTCGTAATCGTCCAGAGCTTGCATCACCCGCTTGGGATCGAACGGCTCCAGGCGATGGGTTTTCTGGACCACGTCGGACATACCGTCCGGCTCACTCTCGGAAGCCGGAACGTCGATACAAAGAATGTGGGGACATGAGAGCGAGTAAATCGCGCGCGCCAGAACAAGCATCGCCGCTTCGCGTTTATGACTGCGCGGATATTTCGCCAGAAAGTCGCGCGTCATTTTTTCGATCTTCGCAAAATCGCGCGAATAATACGTGACTCCATCCAGTTCTTTGCCGCCGGGGATATCGGTTTTTACTTCGATGCGCTTGCCCGCGACCAGGCCGATGCGGCAAAAATCGAGATATTCATGGAATGATTGCAGCGCCGGATTTTTCTCGGCCTCGTCAATTTCCGCTTCGACTGCCTCATCGCTGTCTTTCACGGAAATTTCAGGATCCACGGGTGAATCGGGCCAGTGCGTGCGATGCAAAAGATTGAGGCGAAGATCGACGTACACAACGCGCGCAGCCTCGGCGGGAAGATTGGGCTCGGAGAGAAATTGCGCCAGGTCATCCAGGCAATTCGCCAGGGTAACTTCTTCGCGCCTGGTGATGTTTTTGCGGACCAACTGCGCAAGGTCTTTGACTTCACCAGCGTCCCAGGTTCCGCGCAGAGCCGCTACTCGTTTCGAGATGTCATTCCAAACGGGGTAGCGTTCCTGCTCCTCATCAGAACTCCCGCTGGGATTTTTGCGAGTCAAGGCGTCAAAGGCATTCTTCGCAGAAATTGGATAGCCCAACGGCGCGGCTGTATCGTCGCATGCAACAAGTTGCGTCAGATCAGGCTGTGCCGAAACGTCGGTGGTTGTTTCCTCGGACTCTTTTTGTTCCGGTGGCAAACTCCAGTACGCGGCGAAACGCTGCGCTTCCGCCGAATTAGGAGACTCGGCGCGCAGTTTGTCATAAATCTCCCGCGATACAGCCCCGAGCTTGATCTCCCGCGCGCGTTGCTCGGTGTAGAGCGAAACGCGCGCAATTTGCGGCAACGCTTCCAATGCTTTCAACCGCGCTTTGGCCGAGAGCGGAGTGCCCGGAACCAGCCGCGCAGCGCGCATCCACCAGCGTGAGGCGTGGTGCAGTTCGTCGCGCTCATCCAATTGATCCTCCACATCAGGCAGGCGCAGCGTGTGGCCGTTCTCGCGTCGCAGCAGGCCGGAAATTGGCGCGCCTTCAGTCCGCTCAGTATCAAGCGGAGCGCGCAAAAGCAAACCGCGCGCCTCCGCCCAGGTATCGCCGAGTTTCAGCATTCGCTCGGCTTTTTGTTGCGCCGTACCGCTCTTGTCGTTGGTCAATTGCTCCAGTCGGCCAACGAGGTCCAGCTGGTGCGGATCGACGATATATTTCTTTGCTTCAGCAAAATTTTCGTCCGCGAGATAACGTTCGGCGAGAATGGCGCGCACTTTGCGTTTCCCCGCTTCGTCCAGGTTTTTGTCCTCCGGCGTTGCCAGCAGTTCCGGCAACGGCGCGAAATTTAAGAGGGTATCAATGAACTGGTAAATTTGTTCTTCATCAGCGCCCGAGATGTTGTCGTAAACCGCGCTGTCGGCGGCATTCCAGTGCACTTCACCAGTAGGATATCCCTCACTGTCCGACATGTAGCGGATTGCGAGTGGAAAGTTATTCAGTTGACCATATCCGGTCGCCCCGCTCTCAGACTCGGAAGTGGCTTCATCGCTCGTTTGTTTTTCGTCATCTAATTGGGAATTGTCCTGGTCATCGCTTTCTTCTTCCTCGTTCGATCCAGACTTGTCCTCGTTAGCGCTTTCGCCTTCGTCACTTGATGCGGAATTATCCTCATCAGGGCTTTCTTCTGCGGCACTGGTTGATTTTTCGTAATCCGGAGAAGCAGTCGCCACCAAATCACGCAATATCCCAATGGCATTGCCTGCCTGATGATTGTCTGCCAATGCGAGCGCCAACCTGACTTTCACGCCCGGCGTCATTCGCGATTTCGGGAAGGTGTTTAGAAATATTTGGAAAGCATCGATCGCTTCATGCGTTTTATTAGCACGTTGGAGCGCAATCGCGCGTGCGAACAGCAGATCGTCGCTTTGTTTCAATTGGTCCGGTGAAATTTGCGAGAGCTGCAACGCCTGGGCGTGATTTCCGCTCGCACTCGCCGCATGCACCAGCATGGCTAGGTAGCGCGGCTTCCAATCGTTCGATTTGTAGCTGTCCTTTTGTTTGGCAACGGCAGCCGCGATGCGCGGCAAAATCGTGCGGCGCCATTTGCGCACGTCCGCCGGATTATCCCACTTGCCGTTGTAGTTATCGGCCTCGGGCGAGGCGAGCACCAGGTAGGTGAAAGCCATCGCCATGCGCGGATGTCGGGCGATGAGCGCGAAAGCTGCGTCGCCTCCGGGCTTCGGAGCCAGATGCGCGAGCGTTTTTTCGCAATTGTAAATGGCGCTCATCAGGGTCTCCGGATGACCGGGCGTCTCTGCTTGAGCGATGTAATAGTCGAGTGCTTTCAGATAATCGTTCGAATCGAATGCGAGCGCGCCCAGCCAACCGAGCGCGTCGGTGTCGAACCGGCCGTGCGGATAACGCTTGCGAAGAATCTCGAATCTTCCGATTGCGATTTTGCGCGCGTCAGCAAGCGTCTCTTCGGTCTCCGATGCCTCCTGCAAACGGCGCGTGGCAGAGAAGGCGCAGCGCGCGCTCATGAACATCGCCATCTCGGCGCGCGGACTCTTTGGAAATTCTTTTACGACGCGGTTGAACCAAGCCTGACATTCTTCGCGATCGCCGCGAGCAAATCGGCGTGCGCCGCACAAATACAGCCAGTTGGCTTTGATCGCGCCCCTCGCCGATTCCGCGCGCTGATCGAGCTCGCTGCCGGATAGATGGCCGTCGAGTCGCTCTAAAATATACTCGCGCGCTGCGCTGGGATTTTCAGCGGAGACTGCCACTGCGTCGCGAACGTCGTGCGCGAGATTGCACGAGTCGCTTCCGGGTGTGTACGACGCTCGCGCTTGCGCGATCAAATCGTCCGCGGTTTTGAGCAAACGCGGCAGCGGCTCCTTCCCAAGCCGGTCTGCCAATTCTCGAAGCTTGTCAGAATCCCAGTTTCCGGCAGGCGGCTTGATTGTCGATGTTTCAAGAAAAATTTCGCCGAGCGATTTGGCCGGCAAAATGTCGAGCGTATCCGATAACTTGGCCGGATATTCGTACGAATCGCCGCCGGTTGCGTAACAGCGGCTCGCCGCGAGAAAACAAACCGTGGCAACTGCGGCAGCTTTCATTCCAGAGATCTCCATGACGGGGCTCCTTTGATGTTAAGAATTCGGTAGCGAGTCTGCCGGAAATCGGCTCCCGGCGCGAGCTGAATCAGTCCAGTGCGCAAATTTTCTTTCGCCCGAAGCTGAGCGAACTGGAATCGCAGCCGCGTCGCAAACGGCACCTGTGCCGGTTTCTCGCCTGCAAAGGCGTCCACGCTCGCGAAATCGCCGCGTTGTGCCTCGCGGAAAATTGGTGTTGCCACTTCAATCTCCACCGCATAACCGCCGGCATTCGCCACGTTGCTTGCAAAACGCGGCTCCAGATCCCCGTCGCCGTCATTGGATAACTCAAGCGTTTCCGAGTCAGCCGGCTTCCGCAAAATCAATCGCGGCCCGGCTTCCAAATGTCCGAGTTGATGTAAAGACCAGCCGCTGGACGCTGTCGAATCCGGCAGGCGGAAAAACACAATGCTTTGCGCGCCGGCGTGCAAAGCCGTGTTGATCGCGTCTCGCAGCGCGCTGCGATCGACCTCACGCACGATCACTTCATCGCCTGCATGGATCGGCGTGTTTGCGATCGAGGTCGATGTTGTCGCGCGCAAAATGGATGCGCCAAATTGTGCGCCATTTGCCATTTGAAAACTCCGATTAAAACAAAGCTCGTCCCAATTCCAGTTTCGGATTTGTCCGCGCAATTTTTGGTTCGCATCGTACAGGCTTAGGCGGGCGAAAACGGGGAGGCCCACGCGCCACGGTTTGCGGCAGGCACGCCAGCTCTGGATCAACTTCGATATCTTTTCCGGCGAGATCAACGGCAGAGGGGATTGATCTTTCAAGATCGGTTCCGGCTCGAAGTCGTAGAGCATCGGCAGCAACTCATCGACATTCCCCTCCAAAAGTTTCAGATGATCGGCGCGGCTCCAATGCGGCAAAGCCGCGATGGTCAAATGATGGACAAGGCCGTGGATGCGGTTGAGCGCACCCGCATAATCGGCGAGCAACCGATCCGGCGCGTCATAATCGAGTTGCAACTCATCATGTTTCGCGCGCAGAGCAGACAAACTGGCGAGCAGCGCCGTGACGGATGCGTCGGAAAACGGTTGATGCTCGCGCGAAACCAACCGCACCACAGGCACGAAATGAATGTGCGTTGTATCGGACGATGAGAAATTAAATCGCGCTTTCCAACGCCAGTTCGCTCCAATGTTCTCCAGTTCGCCGGCCTGCCAGTAAATCGTATCGATTTTCTGCGCGACCAACTCCCTCAATTCCTGTTCGTCGAGCGGATCATCGCGTTGCCAAACCCAATAACGAACATCGTGCGCCGACGAAGACATCGCTATCCCGCTGGAAATAGTGGCGATGGTTAGAACGAAAACGCGTTGGAAACTGTGACGCATTAAAAGTGTGCCGCCGTCTGACCGGTAGCTTACCTCTTCTGTGGAGACGCTGATCGCGCCTCTGTTTCGGTAGTAAGCAGCGCTTTTATTTTCTCCGTGTCGGGATGAGTAATGCCTGCTTCCTCGAATTCTTTGAAATCATCCAAGACCGCCTGGCGAAAGCTCCGCTCGTTATCGAGCTTGGCGGCTTTGTTTTCCAGATAAAGGGTCTTCGCTTTGTCGAATTGATTATCGAGGAGATAGCCATGGGCGAGGTTGCCTTTGATAAGGACCGCGTCATTCGGCGACAGCTCCAGGGCTTTCAACGAAGCGGCGATCGACTCGCGAGGCTTGCGGTTGAAGAGCTGATACCAACCAAGGTCGCTATAATACTCTCCATTAGTCGGATCCAGTTCGATCGCCTTTTGTATGTCTTGGACGGCGGCATCATACTGTTTCTCTTTAGCATGGGCATCGGCACGGTCATAGTAGGTCTCCGCTTCAATGGGATTGTACTTCGGGTTGGATTTGAGTTTGTCCAGCCATTGCTTGAACTGGGCAGTGCGATGCTGAGTCATCTTCAACACCTCGCGGTCCGCGCCGGCAATTGGATTTTCCAGCGAAGTCTCCTGAGCGTTGCCGCTGGCAAGCTGAGCGGCTTCATTTCGCCGATTAATCCAGGCACGCTGTTGTTCCTTTAGCTGGTCGCGCTGCGTTGGCGAAAGCTTAGCGCGCAGCGCGGAGTATGTTTCGTTTAGTTGTCGGTCAGCGTCGAGAAAACGCGCGTCATAGCTAACAGCTTCCTCAGTTTCACCTGGCTCCTTAATCGGCGCTCCTTGGATTGTAGCGGTCGGGCCATCCGCTGCGTCACGAAGTTTCAGATGCAGGACGCCCGTGTAGCCAGGTGCTTCTTCGGATTTTGGAATGAGAGCTTCAAACGGAAGCCAAAGAGTAGTTGGATCGGAAAAACCTTTGCGCACACCAATTTCAGGCAACCCAAAGATGGGATACTCGACCGTGTAATCTTTGGCCGGCGGCGCCCGGCGTCCTTTGTTTTGCTGCGCCACAAAGTTTTGGACGGACCGATCGAGCGATTTTAGCAGACTGCGTTGCGAAACCGAATCGCTGGTCACAGAAAGAAGAATGAGATCTTGGGGACTCCATTTGCGGTCGCAGTTCACAATGGCAAACCGATGGCCGTTCTTGTCTCCCGGTCCCCAGCGAGCGACCAAACTCTCATGGCCGTAACCTGGCAAAGACCATGACTCATCCAGCTTAAGTGTGGCTAAGCTTTTGTTATGATGGTAATCAACCACCAGGATCTCGACAAAGTAGCTTTCATCGTCGCCGTATGTCTCCCTGAATCTTGCGCGATCTTTTCCGAGCAAATCCCAATCCACGGGCTCAGTTCCCTTTGAGGGACGCAATGTCCACGCGAGCGCCAACCGGCCGTCTGGAGATCCAGTCCCCGCGACAGTCTCTGCTTTGCGGTCGCCAAGGTTCACAACAGGTAACGGGGGCGCTGATTCTTCCGATGAGTTATTAGCGGCCGGACTTTCTTCATTCGCGGCAAGAGTGAAAAAACCGCTATTGATCGCGCAGCCGATCATGGCGACGAAAGTGTAGAAAGATCTCATTCCTTGCGGAATTTTTGGACAATTAACTTTCCATCAGAATCGACGGTAGCCTCCATCTCGGAATGGACATAGAAGCTGGGCGGCGGGTCCATCGCTTTTGGGTTCGAGTCGAACTCGGCATGGACAGCTAACGGCAACGCGAGCGGTGCATCTTCTTTGCCGTTGACGTGAACGTCTATTGCTGTAAACGCGGCGAAATCTTTCGGCAAAAACTTGCGGGTTCTCGTCAGGATTGCCTGTTGCGCTATTTTCAACAAATTGCGCTGCCATGTTACTTTGCCGTGTTCCATCTTAACTACCACGAGCGCGCGCGGCGACCATTTGCCGGCCACTTCCCACAGCAACAACGAACTATCCGCCGACCAGCGCGAAGGCTGTATTCCGCCGTGGTTCATAAATCCAGCCTTTCCTGTTTCGGCGTCGATCACCGCCAATGTGCGCCCGGTGTTTACTTCTACGAGTTCGTTCTGGTGTTTGGTTTCGTCGTAATGGTCGACATCGGCGGGCGCGAGCACCCCGTAGCGTTTGTCGGGCGACAGGCTTGACCGCACGACGCCAAACCCATCGGGAAACTGTTTGCCGGTGATCAGTTCCCCGTCCGGTTCTTCATCAGCGGCAAGAACGGCAGAATCGCAAGTAATCGCGCACGCAACAACTGCGGCAAAAATGAAAAACTGCCTCATTGCTCGGGCTTACGGCGCGTCATTCATTAACATTGTCGAGGCCGGCAAATTTCCAGCCGCTTTTGGTCAATTTAAACTCGAAGCGAATGGGTGCGTTTTCCCGGTCGTCTGGAGTCTCCTTGAAAGGGCAATAGATCTCATAGCGCCCAGCGGATTGTTTTCGCGGTTCGCCGGTTGCAAAACATTGGGCGGCATTTGCCTCGCCTTTGAAGATTTCGTTATACCGGCGCAAGAAATCTTCCTTGTTCTTTACGGCTTTTACTAAATAGGGCATCGACAGTGGGAATTTCGTCATCTCCGCGACCGTCGCTTTATCGCCAGCGATGACCGCGGATTTAAATTTTTTCCAGAACGCCGAAAAGTCGGTCTGGGTCCCGATAGGTTCTGGGTCCGCAGCGAGAATAGAAAATCTGCAACCGATCGCGCACGGGACGATTGCAACAAAGACACCAATTACACGAATTGTCACGAACCGCATAAGACTCGAGTCAGTTGTTGGATCATTAGTGTGATTCGTGAAATTCGTGTCCGATCTCATCGTTCCTCTTCCAGCTCTTTTTTGGACATCCGATGCGTTTTGATGATTTTCAAGTTCCCTTTCGCGTCGAACTTCAAGGTAAAAAAAGCAGCCGCCTCGCCGTCATGCGCCGCCGAATAAGCATAAAGGATTGCAGTATTGGCGTCAGTCCAACTACGGGCTTTCAGATTATCACGCACCGGTGAGGAATCTCCCTTTCGGTAAGCGTTTCTCGGCGAATACTTCCTGGCCAGTTGCGCCAACTGGGCGCGCTGTGATGCTTCGTCCACCGGTGAATGCAAGGCTACCCATTTGTCGTCACGCAGCTGATAAAACGCGACGGTTTCATAGGTCGTGTGGTGCGCATGGGGAGGGCTATAATTGAAGGCAAAGCGTTTTGAATCCGGCGCCCAGACTACTTCTGCGTCTCGCGAATCCGGACCGTTCACCTTCAGCTCTTGATCGAGATCCAACACAACTTGCGTCGCACCGGCTTTTACAATTTGCGGCACACACTCACCAGCGGCATATTCAACGCACTCGTATTCCCATTGTTTGTCTGGCGATATCCAGTCCGAGGCGAAAGTGCTGGGAGTTCCACTCGAATCGAACTTTACGATTGAGTGGTCGTTCGAGAAAAAAACAGTGCCGGAACCATCGATAGCCAAAGCCCAAGGCCTATAACCGCTGACCGCGGAGGTAATGGTGCTCTTTGTTCCATCAGAGCCAAACTTAAGGATTGCGCGACTCGTGGTGTTGGCTGTCGTTACTTTTTCCGTGAGATAGACATTGCCGGCTGCGTCAACAACCAGGGCGCTCGGATCTTCAAGTCCGGTGGCGAACCTGCTCTTTGTTCCGTCGGGAGTGATCTCAAAAATGTAGTGGCCCAGTCCCGGCACTGTCACTGCTTGGTCCACCACAAATAGATTGCCGGCTCCGTCAAAGGCTAAGTCGATGAAATTAGCAAGCTTGGAAATGACGAACGTGCTCTTTACCCCTTTGGGGGTGAATTTGAAAATCGAATCACCCTGAGAAACAAAGAGATTACCCGAACGATCAAAGGCCATTCCGACAGAGCTGATCCCCGTGGCGAACGTACTTCTCTTTCCGTAAGGCGTGAATTTGAGAATCGAGTCTTTGGCATCCGTCACTGCTCCGTCTGAGACAAAAAGATTCCCCTTGCCATCAAAGCTCAAACCCAGTGGGTACTTCAGCCCCGTGGCGAAGGTGCTCTTTGTTCCATCAGGCGCGTATTTGAAAACGGAATGTCCACTGGCCAGAAAGAGATTTCCGGCCGGATCAAAAGCAAGCCCACCAGCCTGCGTGCTGAAGGAGGCAAGAATTATTACGAACCCTACAGCTGTAAGCGCGCCACCTAGTTTATTCATTTACTCGGACACCTCTGTTTTCGTTTTCCCAACCTTCTTCACGGACGCGTGGTGCTGCGCGTCAAAGGAAATCGTAAACTGCAGCACGCCTGTATAGCTCTTGCCATCATCTTCCAAGAGCATCATGTCTTCGCTGGACATCTCCAGATCCCCTGACTTTGACCACCTCAAGGGCTTCACCCCGCCTCCATAGGGTTTCACGTTCTCGCCTTTTCCCTTGGGAAACTTGATCTTCGGCACCGGCAGGTTCTCCGGCAAAAACACTTTGTCGAAACCCGAGCCGTTCCAAAAACAGACAAGCGCCCCGCGCGAGACTACGCTGACGCCCGGCGGACTGTCACGAAAACCATACGCCACCGACTTTGAGTCCGCCGACCACACCAGAACCGACTCGGATGGATTGAAGAGCTCGGTATCGGAGGCGCTGTGCAGAGTGACCATGACTTTGCCCGAATCCTTCTCGATCAACTCCACCGTCGGATGGTATTCATCGTCCTTTGGTTGAGTTATCCGAAGCGCGAACCGCCCATCGGGTGATGGATATTTGATCTCCTCTGCCGCTACCGACGCGCAGACATATGTGACCCAGTAAGGAAGCGCGACGAACAAGAACGTTCTGACGGCTTTCATTCTTCGAGATGCACCGAGTCCATGATGTGGTCGATTTCTGCCTTTAGCTCGGGATTGGTGTTCAGATTCGAGGTAAAGGTGATTTCTAACAGTTGGCCTGTGTAGGAAGTGGTTAGGAAACGCGTATAGACAGGATTGTGCGAATAATCCTTCTTCCCCTTTAACATTGGGACATAGCGCCAGTCCGCCCATTTGCGGCCATCGATCGTCACGATTTCTTTCTTCAGCCATTCAAGGTGCGAATCCTTCGGCAGCCACTTGAAGCCCTTGGAATATTCCGCCACGCGCATCTTAAGGTAACCCTCAAGCTTTTCAGGCGTGAGTCCATGAGTGCCGCGCAAGACTTCTCCCCACGCGCTATCCGGACCCGAGAACTTGGCCGGCGTTTTTGGATTTTTGGGATCCTCAGGGTCGCGAGAGAAATCTGGCGGGATGTCAATCTCGAGCTTGCCATCCAGGAGACTGACTATTGTTCCCGCCGCTCCGCCGTTCCCGGCGACGCGATTGCTGCTCGAATCGGCAACGGACTCTTTGCTTACTAACTCCGGGTCCAGTTCTTGCGCGTGTTTGAAGTCTGCGGCAGCCCCGGCCGCATCCCTCTTGGCCTCCTTCGCAACAGCGCGATTGTAGTAGGCGCGTGCGTAATCGGGTTTGAGTTCGATTGCGTGTGTATAATCAGCAATTGCGCCAGCCGGGTCGTTATTCTCCGCTCTAGCGTTGCCACGGTTGTTGTAAGCAGCCGGGTTTTTGGAGCCGAGTTCGATAGCTCGGGTGTAGTCGGCAATGGCGCCGGCCGCGTCCTTCTTCAGCCGTTTGGCTTGGGCCCGGTTATAATAAGCGGCGTCATCTTTTGGATTGAGTTCGATGGCGCGGTCGAAATCGGCCAGAGCTCCATCCAAGTCCCCTTTCTTCCCGTTTTCGATTCCGCGGTTAACCAAATCAGCGACGGTCTGGTCGCTGCGCGGCTGCGATTCTTCTGATTCGGGCTGCCCGGTGTGTTTGAGATCCTCGGCCGCGCCGGCCGCGTCGCCTTTGGCTCGTTTGGTTTCGGCGCGGTTTTTGTGAGCAACCGTCAGATTCGAGTTTAAGCCGATCGCGCTGGTGAAATCGGCGATCGCTCCATCGAAGTCACCTTTCGCTTTCTTGATATTGCCGCGATTGTTGTAGGCATTGGCATTCTTCGGATTTAACTCGATGGCATGATTGTAATCATCGAGTGCTCCGTTCTGGTCGCCCTTGGTGTTTTTGGCAACGGCACGGTTGTAGTAGGCTAAATCAGCGCCCTTGGGATTAAGCTCGATCGCACGGGTGTAATCGGCTATTGCCCCGTCGATGTCGCCGCTGGCTCGCTTGGCAATGCCGCGGTCATTGTAATAATCGAAATTTTTTGGATTGAGGTCGATCGCCTGATTGTAGTCACTGATCGCACCTTTTCTGTCGCCGTTGGCGTTCTTGGCAAGGCCGCGAGCGTAATATGCGTCCGCCTGTCTCGGATTGAGGTCGATGGAGCGACTGAAATCAATGATAGCGGCAGCCAGCTCACCGTTCCTCCATCTTTCGTTGCCGCGCTTGAGGTATGCCTCGGCGTCTTTCGGTTGAAGGTCGGCCGGTCTATTTTTATCCTCCGCTTTGGGCACCTGCAAATCCTCCCAGGCGCGTTCCGAAAGTTCATAACCGCCCTGGACGCTGATCAGGTAACCGAAACTTAACTTCACCGGATTGGACGCTCCGGCAGGAACGACTTTGTCGCCCTCCACCCGCAGCGATGCCGTGAACCCATGCAAGAGGAAGTCGTCGCTCTTGTCATATAGCGGTTTGGCGAAGGTCAGCCGAATAGGCAATCCATTGCGAATCCCCGCGGGTGCTTCAAACACCTTTTGTGTCCTGCCGTCGGCTTCGGATGTGTCGGTAAGCTTCACCGTAGCCGGCGCAACGTTCAGCGCCGCGTACACCAATTTGACCCAGTCGTCCAATTTGCGAGCTGTTTCTTTGTTTACCGGTTTACCTGTCTCGGCCCAATCATCTGATCTTAGCCAGGCCTTTCCGTGTTGGCGCGCAAACGTGCCGTCGTCGCACCGAATCCGTTCGGGTCCATCGGACGGATACCGGTCGTAGGCGAACGAGCGCGGAAGCGTCGCGATCGCGACCAAATGCACGTTGGAATAAAAATCGTGGCTGTATTTGAGATTATCAGCCACGAACTTCGCGTCCTGCGCATGACTCGGCTGCACTAAAATCAGCACGCAGCCAAGAAGACCTGACAACGCGAACGCTTTAATGGGGCCAGACTGCGAAATTCTCGCGTGCATTGTCAAGGTATCGCCATTTAAGATTGTCCTATGGGCGCGCTCCGAGTCGGGATTGTGGGGATATCCATCTTGCTGATGGCTTCCGCGCACGGGGCAAATCCATTTCTCGATGCGCCGGATGATAAGCCGATCTCCGCCAAGTTTCGCGGGGCCGAATGGGGCGACAACATTTTGCAGGAGGAAATCCCGCTCGCGGCGCAGGTCGTCACGACGCGCATGGCAAAAATGCCGTGGGGCGCAATTTTTAAAATCGAATTCGCGAGTCTTGAATCATCCGCGTCGGAGCCACGCAAGATCGAGCCTGAATACTTCGTCGCGACCGACGACCGGGTTGTCCTGGTGAACGAGGAAAACATTTCTACCGCGATCAAGCGGATTTCGGCATTGGACAAACCGCCGGAATTTGAGCCGAGCGAAATTTACGGAATTACCAGAGGCAAATTTGATCACGAAGATGCATTGTGGAAAACGGCAATCAGACTGAAAGGAGATCTGTGCGTTTACGAAGCGAGCCATCCCTCCGGCCATTTCAAAAAGGTTGTTTGGAAAAAAGGAGTTGGATTGGTTGAGTATGCGAGCGGCTATGGAGCGATGAAAGATGGGTTCCGCCTCAAACGCGAGAAATAAGAGCGTCGCGCGCGTCCCTTCGACACTCGTTAAGATGACTTTGAACCTCGGCTGCACGCTCAAACAGCACTTCGGGTATTCGGATTTTCGTCCGTTGCAGGAAGCGATTATTCAGGATGCGCTTGCCGGGCGCGATGTGTTTGCGCTGATGCCAACCGGCGGCGGGAAGTCGCTTTGTTTCCAACTGCCGGCACTCCTCCGCGAGGGGCTGACAATCGTGGTGTCGCCGCTCATTTCGCTTATGAAAGATCAGGTCGATGCACTGCAAACAAGCGGAATCGCGGCTACGTTTCTAAATTCGGCGCTGGATCGACATGAAGCTGTCGCGCGATTGCGCGGACTTCATCGCGGCGAGTACCGGTTGCTTTACGTGGCGCCGGAACGCTTGATGCTTGATACGTTTCTGGAACGCGCGCTGAATTGGAACATCGCGCAAATCGCGATCGACGAAGCACATTGCATCAGCGAATGGGGCCACGATTTCCGGCCGGAATATCGCGAATTAAAAAAGTTGCGCCGCCATTTGCCAGATGTGCCAATTATGGCACTCACTGCGACTGCAACCGAACGAGTGCGCGCGGACATTCTCAAGCAGCTCGCGCTGCGCGATCCGCGCTGTTATGTCGCCAGCTTTAATCGGCCGAACCTTAGTTATCGCGTCGTTCCGAAATCAGCGCCGTACGAACAACTGGTCGCATTCATTACTGGCCGACCTAACGAAAGCGGTATCGTTTATTGCGCGAGCAGAAAAACGACGGATTCGCTCGCAAGAAACCTGAGCCAGGACGGGGTAAAGGCGAAACCGTATCACGCCGGTCTCACGGCCAGGGAGCGCACCCAAAATCAGGAGCTGTTCCTGCGGGATGACGTCCGAGTGATCACGGCGACGATCGCCTTCGGAATGGGAATCAATAAACCGAACGTGCGGTTCGTCGTTCACCACGATCTGCCGAAGAACATCGAAAGTTATTATCAGGAGACAGGCCGCGCCGGGCGCGATGGATTGCCAAGCGAATGCGTGTTGCTTTTCAGCGCGAGTGATGTCGTAAAGCAAACGCATTTCATCGATGAGAAAAGCGAAAACGAGCAACGCATCGCTCGCGAGCAGCTCCGGCAAATGGTGCATTACGCTGAGACGCGCGAGTGCCGGCGTGCGACTTTGCTGAAGTATTTCGGAGAAGAATGGCCCGCGAATTCTACAGAGACTGGAGATAACGGACCACCGCTACAGCCCTCGTGCGACGGCTGTGATAACTGCCTTACTCCGCGCCAGACTTTTGACGGCACAATCCCCGCGCAAAAATTTCTTTCGTGCGTCCACCGGATCTGCGCAAAAAGCGG
>Ga0193719_10000196_pt1 | contig 21149 bp, 17 predicted proteins | sample U2a2metaG_FD_160103 | JGI IMG/M metagenome (GOLD analysis project Ga0193719, IMG submission 160103) | Soil microbial communities from a riparian zone of the East river system, Colorado, United States - U2a2 | ecosystem: Environmental > Terrestrial > Soil > Riparian zone | place: USA: East... | reverse complement strand
ACGCGCATGCAAGTACGCAAATCCCCTGCCGAAATATTTTTCAGTAGTTCGTGGCGAAGTTTTTCGGCTTCAGCGCTGATTTGAGAAATCACGTCCTGCGCGCGGCGACCGAGCAGCACCATTTTGCAACGGCGATCGTGTGGTGAACCCTTGCGGACGATCCAGCCTTCTTCTTCCAGCCGGTGCAACAACGTCACAAGGGTAGGCTCTTCCACGCCCAGCCGAGCGGCAATTTCGGTCTGAGTAAGCGCATCGCCTGCCAGCGACAGATGCAGCAGGGTGCGCCACCTGGCCTGGCTCAGACCCATTGGCTTGAGTCGTTCGTCCAACTTCAGTCGCCAGGCACGAGCAGTCCCATGGAGCAGCGGCCCAAATGTTTCGTCATCGGACATGTGACGCAGATTAAATTGGTTAGCATGCTAACCAATTCCAATCTGTCAGCCTGTCAATGTTCATTTAAGGGCCAACTTCGAAGAGGAGCAGCTCGCGTTTACGATAATCCCGCACACGAGCGCGCAGATGCGCACGTCGCGGCGCCCATCGTGGTGTGGTTTTCGCTTCTGCTTCTTTGTCAGCTTGAACAAGAAAATAACGCGCCTCATCTGGCAGTTCCTGGACGTAACTCACGTATTCCAGCGGCGCCTTCACATAAAAAAATACCGGCTGATATTCTGGATCCACCGCATAAAGCGTCTCATTCAGCGGAACGAGAGCATTAATTTCCGAAGCGGCCTTCTTCACTTGTTGCCTGTTTCTCAGGACTACCGCCGTGAGCGGATAACCAATCCCTCCAACTACGAGTCCCACTCCGACAAAAAGCGCAACTATTTTTGCCCACGTTCGCTCGTCCGACGTCCCTTTTTCCCAGGGCCACTGCAATGCATGTCCGGCACAGCTCATCGCCAGCAACCATGAAGCTGGTGCTATTACCGGCATGCTGTATCGCGGCAAGGCTCCGGGAACGAGGTTTAGAGCGAGAAACGGTACAGCTATTCCCCAGGCGAGACCGCGCGCCAGCCGTTGCTTGGCGTCATCGTGAAACTTTGAAAATCTGACGAAAGGGAACAAGAGAACCCAAGGCAGAAAATAGATAAGACCGCGCGGGATATTTTGAATCCAACTGACCAACTTGAAATCGATGCCTTGGAGCCTGCCTGTGAACTGATTTGACCACTTTACCGCCGCCACGTGTGTCGTCGTGGTATGCAAGAACGGAATAGCCCACACCGCGAAGATCCCCAGCATGATCGCTAGCCCGGCGAAATGGGCAGGGTGAATAAGAAGCCGCCACTCTTTCATATGCCAAACCACGGCAAACACGATGGCGTAGAAAAATATGAGATGGGTTGGACCTTTCGCCAAAAGCCCAAGCCCTAGAAAAACGGATGCCGGGACCCAAACGAGCCACGGAGATTTCCGTTGAACGAAAAAGCTCAGCCAAAAAATAATCGCAAGTCCACAAAGAGAGACATACAGCGCTTCGATTTCAATTAACCGGCCTTTTTCCATCATCCCGATGTTTGTCATCCAAATGAGAGCCGCGATGATCGATCCTCCTGGGCCCAGACTGGCACGCGCCACGGTGACAAATGCGACGGCCACTGCGAGTACGACAACAGCCGATGGCAGACGTGCTGTCCATTCGTTGCGCACTCCAAAAATTCGGAAGGATGCGGCTACCAGCCAGTTCACGAGCGGCGGCTTTCGGAAATATGGATTCCCTCCAACTTCCGGGACGATGTAGTTACCCGTCTGGAGCATCCCGATCGCCGGCAAGATTCGTCGTCCTTCTTCTCCTTTGATTGCAATAGAACCAAGCGCTGGTAAATAAATCACCGCCCACGCGAGAAGGACGACAAGGACGGCTGCAAGGCGCGAATTCATTGGGTGCTGCACGTTCGATATTGGGCGTTGAACGTCAAATCTAACCAACGGGTATCTTGACGAGAAGGCCTCAAGACGGTAACCTAAGTGTCGAGTCCGCGCGCTGATCAGAGTGGGAACTGGCGTCCCACTCTTTTTAGTCTGCGGGCTACATGTTTTATGAACGCAGAATTTATTGCGATGCTCGATTACCTGGAGCGGGAACGCGGGATTAAACGCGAAATCCTGCTCGAAGCGGTGTCGAACGCCTTGCTCTCAGCCTCGAAGAAGAGCGTGAGCGCTTCACGCGAGCTGCGGATCGACATCAACCCGAAGACTGGAGAAATCCGGGCGCTGGCAAACCTCGTGGTCGTGGACGAGGTCGCCAATCCGCAGGATGAGATCGAACTGTCGAAAGCGCGCAAAATTAAACCGGATGCAAACGCCGGCGACACAATCGAAGTGGAAGTAACGCCAAAGAATTTTGGGCGGATCGCGGCGCAGACAGCGAAACAAGCCATGATGCAACGGATTCGCCAGGCTGAGAAAGAAATGATCTATGAGGAGTTCAAAGACCGCGCCGGCGAAATCGTCAGCGGAACGGTGCGGCGCTTCGACCGTTCGGATGTCATTCTCGATCTTGGAAAATTTGAGGCCATCATGCCGCAGCGCGAGCGAGTGGTGGTAGAAGATTACAACGTGGGCGATCGGCTCCGCGCGTACGTCGTCGCGGTGGAAAACGATATCCGCGGGCCGGAGATCATTGTCTCGCGCAGCCACCCCAATTTTGTGCGCAGGCTTTTCGAGTTGGAAGTAAGCGAAATCGCGGATGGCACCGTGGAGATTCGCGGCATCGCGCGAGAAGCAGGCTATCGCACTAAAATCGCAGTCTGGAGCGCAAACGAAAAAGTGGATCCGGTGGGCGCGTGTGTTGGCATGCGCGGCTCGCGCGTGAAAAACATCGTACGCGAGCTGAACAACGAAAAGGTCGATATCATTCGCTGGAGCTCCGATCCAAAGGAATACGTTCTGGAAGCGCTCAAGCCGGCAAAAGTAAAGAAACTCGCTTTCGATACGGAGAAGAAAAGTGTGCAGATTTCCGTCGATGAAGATCAGCTTTCGCTCGCGATCGGGAAGAAGGGACAGAATGCGCGATTGACTTCCCGATTGACTGGCTGGGAGATCAATATCGGCAGGGACACATCCGCGACTACCGTAGTGGAACAAAAAGTGGCACAAGCGGCGCAGACCCTTGCCGGCGCGCTACCCGTTACCGAAGAGCAGGCGCTCACGCTGGTAAAATCCGGTTTTACGAACCTGGAAGGATTGCGCGATGCGGACGTGCAGGATTTAGTGGATATTCTCGCAGTCGATGAAACAAAGGCGCGCGAGATTTACGAGGCCGTCCATCGGCAGGAACTCGTACAATAACATGGCTCTGGTTTAGGGAAGCTCGGGCCATGAGCAAAATTTTAGACGAACAACAATGGCAACGAAGACGAGCAGCAAAACTGCAACGCGCAAACCGGCCGCGCGCGGGACTGCTGCTGCTCGCAAGCCAGCAGCCCCAGCCAAGGCAAAACTTCCAAAGCAAAAAATAAAGGAGGATGTTGCGTCGGCGGCCAAGCCGGGCACCCCTCCGCTCTCAAAATCCGCGCCGGAAACCGCTGGACCTTCGACTCGCGAAGCAGAAAGCGTTTCACTCATAGATAGAAAAAAACCGAGCAAAAAAGCCGAAGCCGGCGAGGTAAAACCGAAGCGAGCCGTTTTACCTCCAATTTCACGCATCAGGGCCTCGCTGGAAACTCCGCCGACTCCCCAAAAACCAGCGCCGCCTGCGAAGGGCGCGCCTGCGGAATCAGTTACGGTTGAAGCGCCGACCGTCGCCGACGCAAAAACCGCGCCCGATGCAACCGCGCTGCCGACCGCTGAGGAAGAACCTGCGGCGCAGAACGTGATCCTCATCAAGCCACCAATTATCGTTAAGCAACTCGCGACCGAGCTAGGGTTAAAACCACATCAGATCATCGCGGAGCTGATGAATTACAACATTTTCGCCAATATCAACCAGACAATCGAGCCAGACATCGCTTCAAAGATTGCGGAAAACCATGGCTTTGTTCTGGAAAAGGAGCGCCGCGAAAAAGGAGGCGGCGTTCACAGAGTGGAACAGGTGGTTGTCGCGCCCCCACCGCCGGTCATAGAAAAGAAAGAAGAACTCAAGCCGCGTGCGCCCATTATCACGTTCATGGGACACGTCGATCATGGCAAGACAACGTTGATGGACGCCATTCGGAAGACACGCGTTGCTGCGGGCGAGGCTGGTGGGATCACCCAGCATATCGGTGCCTATAGCGTCAGTCACAACGGGGCGACGCTCACGTTTATCGACACACCAGGACACGCCGCCTTCACCGCGATGCGAGCGCGTGGGGCCAATGTTACCGACATCGTTGTGCTCGTTGTCGCGGCCGACGATGGCCTCATGCCGCAAACGATTGAAGCGATCAATCACGCGAAGGCCGCGCCGCATGTAAAGATTATGGTCGCGATCAACAAGATCGATCTTCCTTCGGCAAACATCGACAGAGTAAAGAAGCAACTCCAGGAGCAGGGCCTTGCCCCGGAAGACTGGGGAGGCGACACGATTGTTTGCCCCGTCTCGGCAACAAAAGGAACTGGGATCGACCAGCTGCTCGAGATGATCGCATTGCAGGCGGAAGTAATGGAACTCCAGGCGTCGCCCACCGCCACGCCGCGAGGAACAGTGATCGAAGCGCAGGTCGAAGCGGGGCGCGGTCCCACTGCCACCGTTATTGTGCAGATGGGAACGCTGAGAACTGGCGACCCTTTCATCTGTGGTCATTACAGCGGCAAAGTAAAATCGCTGCAAGACGACCGGGGCAAGCCAGTCAAGGAAGCAGTTCCCTCAATGCCAGTGAAGGTGCTCGGTTTCACCGGACTACCCAATGCCGGTGATGAACTACTTGTGATGGATGCCGAGCGCTCGGCAAAGACCTTGAGCGAAGAACGTTTGCTGGCTAAACGCACCGATAAGCTGACCGTTCCCAAACGGGCGACTCTTGAGAGCCTGCTCGAAGCTGGAGGAGGGAAAAAAGTCCTGCGCATCGTGCTGAAGTGCGATGCACAGGGCTCGCTGGAAGCGCTGGTTGGAGCGTTGAAACAGATCGAGAGCAAAAAAGTCGATCTGGAACTCATTCACTCTGCGGTAGGGCCGATTTCAGAGTCGGATATTCTATTGGCAAGCGCTTCGAACGCTGTGGTAGTCGGTTTCAATGTCAAGGTAGAGAACATGGCTGTTTCCGCCGCAAAGAGCGAAAGAGTCCAGGTCAAACTTTACAGCATCATCTATGAGCTGCTCGATCAGATCAAAGAAGCGATGGCCGGTTTACTGGAGCCCGAACATCGAGAAACGATCATCGGACACGCCGAAGTGAAGCAGGTTTTTGACCTTAGCAAAGGCATTGTCGCCGGCTGCCTCGTCACCAATGGCCGGATCGCTCGCACGGCTCGGGCTCGCGTGCTCCGTAAACGGCAACCAGTTTATGACGGTGGGATTTCGACGCTGCGCCGCTTCCAGGATGACGTGAAAGAAGTGCGTTCGGGATTGGAATGCGGAATCAGGCTCGGTGATTTCAGCGAATATCAAGTAGGCGACGTGATCGAGTGCTATCAACTTGAAGCTTTCGCGCAAAAATTGTGATCGGAACGTGGAAGCGTTGAAGAGTTAAAGCGGTATCAGCTCACACGCTTCATCTCTTTATCGCTTCAACCCTTCAACGAAAAAAATGAAACACCGAATGCTACGTGTTAACGAAGTTGTGAAGCGCGAGCTGAGCGGGATCATCGCGCGGGAAATGACCTTCGAAGGCGCTCTGGTCAGCATCAGTCACGTGGATGTAACACAGGATTTGAAGAATGCGCACGTGTTTGTGAGCGTTCTGGGAACAGAGGCACGCGAGAGTGTGATGAGCAAGCTGGTGTCTCATCGCCCAGCGTTACAGGCAGAACTTGCTCGTCACGTTACGATGAAATATACGCCGCACCTTATTTTTCATCTCGATAACTCCATCGAACGCGGGGCGCGGATCATAGAGATCATGCAGGAGATGGAAGCGTCTCAAGGCGAAAAGAAGTGAAGATTGTAGCTACGGCCGTGCAGGCTGTTTATCGTAACGAGTCGCAATCCTTCCTCGCGACTACTTATCCACCTGCGCCGAAGGGATACATCAGGGTAAACAGGGCGGCGGCTGCAAAATGAGCGCTTCGAAGTTCCATGAAATTGCCCAGATACTGCGCGAGCATCGGCGGTTCGCCATCCTGGGCCACATTCGTCCTGACGGCGATGCGCTGGGCAGCCAGCTTGCGCTGGCGCTTTCGCTTCAAGCACTCGGCAAAGAAGTCCGTGTATGGAACGAAGATGGAATGCTGGAGAAATATTCTTTCCTTCCACGCGCTGAGCTGCTCACCAAGCCGCCTTCCACTCCGGAGGATTTCGATGTGGCTATCGCACTCGACACGGCAATTCAAAATCGACTTGGCACTGCTCTGCCAGCAGTTCGGTCGTCGAAAATCTGGATTAACATCGATCACCACATGAGCAATCCAGGTTATGGCGACGTGGTTTATGTTGATTCGTCTGCGCCTGCCACAGCTGAAATCATTTTTCACCTTATCAAAAGCGAGGGCCTGCCGTTCAATCGAGACATCGCGGAAAACCTTTACGCCGCGATCTCTACCGATACTGGCTCGTTTCAATATCCAAAAACCAGCGGCCGCACTTTCGAGATCGCGGCTGAACTCATTCGCACGGGTCTCGACGTTGGACGCCTCAGCCAGCAGCTCTATGAGAATTATCCACGGCGGCGTCTGGAGCTTTTGCGGGAACTGCTGCGCACCATGCGTTTCCAGCAGGAAGGTCGCGTCGCAAGTTTTGGTCTCACCTTGAAAACAGCCGCTGAACTAGGCGTCCTTCCCGAGGATAACGAGGGGCTGATCGATCATCTGCGCGCGGTCCATGGCGTTATTGTTGCCGTTTTTTTCGAAGAACTGTCCGATGGCAAAGTGCGTGTAAGCATGCGTTCCAAAACCGATGTCGTCGATGTCTGCGCCATCTGCCAGAAATTCGGCGGAGGCGGGCATGCGCTTGCCGCCGGCGCGCGCGTGCGCGGAACGCTCCCGGAAGTAGAAGAACGAGTCTTAGCAGAAGTTTGCGCGAAGGTTGAGTCGTTAAAAACGGCACTCGATTGAAATGACTTAGCGTCTCAACACTTCAACGTTGTAACTCTTTTAACTTCTTAGCGTTTTTGCACTATGTCTCAACCTTTGGCTCCTGACGGCGTCCTGCTCGTGGACAAGGCTGAAGGGATGACTTCGCACGACGTAGTCGCGCTGGTCCGTCGAAAGCTTCAGGTCAGGAAGGTCGGCCATTGCGGCACGCTTGATCCCATAGCGACCGGCTTACTTTTGATCACTGTGGGACGGGGCACAAAGGTCCAGGATTTACTCATGAGCGAAGACAAGGAATACGCCGGCACATTCGTCCTCGGAGTGACGACCGATACACAGGATCGGCAGGGAGAGATAATCCAGCAGCGACCCGTTCCCGCGCTAGACGAAACCCAAATTCGCGGTGCATTTGAAAAATTTCGGGGCGATTTTTATCAAATGCCGCCGATGGTCTCCGCGAAAAAGCACCGCGGCGTGCCGCTGTACAAACTGGCGCGTCAAGGAAAAGTGGTCGAACGCGAGCCGCGCCTTGTGCATGTCTATCGCTACACGATCGATCGAATCGAGCTACCCGAGATCGATTTTAGTGTTTTGTGCAGCAAGGGTTTTTACGTTCGTACTTATGTCCACGACATCGGCGAGACTTTAGGCTGTGGCGCGCACCTGAAGTCGCTGCGGCGAACAAAATCCGGGCGCTTCGATGTAGCTAATACGATTAGTGTTGCTCAAATCAAAGATGTGCCACGCGAGGAAATTTTGAGCAGACTCCTCAGCCTCCCGGACGTGTCGCGCATGCGAGGAGCTTGATCGCAATATATCGGTGATGGAAATTCTGAGATCGATTCCGGAACTCGCTCATTTGACCGGTCCGCTCTTTCTCGCCATCGGAGTCTTTGACGGTGTGCATCGTGGCCATCAAGCCGTCATTTCCACGTCTGCCGAGCACGCCAAGTCGGCAAACGGCACTCCGGTCGTCGTCACGTTTGACCCGCATCCGATGAAAGTGCTTCGACCCAGGGAGGCGCCCCACCTGCTCACTGCTACGCAACACAAGATCAGATTGATCCGCCAGCTCGGGGTGCAGCACCTGCTCGTGATCAAGTTCGACAAGGCATTTGCCGCAACGGCGCCGGAAGACTTCGTGCAACAATTGGTAATGCGCTCTAAACCGCTGCGTGAAATCTGCGTCGGACATGAATGGTCGTTCGGAAAAGGCCGCCGCGGAAATCTTGCCCTTCTCAGGAAGCTGGGCGCGCAATTTGACTTCGAGGTCGTTGGAATTCCCGCCGTTACGCTCGGGAACGGCGAGCCCGTGAGTAGCACGGCGATCCGTCACGCTGTCGAAGCAGGTGACCTCGCGAAGGCGGCCGAGATGCTGGGCCACCAGTACACCATCCTTGGTACGGTCGTGCGCGGTGAACGTCTCGGGAAAAAGATCGGGTTCCCGACGGCAAATCTCAGCGCTCATAGTGAGCAATTTCCTCCAAATGGGGTCTATTTCGCGCAGGCCACGCTGGACGGAGTAATCTATCCTGGCGTGGTGAATCTCGGTCATCGCCCAACAGTGAGCAGCGGCAAATCCGAGCGCGTGCTCGAAATCCATCTGCTTGATTTTGACCACGAAATTTATGGCAAGGATGTCGAAGTGCGTTTTGTCCGCTATCTCAGGCCAGAACAGAAATTCGAAAATCTCGATGCATTGGCCAGGCAGATCGAGTTCGACGTGCAGCAGGCACGGCAACTTTGCACCGCGTAGCGAGGCCGACGGCGCCTTACGTCCGGAGAAAGCTAGGCTTGCAAGCCACGGTCTCTGGATATCGCGGCCGTAGCGCCGACAGCGGCGATCACAAGGCCACTGGCGAGAGCAAGCACAAAAATCCACAACGCGGGCAGGGCCACGAGACGCTCAAGAGTGATGCTGACAAAGCGACCGCCACCTGAAGCGACGTAGGCAAGCACACTCGCAAGGAACGTCATTCCCAGAAGAATGACAGCACGCAGCAAATCATGACTGCGCCGAGGCGGCGGCAACTGTTGCAACACTCGGGCAGTGAATCCCTCGTCGTCGATATACGGCGCCGCTTCGCGCAATTCTCCATCAAGCCAATCTTCCTGGTTCACCTGTTCCATATCCGTTTAACTAATTTGGACCCCAGTCGGCAAGCATTCGTTTCAATTTCTCGCGTCCCCGTAGAACATTCGTTTTCACGGTGCCCAGAGGGATGTCCAGAACGCGGGAAGCCTCATCATGGGAAAGACCGTTCTGACAACAAAGTAACACCGCGGAGCGTTCATTCAAGGGAAGCAAACTCAATGCGCGCATAAGATCGTGTCTCAAACCAGGATCGACCACCTGAGGATCGCGTTGGGCCTGGAGTTGTTCTTCATCAATTCCCACAAACTCCTTCCGGCGGCGCGCATCTTCTCGAAAACAATTGTAGGCGATCCGGTAAAGCCAGGTTGAGAAGCGCGCTTCGCCGCGAAAACTGCGGATGTTCTTATAGGCGCGCAGGAATGTTTGCTGCGCCAGATCATCTGCCAGAGCGACGTCCGTTCGAGTAAGTTGACGGAGCAGACCGCGCACGGCGGATTGATGCCGCCGAACCAGCTCACCGAAAGCGTGCTGGTCATCATCGACAAAAATTCGTGCGACCAGGTCTGCATCAGTCAGCTCCACGGCCGCAGATTACGGTACAGGCGGCGGATTGTCCTTCTTCGCATCGAGCTTCCATACAAGCAAATAACCTACTCCAATTAGAAACGGAATGAACCCCAGGGTCCATGCACCGCCCTCCCAATCGTTTGCGGCGGCGAGAAACACCATCAGACCCACGCCGATCATCGTGAGAATAACACCTCGGCGCACATCGGAGCGTTGCCGCTGGGCCGGTGGTGGATTCAGCAGGGCCTCGGGCACGGGCTGCCCTTTTTCCACCATCATCCGCACCGTTCGATGGAGGGCGCGCTGTCTTGAAAAACTGAAATACAAGATTAGCCCGACGATTAGGACCGGCGCACCAAAGATCGTCAGGAAAACGATGGCAACGATTGGAATCACGAATTCTGGAATGTCCCCGGACTTTTCATGATCTAGGCGATCGAGCTTATCCAAGTCCGTATCGTGGTCGCCTATTGTGAAACCAAAGTGTTTCTTCTGTTTCTTTCTGATCGACTGCTCGATCTTACTCGCAGGCGTCGAAGTTGCCGAAATAGTAGCCGTCGCTGCAGGCGTGCTTGCGAGCGGCGAGGCTGTCGGCGTCTGCGCAAATGAGCCTGCCGCCAGGACGAGGGAACAAATGTAGATAATGACGAATTTATTCATAGTGACTGATTTGACCGTAGGATGCGCTTCGCACCCTGTTTGGATTCAACTATTTCAAGCCTCCCGCGACAATTAAAAGTTGCGCCCCGCGGGCGGCTGGACATTATTTGTCTCCCTCTCAAAATTGCGGGTGTAGCTCAGTGGTAGAGCGTCTCGTTGCCAACGAGAAAGTCGCGAGTTCGACCCTCGTCACCCGCTCGTTTTTTGGCTGAATTCCCCCCAAGCATCGGGTACACCCTGCCAACATTCCTTCGAAACGATGCATCAATGGCGCAAACTGGCTCACCCGCGCTGGCTCAGTGCACATGAGAACGTTTTGCAAACGCGGGCGCGCGGCAGACTTGTGATTATCTCAAGACCGGGGCGCAAGCGGTTGCAACTCGAGATTGCGTGCACGTCGCGCAATCTCGCCCGAAAGCTCATCGAAGAATTCGGCGGACGCGCTGAGAAATGGCCACGCGATTGGCTTAAACGATTCGCGGATCTCCACAAATCGAAGCGGCTCAAGATTGGGAAACGCTTGTTAATCTCAACCGCGGCGTCATCCCGAGCGAAGCGAGGGACCCCCAAAAGAGTCGGAAGATCACGCCAGTTACCTTGTGTAACCCATCACCCAGCGAGAGGTCCTTCATCGTCTGCGCGACTCAGGATGACAAGTAGCGGGCGACTTGACGCTCGTCCTCCTCTGCTCCTCGTCATTCCAGCTTCTGCCGCTTTCGGGACAGGAGGACACGCAACGACGGCAATGTCCCTTCGTCTCCTCGAACGCTTGACTCGCAAATGGGAAAAGGGCTGGTCGCTGGCCGATCTTGGGACTGGGAGCGGGATTCTTGCTCTCGCGTCGAAACGCTTTGGCGCGGGACGCGTGATTGGCATTGATATCGATCCGAAAGCGATTTCGATCGCGAAAGCGAACGCCCGCCTGAACAAAATCGATAACGTTGATTTTCGCTTGGGCGATCTCCGCAAATGGAAACCGACCGGCGCGAGAGACATCGTCGCCGCGAATCTATACAGCGAGTTGTTGATTGCGATCATGCCGGAATTAAAACGGTGCACTTGGCTTATTCTCTCCGGTGTGCTGCGCACACAGGAGAACAAATTCCTGCGTGTTCTCCGGCGGAACAACATCGAGATCGCGAACGTGAAACGTCGCGGGAAATGGATCGCCGTACTGGCCAATTGCAGTGATCATTGATGAGGTTCACCCGGGCCCCTAAAAAAACAAAAATTTGCGCTGGCGAAGACCGCCAGCTACGTTCTTTTAGCCTTGGCGGCTTCGGGTTCTCTGCATTTCACGCGGTTTAATCACGAGCCGCGCGGCAAAGAACCATGCACAACGAGCAACTTGCCTATGCTGCCGTCACGCCATACTCGATGCGCAAATCGCGCACCGGCGGCATCGTTGGCCGGTTGATTTCCCGCACAGGACTCGACCTGGTTGGCGGACGCATGTTCGCGCCGAGTCACGAGTTGGCCAAGCGCTACGCCGAGACGATCGTGACGGAAACCGATCCGCGTCATCGCGCGACGCAAGAATTAATTCGCGACTATGTACTGAAGAATTTCACCGGCCAGAAAAACGAACAGCATCCACGCGTGTTGTTCCTAATTTTTCGCGGCCCGGACGCGGTGGAGAAGATCCGTCCCACTGTTGGCCATATTGTGCACGAGCGCACCAGCGGCGAAACGATTCGCGATACCTACGGCGATTACATCACCGATGATTCAGGCAAGGTGACTTACTTTGAGCCTGGAGTGTTAGCGGCGTTCGACCCAAAGGCGGTCGAGCGGGATTTGAAGCTTTGGGCGGAGTTTTCGGATTCTGATGGTGGAATCCTGGATCGTGTGGTCCCCTTCCCCAGCAGCGCACAGGTCGAAAAGACTTTGGTTCTAATTAAACCTGACAATTTCAGATTTCCGAATCTGCGGCCGGGCGGAGTCATTGAAGTATTTTCGCGCTCAGGACTCTCCATCATCGGATTCAAAGTCCATCAAATGAGCGTTGTGCAAGCGGAAGAATTCTACGGTCCGGTGCTGGCGGTTCTTGAGAAGAAGCTCGGCCCAAAGAGTGGCCGCGAAAACTGGGAAAGCATCGTCGAATTCATGGCCGGGCGAAAACCCAGCGAATGTCCGCCGGAAGAACGCGACGCTCCCGGGACGGAAAAATCGATCGCCATTGTTTATCAAGGCGTGGACGCCGTCCGCAAGATTCGCGACGTGCTCGGCCCGACCGACCCGGCCAAAGCACCGCCAGGTTCGATCAGGCGAGAATTCGGGCAGACCATCATGATCAATGCCGCGCACGCATCGGATTCTCCTGAGAACGCAAAACGTGAAATGGGAATCATTCGGATCGACGAGAATAATTTCAAACCTCTGATTGAAAACTTCTATGACCGCCAATAGTTTGCGCTCCATTTTGAACCAGCCCATAACCAGCCCTACTCCTATGGAAATTTCCGAACGCGCCGCTCAACTGAGTCCTTCGCTTACTCTCTCGATCGATAGCAAGGCCAAAGCCATGAAAGCCGAAGGCATAGATGTCTGCGGTTTCGGCGCAGGCGAACCGGATTTCGACACGCCCGAACACATAAAAAGAGCCGCGATCGAGGCATTGGAGGCCGGCTTTACAAAATATACCCCCAGCGCTGGCATCCCGGAGCTGCGTCAGGCCATCGCAGAAAAACTGGCTGCCGATAACGACCTGAATTATCGCGCGGCGCAGGTCATCGTAAGTAATGGTGCAAAGCACGCGTGCTACAACGCGATCCTCGCCACATGCCAACCCGGCGATGAAGTCGTCATCCCGGCGCCATATTGGGTCAGTTACCCGGAGATGGTCAGATTGGTCGGCGCTGAACCGGTGATCGTGCCGACCAGCGAGCGCAACTCATGGAAAATGCGCGCCGAAGACTTTGAGAATGCAATGACTCCTCGCACGAAGATGTTGATCATGAATAGCCCCTGCAATCCGACCGGGTCTGTTTACACGCGCGAGGAATTGCAGGCGATTGTCGAGGTTGCCGCTGAAGAAGACATTTACATCCTGTCAGACGAAATCTACGAGAAGCTCGTTTACGACGATGCGAAACACGTAAGCATCGCATCGCTCTCCCAGGCAGCGTACGACCTGACGATTACAATCAACGGCTTCAGTAAATCCTATGCGATGACCGGTTGGCGTCTGGGTTATCTGGCAGCGCCGGAGGCAGTGGCGAAAGCAGTCGATTCCATCCAAAGCCATACCGCATCCAATCCTTCTTCCTTCTCGCAGTACGGTGCACTCGCGGCTTTAAAGGGCGATCAACAGCCGCTGATCGATATGCGCGAAGAGTTCGATATGCGTCGCAATTACATGTTCGACCGCGTCTCGAAGATTTCCAACGTTACCGCAGTTAAACCAGAGGGCGCATTTTACGTGCTTGTGAATATCAGTCAGCTTGGTCTGACCTCGCAAAATTTCGCCGATCGCCTCCTGAGTAAAGCCAACGTCGCAGTCGTTCCGGGAGCTGCTTTCGGTGACGATCGCACTGTCCGACTCAGTTACGCCACCAGCATCGACGTGATCAAAAAGGGCCTGGACCGCTTCCAGGATTTCTGCCGCACACTCTAAGGTGGAACGCGTTCTCCTGAACGCGTTGGTAAAACGACTGCGCCTTTGGCGCCAAATTAACATCGTCTTCGGAGAAGCCGATCCACCTTGCGCTGTCATTTTCTAGCCTTCTAGTGTTGCGCGATGCCTGGCCACCTTGCGCCCATTCTTCACGCGCATCTTCCATTCGTTCGTCATCCGGAACATGAGCATTTCCTCGAAGAAGACTGGTTCTTCGAGGCGATAACCGAGAGTTACATCCCATTGCTGCGCATGATGCAGCGCCTGGTTGATGAGCATGTGCCGTTTAAGCTTGCCATCTCGATCACGCCGACGCTCTGCGCGATGTTGCAGGATAAGCTGCTTTGTGAGCGCTACGTGCGGCATCTCGATCTTTTGATCGATCTCGCCGCGCGCGAACGAAAGCGAAACCGAAAACATCCGCGGCTTCACGAACTGGCAGACTTTTATTCGAAAATCTTTTGCGAAGCCAAGCGCTTCTTTGTCGATGGATGCAAATGCGATTTGCTTACCTCTTTTCGCAAACTGCGAGCCAGTGGCGCCCTTGAAATCATGGCTTCCGCCGCTACGCATGGCTTGCTTCCCCTGCTCCTGCAGCAGTCGCGCGAAGCGGCGCGCGCTCAGATCCTGATCGGACGCGATATCTATGCGGATGTTTTTGGTGCCGAGCCTGCCGGCTTTTGGCTACCTGAATGCGCTTACGGTCCGGGTGTGGAATCTATTCTGCAAGAGGCGAATATTCGCTGGTTCATTCTCGATGCGCACGGCTTACTATTCGGAACACCGCGGCCGCGCCGCTCGATTTATGCACCTTGTTATACGCCGGCCGGACCGGCCGCCTTTGCGCGTGATCGCGATTCCAGCCGTCAGATTTGGAGCGCACAGGGAGGTTATCCTGGCGACCCTGCCTATCGGGAGTTTTATCGCGACGTCGGATTCGATCTTCCATTAGAACACTTGGGACCAGTTGGCCACGGCACTCGGAAATTTTCCGGCGTGAAATATCACCGCATCACCGGATCCGGTGACGAGAAGGATTTGTACGATCCAGTCGCTGCGGAAAGAGTTGCCGAAACGCAAGCCGTTCATTTTCTCAATGAACGCCAGCATCAAATCTGCGAAATCAGCGCGGCAGGGTTTGATCCCATTGTGATCGTTCCGTTCGACGCCGAGCTTTTTGGACATTGGTGGTTCGAAGGTCCACGTTTTCTCGAGCGAGTTATTCGCCAAGCCGCAAACGAACGAGATTTTCGTCTTTCGACTCCGAGTGAATATCTGGCTGCGCATCCTACGCAGCAAATCATTGAGCCAGCAACCTCAACATGGGGCGAGAACGGCTATTTTGAAGTTTGGCTGAATCCAAGCAACGCATGGATTTACCCACAGCTGCACGTTGCGGCACAAAGGATGAGTGAAGTTGCACGCAGATATGCAGAAAACTGTATCCCGTTCACGGACCGCGTGCTCAAACAACTCGCCCGCGAACTTTTACTCGCGCAATCCAGCGATTGGGCTTTTTTGATCAAGACTGGGACGGCACGTGAATACGCAACCAAGCGCACTGTCGATCACCTTTCCCGCTTCAACCGTTTACACGATCAACTCGTCACAAATAATGTGGATGAGGAATTTCTACGCGAGTGCGAATTCCGCGATAATCTCTTTCCGAACGTAAACTGGCGTTACTACATCTAGGCCACTTGTCATTCCGAGCGAAGTCGAGGAATCTCTGGCTGTTCTCCCATGCCTTGTTTCTTATCTAATTAGAGATGTCTCGATGCCACTCGACATGACAGCAAAAGCCAAGACTGCGACTCTGATCGCGTTCCTGGCCTCTGCTGTCTTCGCTCAAGAATCGCCAACGCCAGTTCCATCGCCGGTAACCGAAGAATCTCCTGGGTTGTCAATCTCGCCGGCTGAATCTGTCGCGCCGCCGCCCGTGCCAGAGCAAACGCCTTCGGCATCAACCGCGAGAAGCGTTCGCATCAGTTTTGTGCCGCCGCCATTGGAAGGCAGGATCAGCCTCGGAATCTACGATGCGAAAGGCAAGCTGGTGCGCGTTTTGCACCAGGAAGCAGACCTCAACGAATTCAAAATCGGCGCAGATGCGCTGGGGACACAATGGGACGGGAAAAATGACAATGGCGACGATTTACCCGCCGGAAAATATCACGCGCGCGGTTATCTGGTTGGTCCACTCAAAGTGGAAGACCTCAGCCAAACCGCAGCCTCCCCTCCCGAAAACAACTCGAGTGCAAACGTCAGAGTTAAACTCGCGCCAAATCCCCTGGCCAACGACAAACGGGCAATCGTCGAGCTGGCCGCTGGGTTTGACAGCGACGGAAGCTACTTGAAAACAAACGACGAACTGCCGTTGTTCACGGTAAATGAATCGCCAAATTTGGTTCGTGTATCGATTATGAAGAATGGAGATAAATCGGTCGATATCTGGCAGGCCGACGGCACCGGTTTTCACCAATTCCGCATCTCGAATGTGGACCAGATGATGGCTTTCGATTGCGGCGAGTTCGAATTGAAATGAGCTGTAGCGGCGGTCTGTTAGTCACGCCATAGCCTTGGCGAAGGTGGATGATCGCCGTCGATTCTAAAGAAGGGTGCTCGCCACGGCGAGCACCGCTACAAGTCTGGCCATAAGACAGAATCTCTGCTAGTTAAACGCCGATGCCTGCTCCCGAGTTTCAACATACAGTTGGTAAGACCGCCAGCTTTAGCGGCACCGCACTGCATACCGGTGACAAAGTCACTCTGAAATTGCAGCCCGCGCCGGTAGATCACGGAATCAAATTCAAACGGAAAGATTTGCAGGATGAGCCGACAATCGATGCGAAGATAGAGAATCTCAAAACAGTCGAGCGCGCCACAACGATCGGCGAAGGCTCGGTGCGCGTGCACACAGTGGAGCATATTCTGTCTGCGCTCTCGGCAATGGGCGTGGATAACGCCGTCGTGGAGATGGACGCAAACGAGCCACCAATCGGCGACGGAAGCGCGCAGCCTTATGTCGATCTCATCAAGAAAGCCGGCCTCACTGCGCAGGACGAGCCACGAAAATTTTTCGACGTGCGCGAGCCGATGCACGTTGAATCGAAAACGGGCGCCCTGCTTGTTTTGCTTCCGGATGACAAATTTCGCATCTCATGCACCCAGGCCGGACCGAATAACCGGTTCACGCAGTTTTTGTCGATGGAAGTGACGCCCGCGTTCTTCGAACGCGAGATCGCTCCGGCGCGAACTTTTGTTTACTACGAAGATGTTAAGCCGCTCATGGATAAAAACCTGATCAAGGGCGGCAGTCTCGAAAACGCGATTGTGGTGCGCGGAGATGCGGTATTAAGCAAGGAACCGTTGCGTTTCGGCGACGAATTCGTGCGGCACAAAATCCTCGATATTATCGGCGATCTGGCGCTGGTCGGCCGTCGGATCCGGGGCCACATCGTGGCAGTGAAACCTGGTCACGCCACCAATGCGGACCTGGCCCGCTCAATCACCCGCGAACAGACGCGCAGAAGCGCGATGAGCGCACCGCGCGCGATCCCAACAGGCGATTCCGGTCTGGACACTGGCGAAGTGATGAAGATCCTTCCGCACCGTTACCCTTTTTTGATGGTTGACCGGGTCATCGGCTTCGAGGGCGAAAATAAAATTACGGCCATAAAATCCATCACGATTAACGAGCCGTTTTTTCAGGGGCATTTCCCCGGTCATCCAGTCATGCCTGGAGTAATGCAAATAGAAGCGATGGCGCAAGTGGCCAGTATTCTTTTGTTCAAATTGACGAAGACTTCGAGTCGTGTCGGCTATTTCATGAGTGCGGACCAGGTGAAATTTCGCAAACCGGTTTTTCCGGGTGACACGATTTTCATTCACGCCGAGCTAACGAGAGCGCGTGGCAATCGCATGGCGAAAACGAAGTGCTACTGCCTAGTAAACGACGCGGTCGTTTCCGAAGCCGAACTCATGTTCACGTTCCTCGAGAAATGAGCGACGTGCAGATTCATCCGACCGCCATTATCGATTCAGGCGCCGAAATTGGCGAGGGAACAATCGTGGGTCCTTACTGTGTAGTCAGCCCCGATGTCGTGCTGGGCCCAAACTGCTGGCTCCAACATCACGTTACGCTCTGCGGACCGATGAAAGCCGGCGAGAAGAACAGATTCTACGCCTACTGCTCTATCGGCCAGCAAACGCAGGACCTAAAATATCGCGGCGAACCCACCTATCTGGAAATTGGCGACGAAAACACGTTTCGCGAATTCGTGACAGTCCACCGCAGTACGACGAGCGAAGGCAAAACGCACATCGGCAATCGCGGGAATTTTCTCGCTTACAGCCATATTGGGCACGATTGCACCGTGGGCGATCACGTCATTTTCTCCAACAACGGCACGTTGGGCGGTCATGTCCAGGTGGGAGATCACGCAGTGATGGGCGGGCTCACCGCCGTGCATCAATTTTGCCGAATCGGACGATTTGCCATCACCGGCGGCTGCTCGAAAATCGTGCAGGATATTCCGCCGTTCATGATCGCCGATGGTAATCCGGCGGAAATTCGCGGGGTTAACCTGATCGGATTGGAACGCAAGAAGTTTCCGCCTGAAAGCGTGAAGCTAATTAAAGAAGCTTTTCGACTGATTTACCGTTCAAAATACAACACGCGCCAGGCACTCGAAGCGATGCAAAAAGAATTACCCCAAACGGAAGAGATCACCGAAATCATCCGATTCATCGAACAAACCCAGCGCGGAATCGTTCGATAAGATTTTAATCACTGCCGCGGACTCGATATTAGAATCTGAGCTTTAATCCGTCATAGGCAATGTGCGCACCAATGGGAAGCCGGGATTCTGCAGCCTGCGGAAGATCGTGGCAGATGTGCGTAAAGTAAGTCGATTCAGGCTTTACGCGCGCTGCCGCATCTAGGGCTTGCCCAACGCTCAGGTGTGTCGGATGCGGTGTATCGCGAAGCGCGTCGATGATAAAGACTTTCACGCCAGAGATAAGATCGATAATCGCATCCGGTACGGCGCTGCAATCGCTTAGGTAGGCGACAAGTTTTTGGCCCGCGCGCGAGAAAAGATAACCGTTCACCAAGGAGTCGCCATGCGGCACCGGCAGAGGAGTGATCAACGTCTCGCCTAGTTTAAACGGAGCATCGATAACGTGGGGCTCGGGTTTCAAATAATATGGAACCGGATTGCTGGTGTTGAACGCGAACCTAAACACGCGCTCCAGATCGGCCATCGTTTCGGCTGATGCATAAACCGGCATCGAACCCCGCGCGTGCGAAAATCGTCGCAAATCATCAAAGCCCATGATGTGATCGGTGTGCGAGTGCGTGAAAACGACCGCATCGACACGCCGAATATCCTCGCGCAGCGCCTGTGTTCTGAAATCTGTGCCAGTATCCACTACCCACGAACATTCCGGCGTTTCGATGTAGATCGAGGACCGCAGCCGTTGGTCGCGCGGGTCGGGTGAGCGGCAGACATCGCAATCGCAACCAATCATCGGCACACCTTGTGATGTTCCGGTGCCGAGAAAGGTCACCGTAAGGCCCGACTTGAGAGTTGAAGGTTGAATTGGCAAGCTCTGAGTCTTAGCTCTCAACTGATAACTCTCAATCTTCCAATGCCCGCTGTCCTGACTTTGTTGCGAATTAAGAATCTTGCGCTGGTGGAAGAACTCGAGTGGCAGATGGGGCCGGGCTTCGTTGCTGTCACCGGAGAAACAGGGGCCGGTAAGTCGATTATCATTGGTGCGCTGCAACTTTTGCTGGGCGAACGCGCGGACAAATCGCTCATTCGTACCGGTGCGGACGTTTGCACAGTCGAAGCGGTTTTTAGTGGAAACGGTCTGCAAAAGTTAAATCCACAGCTTGTCGAAGCCGGTGTCGAGGCCTGCGAGAGCGATCTCATCCTGAAGCGCACTCTCTCCACGACCGGAACCAATCGCCAGTTCATCAACGGGTCGCCCACCACCCTGTCGATCTTGAAGAATCTCGGAGACGAGCTTGTCGATCTTCATGGGCCGCATGATCACCAGTCGCTGCTCTCTCCGGATAGGCAGTTGAGCTTGCTTGATTCGTTCGCGCGGGCTGAAGAGCGGCTCGCCGAATATCGAAACCATTACCGGCAATTGCAGGCGCTGATCGCTGAACATTCTGCCCTCAACACGGCAGAAACTGCACGCGAACAAGAGCTTGATCTTCTGCGTCATCAGATCAATGAGATAAAATCTGCGAATCTAGTCGCGGAAGAAGAAGAAGAAATCGAGAAGCGTTACAAGCTGGCGAGCAACAGCAAACGGCTAATCGAACTCGCCAGCGCGACCGCTAACAAACTTTCCGAAGCAGATGATTCCGTTCTCTCGCAACTCGCGGAAACACAGCGGCTATTGCGCGAACTGGAAAAGATCGATAACTCAATCGCCCAATTTTCAGCGGCGCATGATGCAAGCGTGATTGAGCTATCCGAGATTGCTCGCGCTCTCTCCTCTTACACAGAGAAACTCGATCTCGATCCAGAACAACTAGCGGCGCTGGAGCAGCGAGTTTCGCTATTCGAAACATTGAAGCGTAAGTATGGCGGCTCGATTGTAGAAGTGGTCGCATTCGGCGAGCGCGCGGCGGAACGAATGCATAACATTGAAGGACGCGATGCCGAGCTGGAGCGCCTCGTAAAAGAAATAGAGAATGTCCGCTCTCACATGAACCGCGACGGAGAAGCGCTCCATAAGCTCAGAACAAAAGCTGCGCCGAAACTTTCTGAGAACATCCGGCGCAACCTTCGCGATCTCGGATTCCGGCAATCTGAATTCGAAGCAAAACTTAGCGCCCTTGATGAACCGCGCGCGAGTGGATTCGATTCTGTGGAATTAGTTTTTTCACCGAATCCGGGCGAACCGCTGAAACCGCTTCGGGCCATCGCGTCAAGCGGCGAAATCTCACGCTTGATGCTGGCGATTAAATCGGCGTTGGCCGCGCACGATGAGATTCCCCTGCTCGTGTTTGATGAGATTGATACCAATGTCGGGGGAGAAATCGCTCATGCAGTTGGTGGTAAGATGCAAACATTGGGA
>Ga0193719_10000192_pt1 | contig 21273 bp, 19 predicted proteins | sample U2a2metaG_FD_160103 | JGI IMG/M metagenome (GOLD analysis project Ga0193719, IMG submission 160103) | Soil microbial communities from a riparian zone of the East river system, Colorado, United States - U2a2 | ecosystem: Environmental > Terrestrial > Soil > Riparian zone | place: USA: East... | reverse complement strand
GCAAATTTCTTGGCGTCCTTGACCAGCATGGGATCGGCGTCATAGATGCCATCCACTTTCGTGGCCTTCAGAATCACATCCGCCTTGATCTCCATGGCGCGCAGGGAGGCGGCGGTGTCGGTCGAAAAATAGGGGTTCCCCGTCCCTCCGGCGAATATCACAACCCGGCCTTTTTCCAGATGGCGCATGGCACGACGGCGGATAAAGGGCTCGGCCACCTGATTCATCTCAATCGCCGACTGAACCCGGGTATGAATGTTCTGCTTTTCGAGCGCATCCTGCAAGGCCAGGGCATTGATCACCGTGGCCAGCATGCCCATGTGATCGGCGGAGACGCGATCCATCTCGCGTGCCTGCTGGGCCACACCGCGGAAGAAGTTCCCGCCGCCGACCACGATCGCAATCTGGATCTGGAGAGAATGCACGTCCGCCAGCTCGGCGGCAATTTCGTGAATGCGCAGGGGATCGACGCCGAAGCCCTGGTTCGCGGCCAGAGCCTCGCCGGAGAGCTTGAGCAGTATGCGCTTGAACACCGGAGTTGGCATCGGTTTCTAGTTTCTAATTTCTAATGTCTGGTTCGATGTTCCATGGTATCGCGACCCGGAAACTTTCCCGGGATGCGGCTGGACGCGGGAAACCAGAAACCTATTCGCTCTTCGCGTCCGGCTTGGTGATGGCAATGGTCTCGCCCACGTCGCCCACCTTGAAGCGGGCGAAGCGGCGCACCGCGATATTCTCGCCTAGTTTGCCGATCTTGGTGGCGATGAGCTGGCCGATGCTCACGGTCTGATCCCGGATAAAAGGCTGCTCCAGCAGGCAGACTTCTTCGTAGAACTTGCTCATCTTGCCTTCCACGATCTTTTCCACCACTTGCGGCGGTTTGCCGGTGGCCGCCGCCTGCGAGCGATAGATGTCCTTCTCGCGCTCGAAAGCCTCGGGGGTGACGTCTTCCTTGCGCACAAATTTCGGGTCGCTGGCGGCGATGTGCATAGCGACGTCATGCACCAGTTCCTTGAAATCGTCGGTGCGGGCGACAAAGTCACTCTCGCAGTTTACTTCCACGAGAACGCCAATCTTGCCGCCGGCGTGAATGTAACTCGCCACCGCTCCTTCTTTGGTCACGCGACTGGCCTTCTTGCCGGCTACAGAGATGCCCTTCTTGCGCAGCAGGACGACGGCTTGCTCCAGATCGCCTTTGGCTTCGGTGAGAGCCTGCTTGCAATCCATCATGGGCGCACCGGTCTTGTCCCGGAGCTCTTTCACTTGGGTGGCAGAAATATTCACGGTAGTTGTACTCATAATCAAGTTTCCAGTTTCGTGTTTCCCGTTCCCCGAGGGGTACCGCCGCCATCGAAACTGCGCTTCGGTCACCCGAAACTGGAAGCCAGAAACTCGAAACTGCGCTTACAAATTTTGACCCGCGCCGGACGACCCGCGCGGGTCTGTTTTCCCTCAGAGACTTAAGCCCGGATCTTGCCGGGCTCTGTGCACTTCGGCGAACGGCGGTTTGGCCATCGGCCAATCACCGCCTCAATAGGTCTGGGTCTCAACCTGCGGAACGTCCTCGTCGACGACTTCCTTGGCCGCTGCCGGCTGCTTGCGCACTCCGCTGCCCAGCACCTCTTCCATGCTGATGTCCTCGGCTCCCGCTTCGCCCGCAACTTCGGAGGCGGCCTCGGCCGCGGGGGCCGCCACCGGCTCGGCGTAGACGGCAGCAGCAAGATCGGCGGCCTGTTTGTCGGTCATCAGTTGCGCGCCCTCGGCGACCGAATCGGAGATTTTCGAAGCAAACAGGCGAATCGCGCGCAAGGCGTCATCGTTGCCTGGAATCACGTAATCCACTTCGCTGGGGTCGCAGTTGGTATCGACGACCGCCACCACGGGAATGCCCAGCTTGCGCGCCTCGCGCACCGCAATCTGTTCTTTGTTGGAGTCAATCACGAAGATCGCATCCGGCAGCCGGCTCATGTTCTTGATGCCGGCGAGGTTCGCCTGCAGATGCTTGCGCTCGCGCTCCAGCTTGATCACTTCCTTCTTCGGCAGCAACTCGTAGCGGCCATCGGTGGCCATCTCATCGAGTTCCTTCAGCCGCTTTACCGATTTCTGGACCGTTACCCAGTTGGTGAGCAGTCCGCCCAGCCAGCGCTGGTTCACGTAAAAGCCGCCACAGCGCGTAGCCTCTTCCGCGATGGCATCTTGCGCCTGGCGTTTGGTGCCCACGAAAAGCACAATTTTGCCTGCCGCGGCCAGATCGGCCACGAACTTCGACGCTTCCTTGAACATCTTCAGCGTCTTTTGCAGGTCTATGATGTAAATGCCGTTGCGCTCTCCGAAGATGTATTCCTTCATCTTGGGATTCCAGCGCTTGGTCTGATGCCCGAAGTGAACTCCCGCTTCGAGCAACTCCTTCATGGTAATGTTAGCCAATTAACCTCCTCATTTGGTCTGCATCCGGCCGAACCTCAGTCGCCAGTTTCAGGTTTCCCGTTTCGAAACCCACCCTGACACGGCCCTTCCGGATTGCCATTCCCGCCCCGCACCCACGGGGCGCGGAAAGAATTTAACCCCTGAACCAGTTCCCGGCACCGACCGCCCAACGGGCTTTGGCACCGGCAACTCTTATCGCTTCGAGTACTGGAACCGCTTCCTCGCACCCTTCTGACCGTACTTCTTGCGTTCCTTGGAGCGAGAGTCGCGGCTCACCATGCCTTCCGCTTTTAGCTTTTTGCGCAGCTCGATATTGAACAGCATGAGCGCGCGGGCGATGCCTAGCTTGACCGCATCGGCCTGCCCATTGACTCCGCCGCCGGTGACCCGGACCACGACATTGAACGTGCTCGCGGTCTCGGTCGACAGCAGCGGCTGTCGCGCGCTTGCGCGCTGCGACTCGGTCACGAAATACTGCTCAAAAGGACGTCCGTTGACTTTGAAATCGCCACTGCCCGGACGAAGATAAACGCGCGCGATCGCCCGCTTGCGGCGTCCCGTACCGTAATATTGCACTAGCTCTGCCATTTAGCTATCAGCACTCAGCCGCCAGCGTTCCGCTGACCGGTGCTCAACCCTTTCAAAAATTCCCGAACTCGATCATGTCCCAGCGAAACCAAAAACTCGAAACCTGAATCCGTCTACGCCCGCGCCCGCGTTTCGAGCGCCAGCACTTCCGGCTTCTGGGCTGCGTGCGGATGCTTGTCGCCGCGGTAAACCTGCAACTTGCTGATCATGTGTCCGCCGAGCTTGGTCTTGGGCAGCATGCGCTTGATCGCATCTTCGACGATCAATTCGGGCTTGCGCGCAAAACGCTTGCGGAAGTCTTCCGAGCGCAACCCGCCGGGATAGCCGGTGTAGTGTTGATACACCTTTTGCTCGGCTTTCATCCCGGTCACCTTCACCTGATCGGCGTTGATGATGATCACGTGATCTCCGGTATCGAGAAACGGCGTGTACCGTGGGTTCTCTTTACCCATGAGGACGCGGGCCACCTGCGAGGCCAGACGGCCGAGCGTCTGCCCCGAGGCATCCACGACGTACCACTTGCGCACAATTTCCCCCGCTTTGGGGAAATAGGTTGACATTACGAATCTCCCAGAAAATTTAAAAAAACAAAGAAGACCGCTGAGTACCCACTTGAACGCCGAAGGCGCAGGGCTACCAGGCGGGCAACCGCAGGACTACCAAAGACTTAAAGATAACGTAGGACGCAGGATATTGTCAACGGAAGTCGCGGGCACCGGAGCTCCGGCGTCCCGTTCCCGGATCAGGCTACTCGTATGCCAGGGCATCAATCGGATCCTTTTGGGCCGCCTTGTAAGCCGGATACAGCGCTCCCAGGATGGCCCCGACGATGGCGATCAAGGTGGACCACAGGATCCATCTGCCGGTGACAACTACCGGCAGCGTAGGCAAGCGGTACTTGATGCCCGCGCGCGCGGCCAGACTGAACAACACGCCGACGACAATCCCGCCCATCGCCAGCAGCACCGTCTCACGCAGGATCACATTCACGATGTACAACTTCGACGCGCCAATTGATTTCAAGATCCCGATTTCGCGGGTGCGTTCCATGACCGCCGTGTACATGGCCTGGAAAATAACAATAAACCCGATCACCACGGAGATGCCGATGACCACGCTAATGAATGTCGCTAGCCCCGGATAGCTGCTGGTTGTCATCATGGAAAGATATTCCCGCATAGAGCGCACCGAATAGCTCTGCATGCCCGGAACCTGCTTCACTTCCTGCACCACCTGATCGGCATTAGCCGGATCGTCCAGTTTCACGTAGAACACCGAAGCCTTGCCTTCGCTGCTAATCAACGCCTGTAGCGTGTTCATGGGCAGAAACTTGCGCGCTCCGCGGCCATGCTCCACGATACCTGCCACCCGGAAATCATGGTTGAGAATCTCGAGGGTGGAACCCACTTTCACGTGCTGCGACTGGGCAAAATAGTCGTCCACCAGGCAGTCGTTCGGACTCTGAAAAGGGCCTCCATGTAGGTAATGAAACGGCACCAAGGCCTCGAAGCTTTTGAGATCGATGCCGTAAATGACTTCCAGGTTCTTCGCCGTCGAGAGCTGCCAAATTACCGGGGCCACGGTCTTTACATGTGGCAGTTGCGCAATCACGCCGCCAATCTTGATGGACATCGGCGCATTGCTTACCCCTGCCATGAAAGAGGTATTGGGTGGCTGCACGATCACATCGGCGCCGATGCCGGCCTGCCGCTGCCGGGCATCGTTCAGCATTCCCACCGACAAGCCTACGATCAGCAGGATCAGCGTGACCTCGAGCGCAATGGCCACAATACTGATCAGCGACCGGATGGGCCGGTGCACCAGGTTGGCGACAATCATCTTATTCATCATGGATTGGGTTCATCATGGATTGGGTCGTGGGTGCTTGGCCACCGCTCCCGGTCGTAAGCCGCCAACCCCAGATTGCCGCTCGGCCCCCTGGCTACTTGCCTTCGGCCCTGTTCCCGCTCACCTGGCTGGACTGCGGCCGGTCTAAATGCACGACCTGCGCCCCGGCCGGTTGTTCCAGCACGAACTTGTCGTCGGGGAGCGGCTCGTTCAACTGGAGTTTTACCATGCTGAGCGTGATGTCGTACTCTTCCTGCGGCCTCCAGATTTCGATCTGCGCTGGGAAATTCAGCCCGTTGTAGTCCTTGTAGGTCTCGTAGCGCGAGTCGGTGGCCAGGTTTCCGAATTCATCAAAGACAAGTTCGCGATGGGGCAACAGGTCGGTTCGGCTGAAGATAATTTTGCGGGAGAGAAACCAGCCATGCTCGCCCTTGCGAATGACCGCCATTTCGTAGTCGGCCTGTTGCACCTGGTGCTGTTTGGCGTCGGTAACGATTTCGAAGCTGTTTTCCATGACCGCAATTTCATTCTGGGGATCAATCTCCCGCAAAATCAGGGCGTCATAGATATGCTGGGGCCGAAGGTTTTCCAGGGGCTGCTCGAGATTGTGGGTTTCAATGTCGTTGCGGCCAACCACAAAACGGTTCTTCGCGGGAATCCACAGCTTGAAATCGCGGCCATCGCTGACCATGTCAAAGGCATGATTGCGCACGATAGGCATCAGGCCAATCATGCGCAGCATGGAAGGCTTGCGGGCCAGAATGTAGCCCCGGATCTGCTGATAATCGGTGACTTTACCCTTCTTGACCCCACCCACGGAGGTGTCAATGTCCACCGTCGCCTGCAGGGTTTTGATCTTGGCTGCCTGGGAATTGACGTAGTCGATCAATTCCGTCTGGGTAGCGGATTTCAAAGGGGCGGTGCTGACCTGCCGCTCGACCCGGCGCGAGCGGAACAGACATCCCGTAAGGGGAAAGATGGCCAAAACAATTAAGACTGCCCGAAAGCGAGGAAATATCTGCATTACGCTGGTTTGGATTCCATAGGAGGCAGTTAAGTTTCTCTAAAATCAGTATATGCGAAGTCGCCACGCAACTGAACCGGGTTGGGGGTGTCAGACAGGCGCCGGCCCCGCGCTCAAACGGGCGAGAAAGGGCTACTTTTCCCGCGTCGCTTGCCGCAGCCGGGCGACATTCTGGTTGTGCTCCTCAAGACTTTGGGAAAAACGGTGGTGGCCATTGCCGTCGCTCACGAAATAGTAGTAGTCCGTCTTCGCCGGATGGAGAGCCGCTTCCAGGGAATTGCGGCCTGCATTCCCGATCGGCCCAGGCGGAAGTCCCGGATGTGTGTAGGTGTTATAGGTAGACTGAAAACTCATGTCGGCGTGATGCAGGGCTCCTTCGTAACGTCCGTCGAGGAGTTCGGCATAGATCACGCTGGGATCGGCTTGCAACGCGATGTTCCGCCCCAGCCGGTTGTGGTAAACGCTGGCCACCACCGGCCGCTCCTCGGGCACGGCCGTTTCTTTTTCAATAATGGAGGCCATCGTGACCGTGTTCTCGACGTCGATCCTCAGCCCGATCTGCTCCGCCACCATCCGGAACTGCTTCACCATCGCGGCGGCGATGTCCTTCATGCTCTGGGTGCGAGTGAACTGGTAGGTGTTCGGGAACAGGTATCCCTCCAGACTTTTCGCGTCCGGAGCCAAATCGGAAATCAACCCGACTTCAGACCGCGCCACCTCGAGAAACTGCTGGCTCGATCCCAAGCCAGCGTCCTCGACCGCCTGCGCAATGTCGAACATGGTGTAGCCCTCAGGAATGACCACCGTGTGTACGTAGATATCGCCCGCGACCAAACGGTCGTGAACGTCTAAGGCCTTCGCCCTCTTATCGAAAAGATATTCGCCGGCCTTCAGTGATTGCCGGGGATGAACCCGATGCCAGAGGACAAAAGCGAGGCTGTTTCGGATCACTCCGGCCGACCGCAATTCCGCCGCGATCCGGCGCGTGGAGTATCCCGGCCGCAACATCACGAACTTCTGCCCTTGCGGCGTGACGGGCAGCCACAGCGCCCACGCCAGCCAGCCGCCAATGGCGAGGGCGGCAAGCAACAGAAGTGTCAGGAACGTCCGCAAGTTAGCTATAGTTTAGATGAAGAGCGGTCGCTCAGAGTTAGTCAGTGGTCGTTGGACTTTAGGAGCAGGTGGTTCGTTCGCTGGTCGTTCTTCCTTGGGGATATTGTTGGGCTTGACGGTGGTTGGGTTCGGGGAGCGGAACGGGAGAACAAAAACCGTGGCGCGAAGACCGGCAGCTTCTCGCCCTCACACCCCGAGCGACAAAGGGCCGCGCCGCGCATCCATCCAGCTTTGCAGTATCAAAACCGCTGCCATCTGGTCCACGACCGCCCCGCGCCGCTTGATTGACATATCTGTTTCCCGCAGCAGCCGGTTCGCCTGGGCCGAGGTCAAGCGTTCGTCCCAGAGATGCACCGGGATCTTGAAGCGGCGACGAACTTCTTCGGCGAAGGCTTGCATCTTTTCCGCCTGGATTCCCTCCGCACCGCTCATGCGCAGGGGCAGGCCCATCACGATCTCGGCTACATCGTGTTCGCGGATTACGCGCTCCAGTTGCGCAAAATCCAGCCGCTTGTTCTGACGGTGAACGGTGTCCAGTCCCTGCGCCGTGATGCCCAGCGGGTCAGAGATGGCAAGGCCGATCCTTCTCGAGCCCACATCCATGCCCAGAATTCTCGGCCGGCGCCCGCTCACCGAGGTGTCGGTTTGGTGAAAAGGCACGTCGCGATTATATGTCCCGCTCGTACTTCGAGAGTTACGCTAGGATACCGCTATGGCCGCCGACGAGGCACCGCCCAAACCACAGAAGCCGCACTGGGCGTTTACGGCAATTGGAATCGCCACGGTTTTAAGTCTTTGCTACTGGGGCGAACTGGTGCTCGCGGTGATGCTGGTGTCGGTACTGCTGGCCTTCATCCTCGCGCCCGTAATGGAGCTGCTGATCCGTCTTCGCTTGCCTCGCGGCCTGGCCGCTGCCGTTGCCGTCATCCTGCTTCTCACACTAGTGGCCGGCCTGGTCTACTACTCCTCCAATCAAGCCATCACTTTCGTTCACGATTTATCCAAATACACGCAACGCATCCAGCAGGAGATTTCCCAGGCGCGCGAGCGCGCAGAAAATCTGGGAACACTCGACCCGAACGGGCAGGCGAAGACCGCCGAGTCCCGTTCCGGCACCAATTTGGCCGACCTTCTTACCCGCGGTTTCGGTTCCCTCTCGCAGGCTTTGCTGGCCGCCTCGTTCGTCCCTTTCCTAGTGTATTTCATGCTGAGCTGGCAGCATCACGTCCGCTCGGCCACCGTGATGCTTTTCTCGCTCGAAAATCGCCAGGCCGCTTATGTCACTCTGGGCCTGATTTCAGCCATGATTCGCACCTTCATGGTGGGCAACTTGTTGATTGGGCTTTTTCTGGGGACGGCCAGCACGATTGCGTTCGCCATCCTGGGTCTACCGTTCTCTTATTTCATCGGATTTATCAGCGGATTCCTGAGCCTGGTCCCCTATCTCGGAGTGGTGCTGGCCATGGCCCCGCCGTTCTTCGTAAGTGTCGGACACATCAGCTCCGGAGACGCCGTAGTCATTGTGGTAGTCGTGCTAGGGCTACACCTGATGGCACTCAACGTCCTCTATCCCAAGTTCCTGGGCAACCGCCTGCAGCTGAATCCGCTGGCGGTGACCATCGCGCTGCTGGTCTGGGGCTGGCTATGGGGCGCCATGGGCTTGGTCCTGGCCATCCCCATCACCGCCGCTATGAAAATCGTCTTCGACCACATCGAGTCGTTGAAACCCTATGGCGCCTGGATGGGCGAGTAGGGGCTTCCGTCGCCAGGAAAATCGCCTTCCCTTGCCAACCGCTGGGTTTGGTCATCGGTCACAGACGGGGTAGCGCCCAGCCTGCTACAAGCGTACGGGTTCACCTGAGGAGGTGCGGCAATGAACGGTTCCTATCGGGATATCGAAGCTTGGCACAAGGCCATTGAGCTGGTCATCGACATCTATTCCTGCACTCGCGGCTTTCCGCGAGAGGAAGTCTACGGTTTGGCCAACCAGCTCAGGCGCGCTGCGGTGTCAGTTCCGAGCCATATCGCCGAAGGAAAGGGACGCTCGACGGACAAGGAATTCCTGCTCTTCCTGCACCACGCCCGCGGGTCGCTATTCGAAGTAGAGACCCAGATCACCATCGCCGGGCGGCTGGGTTACGCGACCCAAGCCGAAGTCCAGCAGATGGGCAATCTCGCCGGCGAAATAGCCAGGATGCTCAACGGCCTCATCAAAGCAATAAGGTCTAATGAAGGCTTAGTGGTGGAGAGACAAGAACTGGCGAGTTAGGCGGCCTGAAAGACTCGCTGGCGAGGAATTCCTGACGGACGGCTGGCGCTACGCCACAAAATCCGAGGCTTCCGGGAACGGCAGCTTGCTCTTGGCCAAGGCTTTGGCGAGCATTTCTTCAATCTGGACTTCTTCGGTGTTTTTGGCCATGGCCAGTTCGCTGACCAGCAGGTAGCGCGCCCGCTCTAACATCTTCTTCTCCCGGAAGGAGAGGGGCTTGGACTGGCTCAGCAGGAGCAGCCCTTTGAGGACGGCAGCCACTTCGAGCAACGACCCGGTGCGCATGCGCTCCGAGTTTTCCTTGAAGCGATATTTCCAGTCCGCATTGTTGTCACATTCGCCATCTGTAAGAAAATCAACGATTTTCTGGATTTCCCCGTTCTTAACCACCCGCCGGAGTCCCACCGCGTTGACGTTATGGAACGGCACCATAACCTTGAGGCTGCTGGATTGGATCTTAAGGAGGTAGAACTTTTCCACAGTTTGGCCAATTGTCCGGCTGCTGATTTGTTCGATAACTCCAACGCCATGATTGGGATAGACGACTTTATCGCCTATGTGGAAATTGCCGTCGACGCTGATCATCAGAGGACACCCACGAGCGCAGGGCACTTGAGGAACAACACCCTTCCAGTCTATCCCAATCGGGTGCGAAAGGCAATCCAGCAGCGGACCTCGCCGGACCTCGTGTCCTGCAACCGGTCAGACCGCGGACCTGGTCGGGGGGACGATCGCTGTGAAGCTCTGAACCCGGTGGCCCGAGGCGCTCGGGCGGCGCCCAAGGGAACCGGCGCGGGCTGGCGCGAGTTGTGGGGCGCGTGCCGGCGAGTCTCGGGCCGGGACTGAAGTGCGGGGTCTGAAGTCCGGGGCTCCGAGGCTCGGGGTCTGACGTCCGAACTCCCTTGTCCGGTTTATAATCCTCAATCACATGACTGAACAGATCAAAAGGAAGTTGCAGGAAGAAATGAACACGCTCGAACACGAGCTGGTGCATGAGCTTCCCCAGGAAATAAAGAAAGCCGCCGCCCTGGGGGATCTCAGCGAAAACGCTGAGTACCACATGGCGAAACAGCGCCAGGAGTTCGTCAAGGCGCGGCTCCGGCAGTTGGGGGCGCGCATGGCGGAGCTAGCCCTTATCAATATGGACAATATCCCCAAAGATAAAGTCGGGCTGGGCTCCACCGTCCGGGTGTATGACAATTCCAAAAACGCGGAGGTGGAATACAAGCTGGTGACCAGCGAAGAGTCCGACGTGACTGCGGGCAAGATCTCCACCAGTTCGCCCATCGGACGCGCCCTGCTGAACAAGAAGGTGGGAGACACGGCCGCCGTGGTCACACCCAACGGCAACCGCGAGATGGAAATTCTCAGACTGACAACGATCCACGACCAAACCGAAGCCAAATAAACAACAACTATGAGCCATACCGGCGCCAGCCGAAGCGGATCGAATCCCACGGGCCCCAACAGAACTTGGACCAGCGCCTTCGGACGCGCCTGCGGCGTCCTGCTCGATGCCATCGTCCGCTGGCTTGCCCTGGCCCGGATCAACCCCAACGTGCTCACCTTCCTCGGCCTGGTGGTGAATACCATCGCCGCCTTTTTGTTCGGCTATGCCAACGGCGACAATCAAGCCCGCATGTTTCGCTACGCGGGGCTGGTGATCATCGCCTCCGGCTTCTTCGACCTCGTCGACGGCCGCGTCGCCCGTGCCAGCAACCAGGTAACCCGCTTCGGCGGCTTCTTCGATTCGGTGATTGACCGCTACAGCGACGCTTCGCAATTTTTCGGATTGCTGGTTTTTTACGCCCGCGGCGACCGATTCTTCTACGTAGTCCTGACCGCGTTCGTCATGGTCAGCGCCATTATGGTCAGCTACACCCGCGCCCGCGCTGAATCGCTCATCGGTTCCTGTCGCGTGGGCTTCATGGAGCGACCCGAACGCCTGGTCCTGGTGATCATCGGAGCTTTGTTCAATCGCATGGCCCCGGTGCTATGGCTGATCGCCGTGCTGTCGACCATCACGGTAATCCACCGCATCCGCTATACCTGGACGCGGACAGAAGGCGTAGACGCGATTTCAGCCAAGACCGGGCAAGCAGCATAATCCCGCAAAGCACACTTCTGTCGTCATTCCCGGGCATGCCGGTCGGCTTGCGAAGCGGAGTGCGCCGTTGAAGGCATCGGGTTGGCTCCGTGGTCTTGGGCATGAAACTCTCCACGCCAATCGTCGCGGCCGCGGCCGAGACGCGACCTCTGCCTCGGTGGGCGCCGGCGCTTTTGCTTTTCCTACCACTGGGCGCGGCCTTCGCGCCGCATCCTGCTATCCTATCCGGTCACTCGAGGAACTTTTCTTGCCGGCCAATCCTGTTCTGGTCATTCATGGCGGCGCCTGGGCCATTCCCGACGACATGGTGGAGGCGCATCTCCAGGGTGTGCGCCACGCCATGGCCGTGGGATGGTGCGTGCTGGAACGCGGCGGCCCGGCGCTCGATGCCGTCGAACAAGCCGTAGTCGTCATGGAAGACGACGAAACCTTTGACGCCGGTCGCGGCAGCTTCCTCAATCGCGACGGCAAAGTACAACTCGATGCCCTCATCATGGACGGTTCCACGCTGCGCGCCGGTGGCGTGGGTTGTGTGGAACGGCTGCGCAATCCCGTCCGGGCGGCTCGCAAAATCTTGAGCGACAGCCCGCATGTGTACTTTGTCGCCGAAGGCGCGGAGCGCTTCGCGGCCGAGCATGGCATCGAGCTGTGCCGCAACCAAGATCTGATCATCCCCCGAGAAATCGACCGCCTGCGGGAATTTCAGGCGCAGGTCGCGGATCCAGAGGGCGGCTCCGCGCAAGATCTTTTTGCGCCAGCCATCTCGCATGACACGGTCGGCGCCGTGGCACTCGATCGCGATGGCAACATCGCCGCCGCTACTTCAACCGGCGGTACGCTCAACAAGGCTCCAGGCCGGCTGGGCGACTCGTCGCTGATCGGCTGTGGGTGCTACGCAGATAACCAGACGGCGGCGGCGTCCGCCACCGGATGGGGCGAACCCATCATGAAGCTGGTGCTGGCCAAATGGGCGGCCGACCGCGTGGCTACCGGCAGTTTGCCGGAGTGGGTGGCTAAGGAGGCCATCAACTATCTGAAGGATCGGGTAAACGGTCACGGCGGGATGATCCTGCTCGATGCGCAGGGGCGTTTCGGCATCGCCCACAACACGCCACGCATGGCCTGGGCGCTCAAGACGGTCAAGCAGGAGAACTCCGGCATCGAGCGGCCGGAGTAATCGAAATAGCGCCATCAAAACAAAAGCGTTATCGTTCCGCATATTCTAACTACTCCCGGGCCCCCTACGCTTACTAAACCGATTCTCGTCAGTAATTTAGCTTGATTCCACGCCCTTTCTGATGTACAAAACCGTCCGGCGTTCACCTGCCGGAAACGTGCTAGCTCTGTTCCTGCCCACGAAAGGCCCTCGGCCGCTTAACGGCCGGAAGTTCACTGTCCCCGTCGACGGAGAAAATTTTATGATGGTGCGGAAGCCGGTCACAATCGCGGTGCAGCTGGTTCTGTTCGCCACGCTAAGCCTGGCTCAGGGAGTCGCCACCGGCGATCTGCATGTCACGGTGCGCGATCCCAAGGGCAGCCTGGTCACCAACGCCACAGTCACGGCGCGGGATGAAAGCAAGGCCCTGGAGCGGTCCATCCGCGACGACGCGGACGGCCAGTATCGCATTCTGTTGCTGCCGCCCGGCATCTACACGGTGACGGTGACAGCGTCAGGCTTCGCCAAGGCCACGCTGGCCGAGGTAGGAATTGCTGTAGGAACGATGGCGGAAATACCCATCAGCCTGGCGGTGGCGGGAACCGAGGAAGTGATCAATGTCAGCTCCGCTGCGGAACTGGTGGAAACGCAGCGCACCTCTTCGACTGACACCATCGACCAGCGCCGCATCGACAATCTGCCGATCAATGGACGCAACTACATCAATTTCGCCCTCACCGACTCCCAAGTGTTGCGCGACAACGCTCCTAACATCGGAGCCGCGCCCACTTCCGGGCTGAACATGAGCGGGCAGCGCGCCCGCTCCAATCTGGTCAACGTGGACGGCGCCGATGCCACCGACAATTCGACCAACGGAGTTCGGTCCACGGTTTCGCAGGAAGCGGTGCAGGAGTTCCAGATCATCACCAACGGTTACGCGCCGGAATATGGGCGGGCATCGGGCGGTGTGGTGAATATCATCACCCGCTCCGGATCGAATGATTTTCACGGCGACGTCTACGGCTATTTGCGCAACCGCAATTTTCAGGCGGTGAATCCGTTCAGCACGGTTCCCGATCCTGCCTATACGCGGGTGCAGGCAGGCACGGCCTTTGGCGGCCCCATTAAGAAAGACAAGACTTTCTATTACTTCTCCTACGAAATCACACGCCGGCACGAGACCGGCTTCTCCAGCGTGGGCTCTCCCAACGGAACCTTTGGCATGGTGAACTTTGACGCCTCGCCCGTGTTCGGCGCGCCGCCGGGATCTGGTTTCAATATCCAGGCCACGCCGCAACAGGCGGCATTTTTTCAGCAGACCCTACCCGCTGCCCTTACCACTCTGGGAGCCCTCAGTCCGGCGCTTGCCGCTGGATATGGTCAGGAGGCAGCTCTCTACGCGGCCTTTGTGGGAGGCTCTTCAGGGATTGCACTCAACGGAGCCTATCCCGGGTCATTTGCGGCACTCGAGGGGACGTTGATTCCCGTTCCCGGAAACGGGAGCAATCCACTGACCCAGTTCCCCACATCGTGCAACCTGGGCGCGCCGAATTTTCTATGCAACGGATTGCCCAGCCGCTTTCTGGGCTTACTGCCCCAGGCGGGCAACTACCCGATTTTCGAAGGCACAAGTCTCTACTCGTTACGGCTGGACCACAACGTCAGCACCAGCAACCGCCTAACCTTACGCGCCAACGTAAGTCCCAGCACGGTCACCGGCATCCAGGTAAACGGCGAGAACCAGACCTTCGGGCAGAACGCATTTTCCCGAACTTCTTCGCAGAGCTACCGTGACCTGGCCGGCATGGTGCAGGACACAGCCACCATCGGCAACAACAAGGTCAACGAATTTCGCTTTCAATACGCGCGCCGCGGCCTGCAGTATTTCTACTCCGACTCGCTGGGCGGCTCTAACGTGGCGGCCAACATCGCGGGCTTCGGTTTTGTGGGCCGTGAGCCATATTCCTATATCCAGCGGGTAGAGCAGCGCTACCAATTCACCGACAATTTCTCTTGGACGATGGGACGCCACGACACCAAGTTCGGCGTGGACTTCAACTACCTTCCCTTGACCGCGACCTTCACCGTGAACTACGGCGGGGTCTATAACTTCAGCTCGCTCGATGCCGCCAGTCTGGGCTTCTCGAATGTATGCGCGGCGAATCTGGCGCCGCCGGCGCTTTGCCCGGACTTTCCCGGCTTCACCGGGTTGCAGGCTTTTGGCCTGGGAGTGCCCAGCACCTTGGTGCAGGGTATCGGCAATCCCAAGGATAGCTTTTCCAACAAACCGCTGGGTGTGTTCTGGCAGGATTCCTTCCGGGTGCGGCAGAATCTCACGCTCAATCTGGGCCTGCGTTATGACGTGGAATTTCCACCCCAGTTGAGCCAGCCCAATGCGCTGGCCTTGGCGGCCTATAACCAGTTGGGCCTACAGAAGGGCATTCAGACCGACAGCAACAACATTCAGCCGCGCATTGGCCTGGCGTGGAACCCGAGAGGCGACGGCAAGAGCGTGCTTCGCGCCTCGTATGGCCTCTTTTACGATCACCCGTTGCTCGGCCTGTACTTTCTGGGCGACGCCTCCGACGGCTCGAAGAGCGGACAGTTGCTGTTCGCCGGCGGCATTCCGTGCAACCCTTCGGTCATCCCCGGCGCGGGCAGCCTGAATGCGACCAACATCTTCCAGGGCGTCCTGACCACCAGCTCGTGCTTGTCGAGCATTCCCGGATACTTGCCCAACCAGCAGCGCTTCGATCCTTCAAACGCCGACCTATTCATCAACCAGAATTATCTGAACCCAGCCACGTTCTTCCCGGTAGCCTTCCAGCCGTTCGGCTACCCGCAGGGAAAAGATTTTGTCTACGCTTATTCGCAGCAGGCGAACCTGACGTTCGAGCAGGATCTGGGACAGGGCATATCGTTCAGCCTGGGCTACAACTTCAACGCCGGCCGCCACCTGAACCGTCCCATCAATGCCAACACCACGCGCGGCGATCTGCTGGTGAGAAATTGGCAGGTGGCCCTCAACGATCCCACTTCAAATGCAGCCGCCGGGCCGCTTTTTGTCGGGGCCGGCCAGGCTCCATGCGGGTTTGTCGGCGGCGTGCCTTGGGTCTCGGCCGCGTTGACCAACTTCTTTCGGCCCGGAGGCCTGAATCCCGCGATTGCCAGCGCATTGATTGGCACGCCCGCGCAGGGCTGCATCAATGCCGCGCTGGCGGTTTTGCAGCAGGGGGGGCTGAGTACGGCGTGTGATCCCTCCACCCATGGACTCACCGGCTGCATCCCCTTTAGCGACATGGACGCCAACTACTCGAACGGCAGCTCGGTCTACCACGGGCTGACTGCCAACCTGAAAAAACGCTTTGGCCGTCACTACGAGTTCCTGGCGTCGTACACCTGGTCGCACGCCATTGACGATTCAACCGACTTGCAATCGCCGCTCGCGCCGCAGGACAGCTATTTTCCCGGCCACGAACGGTCGACGTCACTGTTCGACCAGCGTCACCGGCTGGTGTTCAGCGCGGTGTACCAGACAGGACAGCTTTCCGGCTCGGGCTTTGCCCGCCGCGTTTTCAGCAACTGGACGTTTGCGCCGATCCTAGAAGTTGCTTCCGGCCGGCCGTTTAACATCATCACCGGCAACCCGGACAACTTCCAGTTTTCGCCCAGCACCAGCCGTCCCAACGTTGTGCCGGCGGGCACGGCTGCGACTCCATGCGGTCCGACCGTGGCTTCGAGTTTCTCCCCGACCGGATTTTTCCAGGAACCCTGCTATGCCCAGTTTGCCGCTGGGGGCACGCCCAGCCTGCAAGTGCTCGATGGCAACCTGGCCCGGAACACGGGCCTGAAGCCGTGGACCGTATTCAACGATCTGCGCGTCTCCCGGCGCATCAACTTTAGCGAGCGAATGAGCATGGACCTGATCGCTGACATCTTTGATCTGGCCAACAGGTACAACGTCGCCGACGTGAACCCCCTGTTTACCATCGCAGGAGAGGCCACGGCTGCCTACGATCCGCGTCAGTTCCAATTCGCCCTGAAGCTGAACTGGTAGAACGGACCTCCGGGGGCCCGACTTCAGACTTAAGACCTTGGACCTCCGGCGTCATTTCCTTTCGACGTCTCCTTTCGACGTTCGGGTCTGGAGGTCGACGCCCGAGGTCCGAAGCTCTCTCTGCTACACTGCTCTTCTACTCTTCGCGATTGCCGGGAGAATCCTCTAAATGTCAGAAGCCCATGCACCCACGCCTCGCACGCGTGTGACCCGCGAGTCTCACCGCGGGGTTTACGACCGTGCTACCGCTTACGAAATTCTCGATGAAGGCTTCATCTGCCATATCGGCTTCGTGGTCGACGGCCAACCGTTCGTCATCCCGACCGCGTACGGCCGGGTGGGCGACAATCTTTACCTCCACGGCTCGGCGGCCAGCCGCATGCTGCGTAATCTCGATAAGGGGATTCCCGCCTGTGTCACCGTCACCCTGCTCGAAGGACTCGTGCTGGCTCGTTCGATTTTCAATCACTCCATGAATTACCGTTCGGTGGTCGTGCTGGGCACTGCGGTCGCGGTGGTCGCGGGCGGAGAAAAGCTCGAAGCTCTGGAGTCGCTTTCCGAGCATATTCTGCCCGGGCGCTGGGCGGAATCGCGCCAGCCCAACGAAAGTGAGCTTAAGCAGACGCTGGTGATGAGGTTGCCGATCGAAGAATTTTCCGCAAAGGTACGCCAAGGTCCACCCATTGACGACGAGGAGGACTACTCGTTTCCGACATGGGCGGGAGTGATTCCGCTACGGCTGGTTTCAGGCGCGCCGGAGAACGATCCGCGGCTGGACCCGAAAACGCCAGTGCCGGTCTACGCGAGCGCGTATTCGCGCAAGAAATAGAGTCGCTGGTCGCGCGCAAGAGCTCGGTCGCGGATTTCAGCGATCAAACCTTTTTTGTCTTGCCTGCCCGCGCCCGTGGGCGGTCGACCAACGACACGCCCGCTATTTCCCGTTCAGCCAATCCGCGTAGGCGTCGAATGAATACGGACGTCCCAGAAAATCGTGCACCAAATCTGCCGCCGGCTTCGTCCCGCTGGCGCCCAGGACTGCATTGCGATATTTTGCCGCAACATCCGGATTCATCAAGCCGTTCTTCTTGAACTCGGTGAACATGTCCTTCGCGATCACCAGCGACCACATGTAGGTGTAGTAAACCGCCGAGTAGCCGTTGAGGTGGTCAAAGGCGGTCTGCATGTGTGTGCCTTCCACGAACTTGAACGGCGTATAGCGCGTCTGCAACTCCGCCACCAGCTTGTCCTGATCGAGGCCCTGCGGATCGCGGTTATAGAAATCGAGGCTGATCGCGGCATAGAACATTTGTGAGCGCACGCTCAGCGCGCGACCGAAATCATCGGCAGCCCGGGCCTTTTCCGCCAGCTCAGCCGGAATCGGTTCGTTGGTCTGGTAGTGGCGCGCGAAAGTCTTCAAAATGACGGAGTCTTTGGGCCACTCTTCAAACATCTGCGATGGAGCCTCGATAAAGTCATTCTCCAGATCGCCCGTCGCCCACTTCGTGTTTCCTTTCATAATTCCGTGGACCAGATGCCCAAACTCATGGAAGAAGGTGATGACGTCGTCCCGCTCCATCAGTCCCGGTTCGCCGGTAGCACGCGGGAAATTGCAGACCAGAACGTATTCGGGAAGCCGGAAGCCCTGCTTGCCGGTGGCCAGAGTGAACGTGGCGTAGTGTTTGTATTTGTTTTCCCGCGGGAACATGTCGAAGTAAATCCGGGCCATCCGGCCGTTCTTATCGAAAACGTCATACACCGTCACTTCCGGATGCCAGACCTGTGCGTCGGTCACCGGCCTGTAGGTGATGCCGTACATCCGGCTGCTGATGCCGAGAATTCCCTGCAGCACCCGTGAATACTCAAAATACGGCCGCATGACCTGCGAGTCGTATCCGAACTTTGCCATTTTCGCTTTTCGCGATAGGTGCGATACGTCCCAGCTGTTAACCCCGTCCGCCCTGGGATCTTCCTGCTTCTTGTAGGCCAGCAGTTCCTCATAGTCGCGATTCGAACCTGCCTGCGCCGCAGCGGCGATCTTTTCGATGAAGTCAGCCGCGTTCTGTTTGGTCGCGACCATCTTGTCTTCGGTGATGAAAGCAGCCCAGTCCGGGTATCCCAGCACGTTAGCCAGTTGGTGGCGTTTCTGTAAGAGTTGCGCCATCACATCAATGTTCTTGGGATAGGCGCGCTGCCGGTAGAGCAGGAAGAAGGCCTTGCGGGCAGGCTCGCTGCTGGCATAGTCCATGAACGGAAAATAGTCGGTGTTGTCGGTAGCCAGCGTGACCTTGCCGGAGGCATCAGGAGCGTGGGAGCGCTTGAAATCTTCCGGAAGTCCATCCAGGTCGGAAGCGTCTACCTGCATTTTGCGGACGTCTCCGGCGATATTCTGTTCAAACTGCTGGCCGATCTTGACCAGATCGTCCTGCAGTTGCCGTATCTTCGCCCGAGTCGGATCATCGCGGTCAACGCCGCCGCGATGATAGTCCCGCAGCGTGGTTTTCAAATAGTACGTACCGGCAGCGTCGAGCCTGGAGCCATCGAGCGACGCCACCACCTTGTACATGTCTCTATCGAGCGAGATGTCGGTGAGCACCATGCTGCCTTCCTGTTCACATACCTGCGCGGCATCGCGAAAGGGCTTGGCGGGATGCACTTGTTCGGCCAATCCAGCGCGGGCTTCGGCGTCGGCGGCAACGAGCACCGCGGTGTCGAATGCCTGCAGAGTAGCCACGGCATCGCGCGGCGACGGGCTCGCCTTGATGGCGGCGATTCGCTTCTTGGCGTCCTCGAGATCGCTGCGGCAGGAAGCAAGAAAAGCTTCCGCAGTTCCCGCGAGATAGCTCGAAGCGCCGGGCGTCAGCGTTGCCCCCTGGGCGGCACAGGGAAGGCACGCGATTGTGAAACTGAACAGCATGCCGAACAACTTACGATTCATAACTTCTCTCCGATCCATCGCGAAAAAAAGGCGAGGGCATGGACCAGCGTGGATCGATTCGCACGCAAACCGGCCAGCTTAAACAGCGTGCTCAATTCCGTCAAGGAAAACACAGATGACAAGCGCAGGCGATAGTACTTGCCAATATCACAAATAACAATTGTTGGGTGGAAAGAAACAGGGGCGGTTGATCTGATTGCAATAAGCTGACTGCAGTCGCTGGTGTAGTCGCCCACGAGCGACAGCTATGATTCCGTGCAGATGCGAACATCAAGGACACTCTGGCGCAGGAAACGGATAGGACGGGAAACGGATAAGGAATGAGGAAAGGAAGAAGAGGATATGGCGGGTCCCGAAGTTGACCATCGACAAAGCTACATTTGCGTGACTTGCGGTACCCAGCATGCTCGCACGGTCCAACCGCCTGAGGTGTGTGCCATCTGCGCGGATGCGCGCCAGTTCGTAGGCCTTGACGGCCAGCAATGGACTACGCTCGAGCAACTACAACCCTCGCATCGCAACACGATCCAGAAGGAAGAGCCCAGCCTCTACTCGATTTTCACGGAGCCAGGGTTTGCCATCGGCGAGCGTGCCTTCCTTCTCCAAACGGAAAAAGGCAATGTTCTGTGGGATTGTCTGGCACTGATCGACAAGGCAACGATTGACGCAATCCACAATCTCGGCGGCATTGCTGCGATTGCAATTTCGCATCCCCACTATTACACGACCATGATCGAATGGAGCCTGGCGTTCGACAATGCGCCCATCTATCTCCACTCCCACGAGCGAAGCTGGGTGATGCGGCGGCATGAGAATATCCAGTTCTGGTCGGGTGAGAAGCAAAGGCTCCTCGATGATCTCCTGCTGCTGAACACTCCCGGGCATTTTGATGGATATCAGGTGCTGCACTGGCCCGCCGGGGCCGACGGCAGAGGAGTGCTGCTCTCGGGAGACCAACCGCAAGTTTGCATGGATTTGCGCTGGGTGTCATTTATGTACAGCTACCCAAATTACATTCCTCTCGGGCCCGGGAAGGTTCAGGAAATCGTGCGCCTACTCGACTCATCCGAGTTCGACCGCATTTACGGAGCGTTCCCCAGGCGAACCGTCTCGGCGGATGCGAAGCAGGTCGTGAAACGTTCTGCGGAGCGCTTCCTTAAAGCGATCAGCAGCTGAGCTGAAGTGCTTGCGGGGGGACTGGTCCGACTCGGCGGGCTTTCCGCGCCTCCCCAGCTGCGGTATTTTCCGAACCAAGATTTTCTGAAGCTTCAATTTGTCGGTCTGGTCTCGAATCCGACGGTGGCTCGTTCGGGAAGGTCTTCGCATTGCCGGATTTCCACGATGCGCGAGGTCACAATCGGTGTGCGATACGCCGGATGCCGGAATTCCAGATGCATGCCGCGGCCCACAAAACGTATCTTCAACATGGAACCGCCCCACGACGAACCTTCAATTCTCACCAACAGCGGCTCGGGACAAAAAGTAGGATGGCCCCAAATCCAGGCCGCGCCCTGCCCGCAATGCACAACCGTGTAGCGGCGGTGCTGGGTCTGGATCTGCAGCATGGTCCGGGCGGGAAGATCGTCGAGAAAAGCTCCGCCTTCAATCTCTGAGGTGACAATGTTGCGATTCACTTCGTCGTCGAGATTGGGATGACAGTGGAACAGCGGCGGACAGGTATACACCGAGGCCCCCTTGCGATCTGGTTTGAGTATAAACCTGCTGTCCATTCCCTAAGGCACCAAGGTA
>Ga0193719_10000191_pt1 | contig 21289 bp, 14 predicted proteins | sample U2a2metaG_FD_160103 | JGI IMG/M metagenome (GOLD analysis project Ga0193719, IMG submission 160103) | Soil microbial communities from a riparian zone of the East river system, Colorado, United States - U2a2 | ecosystem: Environmental > Terrestrial > Soil > Riparian zone | place: USA: East... | reverse complement strand
AGTAGCACGATTCATCTCGCTCACAGTCCCGATTCGGACGATGCGTTCATGTTCTATGCGCTCGCCGACGGGCAGATCGATACGCAGGGAATCAGCTACGTCCACGAGCTCCAGGACATCGAGACGCTGAACGGCCGCGCTTTGCGCGGAGAGCTCGATGTGACCGCCGTCTCGATTCACGCCTACGCATACCTCTCCGAGCTGTATGCTCTGCTTCCCCACGGCGCATCGATGGGCGATGGTTACGGGCCCATGCTCGTGGCGAAGCGTCCCATGACGCACGAAGACATCGCGGGCAAGCGAGTGGCCGTGCCGGGAATGATGACGAGCGCGTACCTGGCGCTGAAGCTTTTTCAGCCGGATTTCGTTCCGGTCGTCGTGCCCTTCGATCAGATCGATCAGACAGTGATCCGCGGCGATGTCGATGCGGGACTGCTGATTCACGAGGGCCAGCTTACCTACAAGGACGATGGACTGCATCTCATCGCCGACATGGGCGCGTGGTGGCTCGAGAAAACGGGCTTGCCACTTCCGCTCGGCGGCAACGTCATTCGAAAGACAATGCCGCGCGACGTCCAGAAGAAAGTCTCCCGGCATCTTCGGGAGAGCATCGCGTACGGCCTCGATCACCGCAAGAATGCTCTGGACCATGCGATGCGTTTTGCGCGTGGTCTCGACAGGAGCAAGGCCGATACGTTCGTCGGGATGTACGTGAATGACTGGACGCTCGACTACGGCGAACGCGGCCGGGCAGCGATCCGGCTCTTCCTCGACGAAGGCGTCAGGTCGGGCGTGATAACACGTCCGGTGACGGTGGAGTTCATTGACGACTGAGCTCGTCGCCGAGCTCGAGCGCCGCGCCGCGCGATTCGCGGCGGTCGCGACGGTGCAGCAGGCCATCTCGGCTACGATCTCGCTGAATGAAGCGTACCGCGAGATCTACAAGGCGGTTGCTTCAGTAGTGGATGCCCCGTGCTTTGCGCTCATGATCGCCGATCCGGTAAGCGAAAAGTTCAATGCTCACTGCATCATCGTCGATTCCGTGGAGCGCGAAGGAGAAGGCGTGCTCGACTTCCCGAATGGGACCGAGACTATCGCCAAGGTCTTTCAGACGGCGGTACCGATCATTTCTTCAAAGCCGGAGCGTTGGTGGAAGGGAACGATCTTCCAGGTCGCCTCGAAGCGTGAGGTAAAGAGCGAGATCACGGCGCCGCTCACCTATCACGACCGAACCGTCGGAGTGATGCAGGTCCTCTCGTACAAGACCAACGCCTACGACGCGCACGATCTCGACCTCATCATGCTGATCGCGCGCCAGGCGGCCGTCGCTATCGACAACGCGCGACTCTTCGACGCGCAGCGCAATGAGCAGAAGCAGACCGAAGCCGCGGCCGAGATCGCGCGCGTAGCGCTTCGCAAGGTGACCGTCGCGCAGGCGAGTCACGACATCCTCGATATTCTGGACGGCGTCGTCCCGTCGAGTGGAAAGGCAATCGGCATTATCTCTTCCGACGGAAACACCATTACGTGTGTCGCCGCCTGCGGCACCTGCGAGCAGATGGAAGGCATCACGGGGCCGGTCGAGAGCAGCGCGGTTCGAGCGGCCTGGGCCAAGGAAGAGCCGATCTTCGTCGAAAACCTCCGCGAGAAAGCTCACAATCCGGAGCGGGTGCCAGAGGAGCCCGCCATCACGATTCCACTCGTCGCGAGCACTCGTCGACTCGGTGTTCTTGTCGTAACGTCCGCGACGGCGCAGTTGCAGACTGGTCCGCACGTCGATGCACTGTTGCGCCTCGCGCCTGCCGTTGCGCTCGCGATCGATGTACTTCTGCTCAGCGAAGACGAGCAACGAACCCACGCGCGTGAGCGGACACTCGCAGCTGCGCTGGCGACCATGGATCAGCCCGTGCTGATACTTGGCGTCGATGCAAAGGTTCAATACGCCAACGCTGCCGCGATCAAAGAATATCGCTACGAGCCAAATGAGATCGCCGGTCTTTCCGTCGACGATTTCGTTGTTGCCTCAACCCAGCTCTCCTCTCGCCAGACGATTCCGGCGATCCCGGCGGACCTTCCACTTTGGACCGGTGAGCACGTTCATCGAAGAAAAGATGGGACCGAGTTCCCGGCGGCTGTTACGCTGAGTCACATCCGCGATGCGACCGACAACATCGTCGGATTGGTGATCGGTATCAGAAATCTCACCGAGGAGCGAAAGGTCGCAGACCACCTCGGGCGGACCGAAAAGCTCGCTGCCATCGGCGAGCTCGTCGCCGGCGTCGCCCACGAGCTGAACAATCCCCTCACCGGCATCTCGACGTTCGCGCAGCTCCTCCTCGAGGACAATCTGCAGGGTGAGCAATTCGAGTCGGTGAGCCTGATCAAACGCGAAGCCGACCGGGCGATCGGCGTCATTCGCGATCTCCTCCTCTTCGCGCGCAAGACCGATGCGCGCGACGTTCCGGTCGACATCAACACCATCGTCAAGCACACTGTGCGGCTTCGTGCGCTCGCGTCCCGATCGAGTGGCATCGAGGTTCACATGCGTCTCGATGAAACGAATCCCCGGACTCGCGGCGACGAACAGAAGCTGCAGCAGGTTCTCCTCAACCTTCTGGTGAACGCCGAGTCGGCCATGGGAGACGCCCGGTTGCGTCACCTGTCGCTGGTGACGCAGCGCAAGCACGGCATGGTACAGATCGTCATTTCCGACACCGGGCACGGGATGCCGGCATCCGTGAGCCAGCGGGTGTTCGAGCCTTTCTTCACCACGAAGCCTCCCGGCGAGGGAACTGGACTGGGCCTCAGCGTGAGCTACGGCATCATTCAGGCGCACGACGGATCGATCTCGGTCGAAAGCACTCCTGAAGTCGGAACAACGTTCACGATTCTGCTCCCGCTTTACAGCGAGAGTAAGAAGTGACCCGGATTCTGATCGTCGATGACGAGGAGACCATCCGCCTCGCGCTGCGTAAATTCCTCCGCTCCCGCGGCTACGAAGTGGAAATCGCCGGGTCCGGTGATCACGCGCTCCAGATTCTGGATAAGGAATCCTTCTCCCTCATGTTGTGCGACGTGCGCATGCCGGGACTGACCGGGGTCCAGCTCGTTCCCCTGGCGAGAAATCGCGATCAGGACCTGTCGATCATCATGCTGACCGCTGTCAACGATGCCGCGACGGCGACGGAGGTGTTGTCTTCCGGTGCCACGGACTACCTGATGAAGCCCGTCGAGCTCGCGGACTTGCAGCAGGCTGTCGATCGCGCCCTCCACAAGCGCTCGGAGCTGATAGAACAACGCCGGCTCGACAAGCTCATTCGCGAAGAGGTCGCCCTCCGTACCGCGGAGCTCGAACGGGAAAAGGAATCGCTGCGGCTGATGTCCATTAGCATCGCCGAGACGCTCATCAACGCAATGGAAGCCAAGGATCTCTACCTCAGGGGTCATTCCCAGCGGGTTGCGGAGCTGGCCGGACAGCTCGCGCAGGAGCTGGGTCTTGGGGAAAGCGTGTGTGAGGATCTCAGAGTTGCAGGTCGTCTTCACGACGTCGGCAAGATTGGAATACGCGAGGCAATCCTCAATAAGCCCGGACGACTGACCGCCGATGAGTTCGAGCACGTCAAACAGCACGTGCAGATAGGGCTCGACATTCTTGCTCCCCTCTTTCACATCAAGCAGCCGCTCAAGTACGTCGAACACCACCATGAGCGTTGGGACGGAGTCGGATATCCGCTCGGTCTGTCGGGCGAAGCCATTCCGCTGGGCGCCAGAATCCTTTGCGCAGCCGACACCTTCGACGCTCTTACCTCCAAGCGCGCCTACCGCGAGCCGTTGGAGCCTCTGGCAGCCCTGGAGCATCTCCGAGTCGACGCGGGTAAGCAGTTCGACCCTGGTGTTTACGAAGCGCTGGTAAGCGTGATAACGAGACGAGTGGCCTCCCAGTCCACCGCAGCCCGAGAGGTGCGGAAAGCTGCTCCTTGACGTCGCGTCACCAGGGTTGTATTCGGTGTTCAATACGTGGAGAAGCTTTCAGTGCACAAGGCACGCGACGTGCAGCGGGCGAAAGTCAGAAAATGCCGCGCTACTCAGTGCGAGTGCTGACATTCTATGGGAGGACTAATGCCGAGCGGTGAATCAGTGGAGCCATTGCGTTTTGCGGACGACGACGACCCGGACGATCTCGGTGGCTTCAGTCGCGGCAAGCGTTCCTACGACGATGACGACGATGAGGATGGTGGCTGGGCGATCAATGAGGATCACAGCGATCGCCTTTGGGACAGCGCTGAAGACGCGGACGATGACGAAGAGGCCGATTCCGATGCGACGGTCGTAAGCGAAGGCGAAGAGGACGAAGAGGACGAAGAGGAGGATCTCTTCGGGGGAGGCGCGCCAAGAGGAAGAAGGGGGCGGCCCAAGGGATCGGGAAAGAAGCAGGAGTCGACTCTCACTGGCGGTGGGCTCGGAAGCCCTGGCAGTAGTGCCGGCGGAGGGGCGAGCGGCAGCTCGGGGTTTGGAGGCGGCTCGTCTACGGGCGCGAGCACAGGGTTCGGAGCGGGCGGTACCTCGGCAGGCGCGGCGCGTACCAGCTCATTTGGGGGCGGGGCAGCTTCACCGGCCAGCCGGCCGGCGCCAGCGTCGACTTCCGGAAGCCACACCGCACCCAGGAAGGCGGCTGGTGGTTCGAAAAAGAAGGCCGCCAAGAGCTCGTCCAAGTCTTCAGGCAAAAAGAAATCAGCTAAAAAGAAGGCCGCTGGAGGTCGGAAAACCGCCGGGAAAGCGGCCGGACGCAAAGGCGGCGCTCGAAAGGCGAGTGGCCGGAAGGCCTCCAAAGGGGGGTCCAAGGCGCGCGGAAAGAGCGGCGGGAGCCGCAAGCGGAAGCGCTAGGGGCAATAGTTTTCCCTGCCCCCGTGCGCAGTACCCGAGGCGCGGTTACTCTCAAGTAACCGCGCTTTTTCCTTGACTGACCGATGTGAGGAGTGATGCAGGAGAACGACGAGCGAGAAGGACCTTGGCGAAGAATTCTTCTATCCGGCGGCGCCATCCTCGGCGCGGCTGCTGCCTATAATGCTTTTGCGCGGAAGGGCGTCGACCAGCTCACCAATCTGATTGGCGGCGAAGAAGGCGGCTTCGACTGGCGCGACAGAAGGGTCGCGTTCACCAAGCGCGGCAAGGGTCCCCCGATTCTCCTGATCCACGGCATCCATGCGTCTGCCTGGTCCTACGAATGGAGAAGCAACGTCGACGCGCTCGCGCAAACGAACACCGTCTACACGCTCGACCTTCTCGGTTTCGGCATGTCGGATCGTCCTGCGATCCGTTACTCGGCGCGTCTCTACATCTCGCTCATCTCCGATTTCGTGAGCCGAGTGATCGACGAGCCGACCGTTCTCGTGGCGTCTTCTCTCTCGGGCGCGTACGCGATTGTTCTCGCGGCGCGTGATCCGCATCGCTTCCCAGCCGTGGCTCTCATTGCACCATCAGGCTTGGTACGCCTTCACGAGCCCGTTGGCCTGGGCGGAGAAGCGAGCCGGCTCGCCGTCGACACGCCAATCGCCGGCACCGCCATGTTCAACGCCCTCGTCTCACGGCCGCAGCTTCGCCGCTATCTGGAGAACGCGTACTCGAACGATTCGCTCGTCACGCGCGAGCTGGTCGACATCCATTACGCGACTTCCCATCAGCGAGGTGCGCGTCACGCGCCGGCTGCATTCCTGTCCGGCAATCTCAACATCGACGTGCGACACGCCTTGCGCCGTCTCAGTCAGCCGGCGCTGCTCGTGTGGGGCGAACAGGGATCGATCGCGCCCGTCGAGGAATTTCGTGGCTTCCGCGAGATCAAGCGGGATTTCGAAATCTCCGTTTTGTCTCCCGCGGGCGACCTTCCGCACGACGAGCGAGCCGAGGACTTTAATGTTATCCTATCCACATGGCTGAATCGCCTGTCGCTCTCCTCCGCGCCCACGCTCGACACGCTCCCTGGAACGCGCGGGGACTTGCAGCCCACGCAACATCTCTTGTAGACGCAGCCGGCGTCCGACCAACCAACGCTTCAGCACGAGCGGCGCCGAGTGCGCGGGCGGTTCGCTTCTACGTAGCGAGTGGATTGCTCGACCGCCCCGAGGGAACAGGCACCGGCGCGACGTACGGATACCGGCATCTTCTACAGCTGCTGTCCATCAAAATCCGTCAGCGCGAAGGGCAGAGCCTCGACACCATCCGTGGTGAGATGCGCGACGTCACCGGCGATGCGCTAGAGCGAAAGATCGCTCTGTCTCTCGCGCCCGCGCTCGGCTCCGGCGCACATGAAGCTGTTGCACACGACGAAGATATTTCGCTTCGCTGGCACCGTCTTCCCGTCGCCGACGGAATCGAGCTGCATGTTCGTGAGGATTCTCCCGCTGCCCGCGAGGAAGCCGTGATCGCGATGCGCGAAGCAGTACGCGCGGCTTTGGGACGCGGCGATATTCGCTGAGGCGCTACATCAGATAGCGCGCGGATTTCTCCCCGCGCAGATGCTCGATCAGCGCTTTCTTCGCCGCCGCAATTTCTTCAGGCGATAACCAGTCAGCCACTGAAAAGCGCCGTCCCCGCCCTTCCACCGCCATCGCGATGCGGCCACCACGCGTCACGAGGAGCGCGCCGGATCCGCGCGGTCTGGACAGTGGATCTCTGTCGACCAGCTCCAGGTGAAGGTTGTAGATGTTCGCTGGATCGCTTGCCGCCATGACCACGAAACTCGCCGATGATTGGTCTTCGCTCGCCACCGCGCGAAGCCACTCGACCGCGTCGGGAAGAGCGAACTGCGCGCCACCAAGACCCTTAACGAAGTAGCCCCGCCGCACTTCTCCACGATACTCGAGACGTTTCAGCTCGCGATAGATCGACCGCCACGATACTGGAGGACGCTCGCGCCGCCACCAGTCGCGCGAGACGATGCCGTAGCGCGCCAGCCACTGCCGCGCGATTCTCTCCGCTCGCTCTTCTTCGGGAAGTTCGGGCCCCATGTTTCCCCGCCGCCGCACGAGCGACCAGCGACCGGTCCACCCACTCGCCGCCGCTCCAGGCCGGTCCGGCCGTCTCCACTTCGGGAGTCTTCTCACATTCGGCCGGGCCCGTGTGAATCTCCGATTTGGGGAGGGAGCATAATCAGCCGGCAACCAGCTCGTCGGATCGGCGCCGGTGCGAGGCACCATTGCCTTCCAGCGAGCGATCTCGCGCATTGCTTCGACCGTGTCATTGGTCACAATGCCCCAGGCCACCAGCTCTCGCACGGCTTCGCGCACGGCGAGCATCGTCAGTCCGGTGATTGCCTGAATGTCGCCGATGAATGATGCGCCCTCCTCCGCAATCGTCGCTCTCACTGTTTCGGCATTCTCGCTCAATACCGGTTCCGGTTGCTCATCGAGCCAGATTGCTCCGGTTCCCCGCTCGAAGAAGCGCACACGGGCGAGCGGTATCGCTCCCGATTCCGGGTCGTGGTTCCCTTCGCCAACCCACACCGGCTCACCGGTAGCTGTGAACTGCGACAGCGTCGTCGGATCGTACGCTCTGACTCTGGCTCGAAGGTAGTCGCGGTCCCAGGCAATCGGCGGACGCGCAATACCATATAGTTGCCGCACAGCCGTCGCTGTCCCCGCCGGCCCATCGAGCCGGTCCCGCTCGTCGAGGTGCTGCCAGCGCTGCATGAACGCCGCGAAGTGCGGAAGCTCTACGGCCTCGATTTGCTTCCGCAGCGCGGCAAGCGCGCGCCGGCGTCCGATCTCGACCACCCGTCGCGAGCACCATTCGAGATCCTGAATCTCACGCCGGAATTTTCCGCGTATCAGCTTGCCAGTTCTCTCCCATTCAGTAAGCCGGGATTCGATCCATTCGCGAGGCAATCCATAACGATCGTGGATTTCCTGAATGGTTACCGGTCCGGATTGTGTCAGGAAGCGCGCAAGAATTTCCCGCTGCGCCACAGAGGCGTTGATGGCCGCGTGGCGCAGAATATCCGGAATCACAGCCCCAGCATCCTGCTCGATCAACTCGGGCGTACCACGCACCTTCGACAACTGCTCGGAGCCGAAGGCCGAGACGTAGCGCGGATATGTCTCCGTCAGAATGAAGCGCCATTCCTTCGCTCCTTCGGATCCGAGTCGGATCGCAATGAGGCGGTTCGCCTCCAATAGCTTGGCGAACGGATCTCCGCGGACATTTTCCTCCTGCGTCGCGATTCGAGATCGTACCTCGTCGCCGGTGAGATCGCCTGCCCGATCGATCAGCTGCGCGAGTTCATCTTCGGTTCGTGCTCGCCTGCCCGGCGCTGTTCCGCGCCTTTCCGACAGAGTCTGGTCGATGGCTTCACGTGTGATGTCGTCACTCCCTTCGCTACCCATGACTTCATCGAGGAGTGATCTGTCGATCGATAGCAGCGCTGCCCTCTGCTCCGCACGCGGAGTGTCGTCGCCGTATAGCCAGTCCATCACGAAGCCGAACTGCAGGCTCGCGGCGAACGGCGACGGCGAATCTGTCTGCACGCTGTGGACGCGAATATTGCCGGCCGCAATTTCCGCCAGTGTTTCCTTCAATCCCAGCATGTCGAATGCGTCCTGCAGAACTTCACGGTATGTCTCGACCAGAATCGGAAAGCTCGGGAACTGCCTCACGACCTGGAGCAGATCGAGCGATTTCAACCGCTGGAGCCAGAGCGGCATGCGACGCCGGGGATTCCCGCGGGGCAGCAGCAGCGCTCGCGCCGCATTCATTCTGAATCGTGCGCCGAAAAGAGACGTCGAGCCCACTTCTTCCAGCACCAATTGCTCGGCTTCCGCTCCGGACAGACCGAGCAACGATTGCAGCGGTATGCTCATGCCGAGATCCGGCAGCCGCAGCATGATGCCGTCGTCCGTCGTCTGCACTTGTAGATCGGTGTCGTTGATCGCCTCGCGCACCCGTTGGGCAAGCGCCATCCCCCATGGTGCGTTGATTCTTCCGCCAAACGCGGCATGAATGACGATGCGGACGGCACCCGTTTCATCTCTGAATTGCTCGATGACGATGTTTCGGTCATCGGGCACTATTCCCGTGGCCGCTCGCTGCAACGCAACGTATTTCACGAGCGAGCTGGCGGTCGCGGCATCACAGCCATACTCGGTGGCCAGCCTCTCCTCGTTCGGAGCCTCAGCCAGCTCGCGGCGTAGCGCCCCAACGCGATGGCTCAGCATCAGCGACCGCGCCATGTACTCGCCGTGCCAGAACGGCATCCGCGCCGGCGTGCCCGGCGCGGGCGTTACGACTACGCGGTCATGCTCGATCGCGGCAATCCTCCACGTCGATGAGCCAAGCTGAAACACATCGCCCGTCCGCGATTCGTGCACGAACTCTTCATCCAGCTCTCCGAGTCGCGTGCGATCCGGAAGATTCACCGTGTATAAACCGCGATCGGGAATCGTCCCACCGGAGATCACCGCCGTCATGCGCGCCGCCCGGCTTCCGATGAGCCTGTCATTCACGCGATCCCACGTAATTCGCGGCTCCAGTTCCGCGGCAATGTCGGACGGATACTTCCCGGACAACATCGCCACCACTTCATCGAACGCACCGCGCGTCACCTGGTGATACGGATAGGCTCGTCGCACCAGCCGGAACAGGTCTTCGCTTCGCCAGTCATCGACCGAGACGGCGGCTACGACCACCTGGGCAAGCACATCGAGCGCATTCTGCACAACGTGGGTAGGCTCCACGTCTCCGGCACGCATTGCCGCGACTATCGCCGCGATCTCCAGCGCGTCGTCGCGAAAGGTCGGTACCAGTATTCCGCGGCTCGGTACCCCGAGCGTATGGCCGGCGCGCCCGATTCTTTGCAGCGCCGCGGCGACACGCTTCGGTGATTGCAGCTGTATCACGAGATCGACCGACCCGATGTCGATCCCCAACTCGAGGGAGCTGGTAGTGATGAGAGCGCGGAGAGATCCCGCCTTCAGGCGTTCCTCCAGGGCGAACCTGCGCTCCCTCGCCAGCGAACCGTGATACGGGAGCGCGATCTCTTCCTCGGCGAGAGCGTTGACGCGCGCCGCAATCTTTTCCGCCTGCGCGCGGTTGTTGACGAACACCAGCGTCGTATTGGATGCCCGGATGTGTCGCAGAACGAGTGGGCCAACCGCGGGCCAGATGCTGCCGCCGATGTTTCCGAGATCAGCGACGGGGGATTCCACCGCGATCTCCATCTCCTTCGTCATGCCGCAATCGACGATCGTCACCGGACGGAATGCCGGTGTTCCGGATGTACCGGTCTCGCAGCCGCCGAGGAATCGCGCCACCTCTTCGAGTGGGCGTTGCGTCGCGGACAGGCCTATGCGCTGGGGTGGCCTTTCGACCAGCGCTTCGAGCCTCTCCAGCGTCAACGCCAGATGGGCCCCGCGCTTAGTGCCTGCTATCGCATGAATCTCGTCGACGATCACAGCGCGAACTCCACTGAACATCCCGCGCCCCTTGAGCGTCGTCAGCATGATGTTGAGCGACTCAGGCGTGGTGATCAGAATGTGCGGAGACTTTCGAAGCATTCTTGCGCGCGCCGAGGCCGGCGTGTCGCCCGTGCGAACCGCGACGCGAATCTCGGGGAGCTCCTTTCCTTCTGCCGCAAATCGCTCACGAAGTTCGGCGAGCGGCCTCTCCAGATTTCTCTGAATGTCGTTGTTGAGAGCCTTGAGCGGCGAGATGTAAAGAAGGTGCACCGCGTTCGAGAGCGGCTCTTTCGTTCCGCGAACGATCAGCTCGTTCAGCTCCCACAGAAACGCCGCCAGAGTCTTGCCGGTTCCGGTGGGGGCGAGTATGAGCGTGTGGGATCCGCTCGCGATCGCCGGCCAGCCCTCACGCTGCGGGTCGCTCGGCTTGCCGAAAGTCTCCTTGAACCACCGCCGTACGACGGGATGAAGGCGCGCCAGCATGGAGGGACTACTAGTCACATCACGGGCCCGTGGACAATTCTCGAGTGGGTTCTAGAGTACGCGCCTCAGCTTCTGCGCCCCCCACTCGAGAATCTTGCCTGAGAGGGGGCGTTTTCTGAACTCATCGAGCTTTATCTCCTTGGACCACTTTATGTCATCCATGAAGACCGAGTCCATCTGTGCTCCGATGTGGCGGTCGAGTGTCACCAGCAGCGACTCGTTATTGAAGGATAGCGAGCGGTTATCGAAGTTCATGGACCCGACATAGGACCACATGCCGTCCACCACCATGCTCTTCGCGTGCATCATGGTCGGCTGGTACTCGTAGATCTTCACGCCACCTTCGAGGAGTTTCTCGTAATAGGTCCGCCCCGCGTACCACGTCGTCTTAACATCCGTTTTATCACTCACAGTGAGAACCCGGACGTCTACACCTCTTTTTGCTGCCGCGAGGAGTAGCTGCAGAAAACTCTCGCCCGGAACGAAGTATGAGTTGCTGATGTAGAGCGTTTTTCGCGCGCCGGCGATCGACAGCGCCAGAAATCTTTCCGCCGGTGTGCTTCCCGTGCTTGGAATGCTGTGCATCAGTCCGGCCTGCACATCGCCGACATCGGCGAAAGAGCTCCTTGGAAAGAACACGTCGCCCGTCAGCAGCTCCCCGGTCGACTCAGCCCAGGCCGCGACAAAGGCCGCCTGCAGTGCTCCCACCGTGGGTCCCTCGAATCGCACGTTCGTCTCGCGCCATTGGTCCTCGTGGTGGCCGTCTCCAAGCCAGTAGTCGGCGAGCCCGAAGCCGCCGGTGTAGCCGATCTTTCCGTCGACCACGACCACGCGAACATGTGAACGCTGGGCCGCCTTCTGCAGTGTATACCAGCGAAGAGGCCTCAGCCACCTGACCTCGACGCCGGCGCGTTTGAGACTGTCGCGCCACTCCCGTTTGAGCGGCTGGGACCCGAACGCATCGAGCAGTAGCAGCACGCGCACTTTGTGCTGCGCACGGTCGATCAGATACTTCGCCATCGTATCGGCGACCGCGCCGGGCTGTGAGTAGTACATCTGCACCGTTACGGTATGCTCGGCTGAGGCAATGTCCTTCCACAATTGAGGATACGTGCCATTTCCGTTCAGCAGTATCTGAACGTTGTTGCCGGGGTCGATGTGTGTTCCCGTAAACAGCTCAATGGTCCGGGGGAACAGGGGATCCTCGACGCTCGGCGGGCCGTCCTTGTCGCCTTCCGCGATTACGCTGGTAACCGGTGTGTCGTGCGTCACCGACAGAATGCCGATTAGAGCCAGAATCAGCCCGAACAGAACGAGCGCTGCGATTGCGATGTACTTGATCAGTGTCATATTCTCTCTGCATGACCTTCGTGGCCCGTCGGCGAATCGCGACGCGTGCTATCGTTCTCGACCGCTCCCTTGAATCGCTCCCGATCTTTCGCCTGAGCGACTCCGCCGAGGACACGGCAATTTCCTTCTCTCCAGAGAGCGGTGGCCGGTGGCGTGTTCTCCCCAGTCCGGGCGACCGCCTGCCCGGAACCTTCGATCAGGACGTGTACATCGAGCTCCTGCATCGTTACCACGAGGCAGGAGCTCCCGAAGATGGGGTGATAAGCTTTACGCTCCACGCCTTTCTGCGTTCCATCGGTCGGCGTGTCGACGGCAGAACGTACGAGCAGCTTCGATCCGCTTTGACAAGACTCGAGCGGACAACTCTCGAGTCGAGCGGAGTGTACGTTGCGGCAAAAGAAGGACAGCCGCTAGAAGGACGCTTCACCATTCTATCCTCGGTTTCCATCGCGCGTCGGCGCCTGGCCGAGCGCGAGCAATTCACCCTGTTTCCAGTGCTGGCGGCGTCGGAACCCGGCGACGCCCACGTCACAATCGGTCCCGTGATCCGCGCGAACATCGCGGCGGGACACACCGTGACGCTCTCCGCAATGCACTACATGTCGCTCACCAATCCCGTGGCCCGACGGCTTTACCGCCTGCTCGAAGTAGCGAGAGAAGAGGGAATGGTAACCTGGAGAGTACCCCTCGCTGCCCTCGCCGAGCAGCTGCCTCTGACCCAGCGGTATCCCTCCCATTTGCAACGAGTGCTCCAGCCCGCTCACGAGATGCTGCTGGCGGCTGGTCTCCTTCGCGACGCGACGTTCAGACAGCTGAACCGGGACTGGCTTGTGGATTACGTACTTGCCTCCCGTGTCCCTTGAGCGAGATGTTCCGCTGGTGCCTTTTGTGCGTCAATGAGGAACAACTGACTTACCGAAGGCGTATCTATTAGGTTAACGCCCTCTTCTCTTTACCTAGAGCCGTATGTCTCGACCCAGAAAAAGCCTGCTCTTCGGCCTCGCTCTGATTCCGCTATTGGCCGGCGGCTTCGTATTTCAGCAGCACGAGAGCCAGCAAGGCGCTCGTTTGCTCGACCAGGTTCTCAACATCGTATCCAGCCGCTTCGTCGATACCGTCGACGCCGCAACTCTTTACGAGAAGGCTGCCCGCGGACTCGTCCACGAGCTGAACGATCCTTACAGCATCCTGCTCTCCCCGAAGGAGCTTTCCACCTTCAACGCGCAGACGAACGGACGCTACGCGGGCATCGGAATGGAGATCGCCGAGACTCAGGGTTTCATCACGGTGCAGCGCGTATTCCCGCACACACCAGCGGAGCAGGCAGGCGTGCAGGAGGGCGATCGCATCAACTTCATCGACACGACCAACATTCGCGGCTGGACCGTCTCACAGACGTCCGATGCGTTGAAGGGAAATCCCGGCAGCAAGGTCCTGGTCAAGTTCTCCCGGCCCGGCGTGCCTGAACTGATACCGATCGCTTTCACTCGCGCCGTCATCAATATTCCAGCCGTTCCTTACGCGATCATGCTCGACGGCAGGGTGGGCTACATCCCGATCCTCCAGTTCAACGAGAGCGCGAGAGACGAGCTCGAGAGCTCGATTACCCGCCTCTCACGTCAGGGCGCGAAGGGAATCGTCATCGATCTGCGCGGAAATCCCGGGGGCATCCTCGATCAGTCGCTGAGCGTCAGCAACCTCTTTCTCAAGAAGGGGCTGCAGATCTCGAGTATCCGCGCCCGCAACGGCGAGAATCAGAGTTTCGTCGCCACCGATGATCCGGTCGCGCCGACGATTCCGCTCGTGCTTCTCACGGATGGGAGAAGCGCTTCGGCTTCAGAGATCGTCGCTGGTGCTCTACAGGATCATGACCGGGCTCTGATTGTCGGAACGACTTCGTTCGGCAAGGGTCTGGTGCAGTCGGTGTTCCCGCTCGAAGGCGGTTACGCCCTCAAGATGACGACTGCCAAGTGGTACACCCCGAACGGCCGCTCCATCCAGAAGGAACGCAAGCTTCTTCCGAATGGCGATTTCGTGGAAGTGATGCCCGATTCTCTCGAGACTGATTCGGCTCGCCGCTCGCGTCCTGCGTTCAAATCGGATGCCGGCCGCATCGTATACGGTGGTGGAGCGATCACCCCCGACATCATCGTGCGTCCTGACACGCTGACGACAGCGGAGCAGAAAGTGTTCAACACGTTCGCTCCGAAGACAACTGACGTAAGAGTGACGCTCATGGACTACTCGCTCGAGTTGAAGAAGACGGTTCGCCCTGACTTTACGGTGCTGCCGGCGTGGCGCGAAGAGTTCTACCGCCGCCTACAGGCGAAGGGAGTCACGATCGATCACGCACAGTACGAGCAGGCTGGTTCAGAGATCGACCGACTGCTTGGCAACACCGTCGCGCGGTTGGCATTCGGTGACTCCACCGCCAAGCGGCGCAGTGTACCGGAAGACAATCAGTTGATGCACGCGCTGCAGGTCCTCAAGCAGAGCGCGTCGCAGAAGGATCTTTTTCTCATCGCTCAGCGGGAGCAGGCGGCTTCTGCTTCCGCCTCGGCTCGCCAGTAATTGAAACGGGGCTGACTGAGACGGACGGAATTAAAAGCTCCGGCGGGACACTCCCCGCCGGAGTTTTTTCGTCTATGGCCAGCGGTGCTTGTTCGAGTACTTGCTGCCGAATACCTGCAGAAGGGTAGGCTTTGGATCTTCGGTCCTCACAATAGCGTCTAGCCTGTCGGCCAGGACGATCGGCCGGGTGAACTCCCGGTATCTACGGTAGCCGTGGCAGAAACAAAGCGGTCCCTTCCGCGTAATGTCTCCCAGCAGGATATCCGGCTCCCCGAAGATTGTCATGGCGTAAAAAAAGTTGAGGGTGCGCGGCCTGGGAAGGTCACTTTGACGGACGTTTCGAGGGAGGCTGCCGTGCTTTCCCCACTGGACATCGATCTGAACCTGGGCCCGGGGCCACTCAGCATGAAGGATCTGTCCGTGCCAGTAAGTCCAGACGTCGGTAGGGGCGTAAGTCGAGTCGTAGCCTACCCATAGGACCTCTTCGTCAGTCGGGACTGTGAACGGAATCCACGATCCATGGACGTCGTCCCGCCACAGCAAATGGTAGGCAATTATCCGCCGGACGGGGTGGAGAACGGCTACCACCCGTTCGAGCGGGAACGTTTCGTCCCGTTGCAGGTATAAGACCGGTGCCAGGCGCCGTGCCAGGAGTGCTCCGCTATCCGTTGGTGCAAGGGCGTCAGGCAGATTGGCCGGTCGGAGCGGTATGTGAGCATGCGGGCCGCAGGCGGTAAGAAAGCCGAGGGCCAGCCCGGCGCAGATCCGCTCCCGAATCTGGATGGCTTTTCTTTTCAATGGATAGCCGTCAAGAACGTCCACCTCACCATGCGACGCCTACCGCGCAGCGCCGTGTCGAAGTACTGGAGAGCTCATGCGCAAGCCACGTCCGAACGCGTACAATCCCGCCCAAGCCCTATTTCTCATTAGCAACGACCGCACTGGGTCTCCTTTAAGCTGCCCCTCGTGCGCTGGATCCATTGAGCGCGACCCGCTGAAGATTCCCCCGCCACCCTATACGCACGTGACTCTCCGCTGCAAGAGCTGCGGACGATCAGCACATTACGTGGCTGGGGCGGCCTAGAGTCAAAGGCCTGTTGCACAAAACTTGCCCTCCTCTGCGGCTGCCGGATGGTTAGTGCGTCACGCGAAAGTCCGGCGAAGCGAAGCGTGTTTTTCACGGTCGCTAGCCATTCGTAGACGCTCCACAGATTGCCCTGCGGGGGAGAGGATTAGTTCAATGGCACGCATCACTGGAACGGTCAAATGGTTCAACGACGCCAAGGGATTTGGCTTCATTTCACGCGAGGGTGGTCCGGACGTCTTTGTCCATTTCAGCGCGATCAGTGGGTCTGGATTCAAATCTCTCGCTGAGGGCGACAAGGTGGAGTTCGAAGTAGTCCAGGGTCAAAAGGGACCTCAGGCCGCGGACGTCACGAAAGCACCCTGACAACTTTCGCTTCCATTCCAGAAAAAGCCCCGCTTGGCGGGGCTTTTTTGCATCCGTGCCAACCAAAAAGTTTTCCACAGGCGGCATTTGATTTGCTTTCATGCAATCTTCCGGTAGCTGACTCGGAACTGGAGGTTCGGATGGCCGCAATCTGGAAGGGCTCGCTGACATTCGGACTCGTCAACATTCCGATCGAGCTCAAGACTGCGGTTCGAGCGGACCATATCAGCTTCCGGCTCCTCCACGAGCAGGATCTCTCTCCCGTCAAGTACGAGCGAGTCTGCCAGAAGGAAGGAGAACCGGTCCCATGGAATGAGATCGTGAAGGGCTACGAATACGAGAAAGGAAAATTCGTCGTCCTGACTGACGCGGATTTCAAGGCGGCCGCGCTCGAACACTCGAAGACGATAGATATTCTCGATTTCGTGAAGGAAGGCGAGATCGACCCCCGCTACTTCGAGACTCCGTATTATCTCGTCCCCGGCAAGGGCGGCGACAAACCGTATGCACTGCTGCGCGAAGCCATTCGCCAGACTGGGTCCGTCGGGATCGGCAAGATCATCATCCGTCAGACACAGCACCTAGTTGGCGTAAAAGTCATTGGTGATGCCCTCGTGCTCGAGATCATGCGATTTGCCAACGAGCTCGTCGATGCGAGCGATTTCAACTTCCCGAGTCGCGACGCCGTTCGCCCACAGGAACTCCAGATGGCGGAACAGCTAGTCGGAAACCTGGCCGAACCCTTCGACCCGACTCGCTACACCGACGAATATCGGGCGAATCTGATGAGAATCATCAAGGCCAAGATGAAGGGGAAGAAGCCCAAGCTCGAGGAGCCGGAAGGAGAGCCCGCTGACAGCGGAGTGCTCGATCTGATGTCGCGCCTGCGCGCAAGCCTCGAGGAAAGCAGCGGAAAGAAAGGCGCTGCGAGGACAAAACGAAAAACCGTCGCCGCCCATCGTAAACCCGTGAAGGCGAAGAAGGCAAAGACCGCCTAGAACGCCATGGCCGTCAAAACGAGTAGCGGTCCAAAGGGGCGTGCCCGCGCCCAGCTCACCGAGTACCGGCGGAAGCGGGACTTCGGCCTGACGCAGGAGCCGTCTGGAGAGGTGACATCCGCTCCCGCCCGGCCGGGACGACTTCGATTTGTCATACAGAAGCACGCTGCCCGTCAACTCCACTTCGATTTGCGGCTCGAGCTCGACGGAGTGATGAAAAGCTGGGCCGTTCCCAAAGGCCCGAGTCTCGATCCATCGGTGAAGCGACTGGCAATGCAGGTCGAGGATCACCCGATCGACTACAACACGTTCGAGGGTACGATTCCGCAGGGCGAATACGGCGGTGGGACCGTCATGCTCTGGGATCGAGGAACGTACTCCGCCGACACCGCCACGTCTCCCGATAAAGAGGAAGACGCGATTCGTGAAGGGTTGAGACGCGGGGATCTCAAGATCACCTTCAATGGCGAGAGACTGCACGGCTCGTACGCCCTCATTCGCATGAAATTCGCGCGCAATGGCTCATCGGCCTCCAAGCCACAGTGGCTTCTCATCAAGCACCGTGATGAATTCGCGAGTAGTGGAGACGTTGTTGCGGCGAACATGACATCGGTAGATACGAACCGAACCATGGAGGAGATTTCATCTGGAAAAAGCAAGGTCTGGAATAGCAACCGCGAGCCGAAGAAGGCCGCCGTGACATTGTCGCAACCGAAGAAAGTTGGGACGGCATCATCTCACCCAAAGCTTTCGTTCAAGTCTCTCGAGCCGATGTACGCAAGCATCGGCACCGAGATTCCAGGCAAAGGTTGGACTTTCGAGCCCAAGTACGACGGCATTCGCGTTCTCGCTTTTGCGACGCCGACCGAGGTAAAGCTCATTACCCGGAACGGCAAGGACAAAGCGGAGCAGTTCCCCGAGATCGTCTCAGCCCTGAAGAAGCTCGCGTCCCAGACCAAACGCCCTCTAGTCCTTGACGGCGAGATCGTAGCGCTGGTCGACGGAGAGCCGGCGAGATTCCAGGAGCTGCAGAGCCGCATAAACGTCAAGCAATCGCAGTTGATCGCGCGATATTCGGCTGCGACGCCCGCCGCGCTCATCCTCTTCGATATTCTCATGGACGGCGACGATGTTCTGATCGGGGAGCCGTGGACCGAGCGCCGTGCGCGGCTGCTGAAACGTGTTGGTAAACGCACATCGACCTACCTGCGCGTCACCGAGTCTATCGAGGGCGATGGCAAAAAAATGCTCGAGAAAGCCCGCCGGCAGGGGTGGGAGGGCATCATGGCCAAGCGCATGGATTCCCGCTACGAGCCGGGAAAACGGACAAAGTCATGGCTCAAGCTCAAAATCGAGTTCCGGGAAGAGTTTGTGGTCGGCGGCTACACGGAGCCGCGCAAGAGTCGCGAGAAAATCGGGGCATTGCTGCTCGGCTACTTTGACGGTGACCGATTCATCTACGTTGGAGCCACTGGTGGAGGGTTCACTCGGCAGAGCCTGAACGATATGTACAGGCGCCTCAAGCCCCTGGAGCGGAAAACATCACCATTTGAAGAAACCCCAAAGACCAGTGAGAAGGCTCATTGGGTCAAGCCCGAAGTCGTGGTAGAAGTGAAGTTCAGCGAATGGACCGCGGATCGTCGCTTGAGGCAGCCCATTTTTGTTGGCGTCCGCGATGACAAGGCCGCGAAGGATGTCGAGATTGAGCCTCCGAGCGTGCAGCGAAAAACAATTCGGGGCGACGCGATCGCGAAGCGCCGAGCCCGGCCGAACGTTCCCGCCCGGGCAAAAGTCGCGACCAGAACTTTGGCCCCCAAAGACCGGCCCTCCCGGGCCAAATCCGTCAAACCGCTCGAAAGAGTCGATAAGAAAGCCATCATGGGGCAGCTCTCGGCGATCGAGGATGCCGGCGGAGACGGAACTCTCGACCTCGGCGGTGGAAAAACGCTCAAGATCTCCAACCTGGACAAGGTTTTCTTTCCGAAGGAGAAGTACACCAAGGGCGATGTGATGCGCTACTACACGCGCATCGAGGACTTCATCCTTCCGACGATCAGGGATCGTCCGCTCGTTCTCAAACGATTCCCAAATGGAATCGATGGGGAAAGCTTCTACCAGCAGAACGCGTCGGAGACTACGCCGCCCGAGGTCCGGGTCGAAGTGATAGAGGCCGCGGGGGGAGAGAAGCAGCGACGGTTCGTCGGCGGCGATCTGCTAACCCTTCTTTACACGATCCAGCTCGGCGCCATCTCCGTCGATCCCTGGCATTCGCGGGTCGGGTCGCTGGAGTACGCAGACTACACGATCATCGATCTTGATCCCGGGCCGCGCGCAAACTTCGCTCGCGTCGTTCAGATCGCGCGTTGGGCAAAGGAAGTGATTGATGGATTCGGCCTCCACGCCGCGATCAAGACTTCCGGAGCGACTGGGTTGCATATCTATCTACCGCTGCCGCCCAAAACACCAAACGAGGCAGCGACCCTCGTCGCTCAGATGATCGCAACAAAAGTTGCGGCTGCGCATCCGAAGGAGGCAACGATAGAGCGCTCCGTCAAAGCGCGCGGAGCCGCAACGGTTTACGTCGATTACCTGCAGAATATTCAGGGGAAGACGGTTGCCGGTCCCTATTGCGTTCGAGCGAAACCCGGAGCGACGGTCTCGACTCCACTCAAGTGGACCGAACTGAGGGATGACCTGGACCCGCACGATTTCCATCTCGGCAATGCCGCCGAGCGTTTTGAAAAGATTGGCGATATCTGGAACGAAGCGATGAGGAAAAAGAATTCGCTTCGCGCGCTCATCTAGAGCGTTTTAGCGGCCGCCGTTTCCTACTTTGCGGAGGGGCAGCTCGATCTGTCCGCCTTCGGCTTCGCTCTGCTTCGAGGCATCTCCGAAGATCGGATCGCTCGACTCGTCGACCATGTGAGTGAGCTTGTAATAAAAGTGGAGCGAGTGAATCGGCGCCATGAAGCTGCGGTTACCGGCGCGAGAAATCGCGACAGCCTCCTCACGCACTCGGCGGGGTAGATCTCGCGCCGCCGGAAGTGCAAGAAGCCGCTGTATCTCCGTACTGTCTCGTGCGAGCAACGCCGCGCACAAACTGTCGAGATAGGCCAGCATAGCTACGGGGCCCCCAGTTCAGGATGTTTAGCCTTATGTACACATTGCAACTAATACACCGCGTCCGCAAGAGGTTCCGGTGGCTAAACCGGGTTATTACCGAGCTGTTACGAGTGTCACGGATAGAGAAAATCGAACCTCACACCGCGGTGCGGCCTACGCTTTTTCTTCGGTAAATACCGGAAAAGTTGAGCGGGCCTACCCCTTCCCTCACTGCGCCATTCGTCCATAGGTTCGACGAGCCAGGCAGCCTGGAGGGCACGACGGAAGCTCGCTTTGTGCAAGCGTTTACCCATCAACAACTCATACATTTGCTGCAGCTCGCTGAGGGTAAACGTGGCGGGGAGGAGCCTAAAGGCGATGGGCGCCTGGTCGAGGCTGCTTTGGAGGGTTTTAGTCGCGCCTTCGACCATCGCGCGCTGCCGGGGAGGCAATGAGGGCAGATCCCCAATCTGAAACCAGGTATAGCTCGCGCGGGGCGCCGCCGTTTCGTGGGGAACGAGCCCGAGATACGCCACCGAGACTTCAGCTTCGCTCGGGTGCCGTTTGCCGTCACCAAACGCGCCGATCTGCTCCATCCAGGTTGGCGACTCGCCGAGCGCTTCCTCGGCGGTGCTGGCTGCGGCGGCTTCGAGCGTTTCGCCGGTTTGCGGAGTTCGCCAGGGAAGCGACCATCGTTCCCGCTCGCTCGAGTTCCGCACCAGCAAAATCGCGAGCTCATTCCCCATCGCTGTCACCAGAACCGTATCGACAGTATAAAGGGCGGTCTTGGAAGGGCGTTCACGCATCGTTGATGCGAATTAGTCACTTTGTGTGACTAAAGTCAAGGTCGCATCAGCTGATTTCTTGTAGAGTGACGTCGGCGCTCAGCG
>Ga0193719_10000190_pt1 | contig 21331 bp, 17 predicted proteins | sample U2a2metaG_FD_160103 | JGI IMG/M metagenome (GOLD analysis project Ga0193719, IMG submission 160103) | Soil microbial communities from a riparian zone of the East river system, Colorado, United States - U2a2 | ecosystem: Environmental > Terrestrial > Soil > Riparian zone | place: USA: East... | reverse complement strand
TTTCATACCATGGCCCTCCACGAGACGAGAATTCAGCGCAGCAACGCACGCTCACGAGAAATAGCTGCGGCTGGTTGGTTATATGCCAATGGCGCGAAATTAGAGTCAAGCGAAAATTGTCGCAGCACCTGGACTCGCCGCGGGGTTCTATCTTGACAGCGCCTTGTCACCGCAATACCTTCGATTAGCGCCAGAGGCCTGCGGCCGAAGGGAGAATCGCCATGAGCCATTCAATTCCAATCATCGACGCCGACGCCCACGTCATTGAGACCGAGCGCACTTGGGATTATCTCGACGCCTCGGAGCGTAAATTTCGCCCCAAGCTCTATTCTGCGCCCGAAGATCCGACCCGGCAATATTGGGTCATCGACGACAAGATCGCCGGCTTTCGATTCCCAACTTTATCCGAACAGGAGCTGCGCGCGTTCGCCCAACGCGCGGGGCGAAACTTCGAAACGCCGCAGGCCGCGCGCGAGCTCGACGACGTCGATCTGCGTTCGCGGCACATGGATGAGCTCGGCATTGACGTGCAGGTGTTGCACAACACTTTCTGGATCGAGCGGATCACCACCCGGCCCGACGCCGAGGTCGCGCTGTGCCGCAGTTGGAACCGTTGGCTGGCGGATATTTCGAAAAAAAGCCAGGGTCGATTGTTTTATTCCTGCGTCGTGCCGGCGATGAATATTGGCGAGGCGATCGAGCAAGTGAAGTTCGCCAAAGAGAACGGCGGCGCGGCGGTCTGCATGCGGCCGCTGGAAGGCGATCGTCATCTATCGGATCCGTATTTTTATCCGCTCTACCAGGTCGCCAGCGACCTCGACATGGCAATCGCCGTGCACATCGCCAACGGCAATCCGGAGAACGCCGATCTCTACCGTCTAGCGCCGGCTGGCCGCTTCGCACAATTCCGTGTGCCCACCGTAACCGCCTGCTTCGACGTCATCATGAGCGAACTGCACGACACGTTCCCTAAACTCCGCTGGGGTTTTATCGAAGCCTCGGCCCAGTGGGTGCCATGGATCTATCGCGAGGCAAAGATTCGTTACAGAGTCGCTAATCGATCTTTCCCGGAGAACGTCTTCGAGGCTTACAATATTTTCGTTACCTGCCAAGTCAACGACGATGTGCCCTATATCGTGAGTTGCGCCGGCGAAGATCGCCTGGTGATCGGAACCGACTACGGCCATACCGACCCGTCCAGCGCCGTGACCGCATTGAACGAATTCCAGCGCATGGAAGGTATCGACTCGGGCGTTAAAGAAAAAATTCTCTCCTATAACGCCAAGGCGCTATACGGGCTCTAGTCTCCCGTAGCTCACGTCGAGATCGTCGGATGCGGTTCTCTTCGCTCATCGCGCCCGACACTTGAGAAGGTAGCCATCCAGGAATACACATAAGCCAACCGTAGAGGAGGTGTTTGCGATGCGGGTCATCGATGGCGACGGTCATGTCGAGGAGAATCTCGACACCTTTAGCGATAAATATCTCGATCCGGCCTTTCGTTCTCTGCGTCCGCGCGTGACGGCCGTGGACGGTCTGGTTTACTGGGTTATAGACGAACAGCTCTACCCGCGCCGCGTCGGCCCGGGTTGTCATAATCTCGGCACGCCGACAAATTTTAACGGCCAAGTCGCGGCGCACACGCAAGGCAAAGCCGACAGCATCGGCAGCATGGAACTTTCCGATGTCGCCGCGCGCATCAAAGCGATGGACGATGAAGACATCGCGGTTCAAGTGATCTATACGACGCTGTTCCTTGCTTACCCTTTGACCAAGAACGTCGGACTCGGCACGGCAATTACCTCGTCATTTAACCGCTGGATGGGCAACCGACTTTCCGGTCACCAGCGCTTGAAGTGGGCGGCGGTGGTTAATCTCGATGATATCCCCGCGGCGGTGCGCCAAGTGCATGAAGCGAAAACCCTCGGCGCGGTGTCGGTGATGGTGCTCGGAACCGCCGGCGACGACATGCTCGATCATCCGCGGCTCTTGCCTTTTTATGAGGCGATGTGCGCAGAAAATCTCGCCCTCGGCGTCCACGTCGGCTGGTCCTGTCCGTCGGTCAATAATCTTTACTCGCACATCTATCCGTCCGGCGTCATCGCCTTTCACGTGCCGTTGTTGATGGCTTTTACCGCGCTGGTCAGCGGCGGCGTGTTGGATCGTTTTCCCGATTTGCGCATCGTGTTTCTCGAAGCCGGTTGCCAGTGGGTGCCGTTCATTCTCGAACGCATACACCACCGCTACAAGAACCAGGGGTCGACGTTGAGAAAGTTTTTGCCGCAGACCGCGCCGATCCAGAAACTACCGGTGTTGGAGTACATCAAACGCGGCAATATCTTTTTCAGCACCGAGGTCGAAGACGAAATCTTGCCCAACGTGCTAAATCTAGTCGGCGAAGGCCAAGTCATTTTCGGCAGCGACATGCCGCACGGTGACCGCGAGCGCTGCGCCGCGCGCATGCTGCAGGAGCGCACAGATATCAGCGAGTCGGCGAAAGAAAGTATCCTCGACAAAAATCCCGCACGGCTGTACGGCATCGCGTAGACAAGCGATTTGGCTGCCTTGGATGGTTACATCCTACATGACTTTGCGCGCGTTACTTGAGCTTGTCGAAAAACTTTTCCTTCTCCAACTCCTGCATCAAGCTGAGATCGACGAAGTTCTCCGGCTTTGCCTCCGGCCGTTTTAATTCGTCCAGAACCGCCTTGATCTCATCCAACGTCGGTAATGGCTTAGGTTGAATAAATCGCAAGGCGTAGCGGTAACCTTCTTCGAGAATTTCCGGGTCGCTGATACGCATGTATTTTTTCAATACGTTAACAGCAAAGTTCTTCTGCGTGCGGATGGCATTAATGCCTTCGATCTCGGCGCGCAAAAAGTTCAGCGCCGCGGAGCGCTGGCGCTGGATAAAACTCTTAGTCGTAGCGATGGCGACGGCAGGATATTTGTAGTCGAGGCTCGCGAAATCGCCAAACTCTTTAAAGCCGGCCTTTTTCGCCGCTGTGAGCACGGGCGGAGACAGGGAGCCTCCAGAGATTGCCCCGGCCTTCATCGCCGCCAGCAGTTCGGGAATCCCGCCGACCTGCACAATCGTGACATCTTTGACCGGATCGAGGCCGAACTTTCTAAGATATCGGCGAATGACTAGATCGCTCAAAGCGCCGAAACGGCTCACGCCGAATCGCTTCCCCTTTAGATCGTCGGCCGTCTTGATGTCCGGAGTCACTACCAGGCTTTGAGGAATGATCGATACGAGCGTGAGCACATTCACGGTGTCCGCTCCCTGCAAGGCCGCTTGGATCGTGCCGTTTCCGCCGAGCTGAATCATCGGTGTTTCGCCGGCGATCAGTGCCGACGTAATCGTCGCTGCGCTGCGGATCAATACCAAGTTGACATCGAGGCCATATTTCTTGAAGTAGCCGGCGTCAAAAGCAACCCAAGTCGCGAGCGACCACGAGCTTTCCGCCGAATAGGCTGCGTTGAGCTTTGTCAATTGCCCGGACGCGCCAGGCGTCAACCAAAGACCTAAAAAGAGAAATCCGGCCAAGCCTTGTACCATCACGTTCACCATAACGCCTCCTCGCTAATAGCCTTCACCCCACGTCACGTCGATGCCGAGTTTGTTCTCTCGTGCCCGTGTCAGAATGAGATCGGCGATTGCCAACTCGGCGATTCCCTGCCCGCCATTGTTTTTGAAGACCGTGATGTCAGTCGTACTGCGCCTGCCCTGCTTCTGTCCGCCGACTATCTCTCGCAACTCTGCAATGTCGTTCCAAGAAAGTTTTCCGGCCTCCACTTGATCGTAGATATCGCCTTGCTGGTCCTGCACTGCAAGTTCGCGCGACGCGATGCCGATCACCGCGGCGCGCGCCAGCGTCGTGTCATCCAACTCGCGGCGCTTATGAGCAATCACGCCTGCCTGAACCATGCCCACGTTACTGCCGACGATGGAGGTTACGTGAGATCCGTCTTGCAGCCGGACACCGGAAAACACCGGTACATTGGTATTGGTCGCGGCAAGGATAATGTCGGCGCGCTGCATCGCGCTATTCACATCATCGGTGGCGACAACATCCAGCTTGAGGGCATGACTCATTTCGTCAGCAAACTGTTCGCGGTGTTCCTTTGTCGGGCTAAAAACGGAGACATGTCCCAATGCGCGAACCGCCTTCATGGCCAGCAAATGATTGCGCGCCTGCTTGCCGGAACCCAAGAGCAAAAGATTGCTGGAATCGTCGCGGCTCATCCACTTGGTGCCGACCGCGCTGATCGCCGCGGTCATGAGATCGGATGTGCGCAGTGGGATGCCATCCTTGGTCATGCCTCGCTGCGTGGACGACAAGATCACCGCCACCGGCAATGCCGTCTGGGCGTCGAATAAGACATCGACTAACGGACTGCGTGAAGGATAAGTTTGCACGCCGCCGCGTACCGCGAGAATCTCGCTTTGAATGCGCAGACCGGTTTTATCGGCCGATGGCAGCGCAGCGGGCATCCAACAAAGTCGGGCGTCGCCGAAATGGAGCCGGCGGCGCACGAAATTGATCTCAGCGTGAGCGCCCCAGTCGCCAAACGCTTTTTCTACCGCGTCGATAGCTTCTGCCATCGTGAGCAGGCCTTCCACTTCCTCGGGTCGTAGGATCAGCATAAAAGTTCTATCTAGTTACGGCGACGGCATGAAGCCTTTATCCATCCATGCGCTGAGATCCGCGCCGAACCATTCCCCGGGCAGCTCTCGTCCTAAGCCCTGTTTCTTGCAGGCTTCGTAGATCAGCGCACCGGCGGCGGCGAACTGGATGCCAACCCCGGTGTTGCTCTTGTAGTAAATGATTTCCTGATCGCTGTTTCGTCCTGCATGAGCACCGACGAGCACCTGGCCGAGCTCGCACACCTTGTCCCAAGAGACTTTCTCTTGGTCGATCAAATCGAGAAGCTCGCGTTGTTGATTGTTAACCGCCGTCTCGATGTTGTTGAGCACGATGAGATCGCTGCGGGTCATCGTTGTCGCGTCCGCCTCAGTGCGCCGATGCACGCCGTCGGAATTGGCGATGGTGACCACCAGTTGGCCCGGCTCCAGCCAGCTTCCCTCGAATACCGCTTGGCTGGAGTTGGTAGCGCACATGACGATATCCGCGCCCTTGACGACCGCGCGGGCGGAGGTGACCGGCTGTACTTCGACGTTCAAGGTTTCGGTCATTTCTTCGGCGAAGCGGTCACGGTGCTCTTTGGTCGGGCTGTAGACCAAGACCTTGTCGATCGGCTGTACGGCGCAAATCGCTTCGAGGTTGGTGCGTGCCTCGTTTCCGGAACCGAATAAACCGACGATCGTCGAATTTTTTTTGGCCAGCGCCCGATTAGCCACGCCGGTGGTCGCGCCCACCCGGATGGCCGACAAGCTGAAGTCGTGGATCAGCGCCAGGAGCTCCGCCGTTTCCAGACTAAAAAGCAGCACAAATCCCCAGCTCCGTTTGGTCGGAGACGGGAAATCCATTCGCTTAGTTCCGGCGAACATCCGCTCCTGCACGATGGTCGAATCGTAACGCAGCGCCGCGACCCCCGAGCTCGGCACCGCGCCGGGAATAATGTTGGCCATATAGCCGGGCTTGTCCAAGTCAGGCGGAACTTTGTAGCGCGTGCGCGGCTTGTTCACGGCGATGCCACGCGCCTCTTCGGCAAACGCGCGCTCCATCGCTTCGATGCAATCGTCCATCTTGAGAACTTTTTTCACTTCCGGATCCGTGATGAGCAGCATAGGGGTTCTCCCGATTACTTTTTATAGAGAGCGCGGTAAAATCCCTGTTGTTCCAACTCGCGAACCATGCTCTCGTCAACGATATCGCTGTATCTGATCTCTTTTTCTTTGCCCCCAGCGGGAGTGAGGGCGATCGCGGCTTCCATTCCGGGGCGGTTCAAGTAGGGAATCTCCGGTACCCAAGCCCGGTAAGCTTCGTAGCTTTTTTCAAGAACCAGCGGATCCATACCTTTCAGATAGCGTGCGATCACTCCGATCGCGGTATCTTTTTGTTTGTGAAAGACGGCCAACGCCGCAGAATAAGCGCGTAGAAATTTACGAAACATATCCGGCGACCTTTTCAACAACGACCTGGTGGTCAAAACCACCGTGTTTTGATACTCCAGGCCCGATTTGGACAGATCTAAAAGCTCGCGATAGCGCAGTTGTGCGGCCAAGATCGTCGACGGCGGCTGCAACGTAGCGGCTTGGATCGCGTTACCAGCCATGGCGCCCATTAAGGCGCTGGCGTCGCCTATTTGAATAACCGCAACGTCCTTCGCCGGCTGTAAACCCCATTTCTTAAGCGCGTATTGAGCCGAGAAATCCGTCAGTCCGCCAAAGCGGGTGATGCCGATGCGTTTGCCGCGAAGATCTTCTGCGCCGCGGATTTCCGGGCGGGCAAAGACTGAAACATTGATTTGATTCACCGTTCCCGCGATGGCCACGGGGTCGTTTCCTTGGGCATAGGCCGAAACCAGCGGGCTCACGCCCGATAGAGAGATTTGCACGTCACCCGCCAAAATTGCCGCCATGACACGCGGCGCGGCGTTGATATAGAGCAGCTGTGTCTTGAGACCTTCTTTTTCGAACAACTTGAGTTCCTGGGCGATCCAAAACGGTGCGCCGGAAGGGACCAGAGCGGAATAGCTGAGATTGACCGCGTCGAGTTGCGCAGCGTGCGAAGTCTCAAGACATTCGACGAGGAGTATAACGAAGCAAACCATCAGGAGGAGACGCTTAGCATTTAGACGTACCGTCGAGATCATGACGATCATTTCCTCCATCGCGCTATGGCAATTGTCATTGCCGAGCATCAGCCACAGGCTGAGCTGGAAACCCGGGCTATTCGAAAATCTTTCGGAATCCCACTCCCTCGTCAGCCGCAGCTTCCCGATCATGCGCCCGTCGTAATCACCTTTACACGAGGTTCCCTAAGGGCTATACCAATCCCAAAATTCCTCTGTCAACGCTTTCTGGGGAGACGTGAAATGATTTTTCTCACCAATGAACATATCGAGCAAGTTCTCGACATGAAAACCTGCATCGCGGCGATGGAAGACGCCTATCGCGAATTGAACGAGCAGCGCGCCGGCTACCGACCACGCATCGATTTCTATGTGCCGCAAGAACCGCACTATTACCGCTGGGGCACGATGGAAGGCGCATCGCGGCAGCTTGGCGTTTTCGCCATCCGGATGAAATCCGATATGCTCGCCTGGGAAAACCAGGACGGCTTCATGGTCGAAGACAAATACTGCATGGAACGGGGGCGTTACTGCGGCCTGATTTTTCTGCTCAGCACGCGCAACGCCGAGCCGCTCGCGCTCATGAACGACGGCTATCTGCAGCACATGCGCGTGGGCGCCTGCGCCGGTCTCGGCACGAAGTATTTGGCGCGGACGAATGCCAAAGTGCTCGCCATGATTGGATCCGGCGGCATGGCGCGCAGCTATGCCGAAGCGATCAAACAAGTCCGGCCTATCGAAGTGATGCGCGTCTTCAGCCCGACCAAGGCAAACCGTGAGGCCTTTGCCGCAGAGATGACTGAGAAACTGGACATCGAAGTTATCTCGGTCGACTCGCCGGAAAAAGCGCTCAAAGACGCCGACATCGTTTCGCTCACAACCGATTCCTTAGTGCCCGTCATCAAGGCCGAATGGCTAGAGCCCGGCATGCATATCAACAACGTGCGCAACAACGAAGCCGGCCCTGACGTTCTCGCTCGCGCCGATGTCCGCGCGCGACTCGGAACCTCGACGCTATTTGCCGACCGAAACGCGCCGGAAGTCGTCACCGGCAGCGACGGCATGTTCGGCTTCATCGCGGGCAATGCGGACGAGAAAAAGAAAATTCCCGCGTCACCGCATCATGAGATCGACAACCCGAACATCGGCACGATTCCCGATATCATGGCCGGCCGCTGGGTCGGCAGAGCCAACGATCAACAGATTACGTTTCTGAACAACCAAGGAACTCAAGGACTGCAATTCGCGGCGGCGGGTGGAACAGCGTATAACTTGGCAAAAGCCAAGGGCCTCGGTCATCCGCTGCCGCTGGAGTGGTTTACGCAGAATATTCGCGATTGATTGAACGGTTGTGAAAATTCTCGTCATCATCATCGCCCTTTCTTCTTTGGCGCTTTCGAAACTGAGCGAAACGAGCGCTGCGAGCGTAGAAGAAGCACTAGATCAACTTAATCGGCGTCCCGCGGCCGAGCGTCAAGCGATCTTAGAGCGTGAGGCGCGTAAGGAAGGCCGGATAGTTTTCCACACCACCCTCAACGTCGCCGACCTGCAAGATCTCAAGCGGCTCTTCGAGCAAAAATATCCTTTTCTCAAGATCGAATATTTTCGTCTTGGCCACGCGCGCTTGGCAAACAAGATTCGGACCGAAGCCTTGGCCGGCAGCTTGGAAGCCGACGCCATCTCCATGCCGGCGCCCTACCTGGATGAGTTGCGCAAAGCAGGCGCGATCACGCGATTGCGCGCTCCATTCCGAAATCAACTCCACGAAGGGTTTATCGATAAAGAAGGTTGGTTGAACGGCATTTACAACATCAGCTACTTCCTCCAGTACAACACCAAGCTGGTGCGCCCTGAAGAGCTGCCGCGCGACTGGAGCGATTTGTTGGATGCGAAGTGGCAGGGTCAGTTGGCTGTCGATCAAGAATCCTACGAGTGGTTCGCCGCTCTCCTCGACAGTATGGGCGAAGACAAGGGGCTGCGGTTTACCCGCCAACTCGCTGAGCGCGGCCTTTCAGTGCGTCGCGGCCACACGTTGCTCAGCCAACTCGTCGCCGCCGGCGAGTTCAAAATGGTTATCGACCAGTATGATCATATCGCCTATCGCGCAGCGAAGTCCGGCAGTCCGACCAATTATTTTTTCTTCAACCCCGTGTTGGCTGAGCCGCCCAACGCCACATGGATAACTCGGCAAAGCCAGCGGCCTCACGCGGCGGCGCTTTTCGTCGATTTCCTCTTTGCCAAGGAGTCCCAGCTACTATTGAGCCAGCTTGGCCGACGGGTGGCGCACAAAGAAGTTGGTTATCTTCCGCGCGTACCGGCCAACCAGCGCTGGATCGCCGGCAACCGGGAAAAATGGGGACCAAGAAGCAACGAACTGATCAAGATGTTTCGCGAGACGTTTTTGGTCCGTTAGCGACGCGAAGTTGGAATCGGGTTGGCGCCCGCTTGCGCTACTTTCCCAACTTCACGATCTGGCGTATAAACCGACAAAGAATCATTGATTAGGGAGGATCGAACCATGGCAACCCTTCGCTACATCGCCTATCTGGCCAACGACCCGGAAAAACTCGTTGAGTTTTATCGACGTTTTCTCGGCACTGAGGAGCTCGGCCGCTCGCCGGAGGGAGATATTTCCATTACCGACGGCTTCTATAATCTTACTTTTTTCAAGAAACGCCCTGCCCTCGGCGAAATGCACACGGAGACCGGTTTGCATCATATCGGCTTGCAAGTGGATGATCTCGAAGCAGTGAAGGGACGGTTTCTCAAACTCTATCCGCGCGGCATGATCATTCAGGAGCCCAACGATCTGCAGCATGGCGAGATTCGTTTCCATGATCCCGAATGCCGGCCGGTTACGGTATCAACACCGGATTTCGGCGTGCCGGCGAGCAAAGAAAAACTGTTTCCGCGCGTGCGCCATATCGCCTATAACGCGCTCGACCCGGACACCATGCTGCTTTTCTACACGCAAGTTTTCGGTTTGCGGGAGATCGCGCCGAGTTATGAACGACGCCGGCAGGGGCGCGGCAATCGCTTCTGCGTCGACGGCAAGACCAATCTAGCGATCCACCCGTTCTACAGCCAGGTGGAAGGGCACGAAGCGAAGTACGGCATCAACCATATCGGTTTTTTGACCAATGAGATGCAGGCGACGATGGCGGAGCTGAGCAGCATTCTAAAAATCGTGCCACGCCCGTCCACGCGCCTCTATGCTGAACTGCGCTTTCGCGATCTCGAGGGCAATGCGCTGGATCTATCGCAAACCAAAGGCTGGGAAGTCGACGTGGATAAGTGGGAGACGGCGGCGTAGCAGTTTAAGTTCAATGTTCCGCGTTCAATGTTCAAAGTTGAATTCATACGATGCGTTGAGTGGAGACACACCTATGGTTGGTAGGGCTACAAGCAAGAGTTGATGGGCTCTCGAATGCTGAACGCAATCCTCCTTGCCGTTTTAATTCTAACATCCTCACCGGCGACACAATCCACCGCCGCTTCGCTGGAAAGACTCACCCTCGGTTGGAGCGCCATCGCCGGCTCGCAAGCACCCTTCTGGATCACCAAGGAAGCTGGCCTGTTCGAGAAAAATGGCCTCGACGTGACGATGATTTACGTCGATGGCGGCTCCAAGGCGACACAAGCTTTGATGTCGGGCGACGTGCCGATCGCGCAGGTGGGCGGCAATGCGCCCGTGGTGGCGCGGCTACGCGGCGCCGATGTTACGCTCATCGCCGGGTTGCTCAACGTTCTCGCTTACAGCATGATCGTTTCCCCGGAGATCAAGAAACCAGAAGATTTAAGAGGCAAGAAGCTTTCTGTCAGTCGCTTCGGCTCCAACTCCGACTACGCCACGCGCAAGATCCTGCTGAAATGGGGCCTCAAACCCGATGTTGACGTCGCGGTGCTGCAGATTCCCGGGGGACAGCCCGCGAGGATGGCAGCGATTCAGTCCAAAGTGATTCACGGCATGGTTGCACAGCCGCCGGTGACGAGTCTCGCGCGCAAGTTCAATCTCAACATTATCGCCGAGCCGGAGGATTTCGGCGGCGCCTACCCGACCACACCGGTCGCCTCGCGTGTGTCGTATATCCGCGACAAGCGCGACACAGTCCGAAAGTTTACACGGGCGCTTCTTGAAGGCATTCACCTCTACAAAACAAACAAAGAGTTCAGCAAAAAAGTGATCTCAAAATACGTCAAGACCAACGACAACGACGCCCTGGAAGACAGCTATCAATACTTTTCCCGCCTGGTGCCCCAGAAACCGTACCCTTCACTCGACGCCGTCAAAGAAGCTCTCGCCGAACTCGGCGAAAAAGACCCCAAGGTCCGATCGACCAAGCCAGAAGACTTCGTTGATGTAAGCATCGTAAAAGAATTCGACGATAATGGGTTCATTGATGGGCTGTACAAGAAGCGGTAACCAAGCCGTTGAAATCTGTCTCCAGCCAGGTATTGTGCGCCCGGGTTCCAAGCTGCCTTCCACCGGCAGCTTGCCGGCTAGAGCATAACGATATAAGCGAAGACGCTCGGCCCCTGCCGGGCTCGTTCGAGGAGCGATCCATGAACACAAAATCACGCCGGCTCATTTTCACGATCGCGCTCTTATCTCTATCGCTCGCGCACTTTGCCGACGGGGCACCGGTCAACATAAAAGTGGGATACCCACAGCTCAGTGGAGGTTCGATGCCGCTCTGGGTCATCACCGACAGCAAACTCGACCAACGATACGGCGTCGACGTCAAAACGGTTTACATCGCTGGAGGCGCCACTCTTACCCATTCGCTCGTCGCCGGCGATCTCGATATCGCACTGACAGGCGGAGCTGTGGTGGGGGCGGTTCTCAGCGGAGCCGACCTCGTCTATGTCGGGATCGGGCTTTCAACCTATGGATTTACTGTTTACGCCAGACCGGAGATCAAAGACGTCAATGGCCTACGCGGCAAGGTTTTTGGAGTCATCACCAGAGGCGCATCCTCCGACCACGCGGCCATCGCGCTCTTTAACCGCTATGGGATGAAGGCCGGGCAAGACGTGAAGTTTCTCTATTTCGCGCGTCAAGGAGATCTATTAGCCGCGTTGGACAAAGGGATCGTGGTGGCCGGAGTGTTTTCATCACCGACAACCGTGATGGCTAAGCGTCTCGGCTACAAAGAAATGGTGAACATAGCGTCCTTCAAACTGCCTTATCCGCACAACGCTATCGCCACCCGCAAGTCTCTTGTCCGTCAGAATCCAGAACTGATCAAAGGTTTTCTAAAGGCGTACCTCGCCGCGATAAAAATTATCCATGAAGAGCCCGAGGTAGCGAAAAAGGCTCTTGCCCGTTTTCTCGGCACTAAAGATCCTGAAATGATCGAGGACTCGTACAGCAGCCTCGCCCCGCTATTTCTGAAGGTTCCTTACATGCCCGAGGACGCAATCCGCACGGTCATCTCGCTTTCGGATCATCCCAAGGCGCCTCAGGCTGACCCCAAGGATTTCTTCGACAACCATTTGCTCAAGGAGTTGGAAGATAGCGGCTTCGTCAAGGAACTCTATAGTCGGCGATAGCGTCATCCGCGTACGGATCCATCTGCCAAAGAAACCTTCGCTGAACTCGGCGAAAAAACCAAGTTCCGAGCGGCAAAACCTGAAAACATGATCAAAGAATTTGCTGAAAGGGGCTTCATCGACAAGCAGTACAAGAAACGCTAAGCCGTAATTCTGAAGTCCGCGTCAGATAGTTACAGCGCCTCTAAGTTTGCGGATCTTGTTCAACCATAGAGAGGCAGTGCTCAACGGGAATTTTTTCGAACTTCTCACTTTTCTCAGCACGCTCCACGCCTCCGCTGTAAGATGCCCAGATCCGTCCACCAAAATAGTTAAGATCTGGATCTCAGACCTCTACCCTGGCGAGCCATATCTTATCTAACGCATAGGTGGTATAGTGCTTGCACACTGAAGATCGTAGTTACTTTCTCCTGTTCACCTCAGTATCCGACACGCTTTCCGATGCCGCGTAAGCATTTGACGACGAGTTCCAGGCACCGGTTGTCGTTTAGTGGACATGAAACATCCGATAGGACGGATTTTAGTCTGGAATCGGGATTTACTACTGGAAGCTCCGAGTTGAAAAGATTCACTTGACCTAAAATCCAACAGAAATGGAGATTCGAATGAGTCTGACGGTTGGCGATAAAGTTGTTTATCCGGGTCGCGGCCCCTGTCTTATTGGTGCGGTCGTTCAGAAAATGGTTTGCGGGAGGTCCGCGAGCTACTACCGATTGGCGCTTTTGGACGATAGCAGGGCCGAGTTGTTTGTGCCGGTGGATAAGTCCGACGATCTACACATGCGGGCATTGCTAACCCGCTCAGAGATTCCTAAGCTGTTACGCCATCTCAAGGCCCGAGTCGCAGTAACTAAAGTTCCCGGAACAGCCAAGAACTGGCGCCAGCGCGAGCTGGACAATTTGAAATTATTCAGCTCGGGATCCATATTCGAACTGGCCCACATGGTCGAGTCACTGACGCAGTTAAGCAGCACCAAGACCCTGGCAGCGCACGAGCGGGAGACATTATATCGCGCGAGAAAGCTGCTGATATGCGAGATCTCGGAAGTAATGGGTGAAAGCAAAACTGCCGCAGAGGCACGAATTGACAGCGTGCTCGAACCCGGCGAAAACAAGTTGAACTAGGAGGCTGTGACAGGTACATGGTGTCAAGCATTCATGGTTCCCTTCGACGGAGTTTATCCTGAGCATCGTCGAAGGACTCAGGGCCGGCGGCGTCGCCACGAGCGGTTTTATTTAATCCGTTTGCCTGAAATGGCTCGACTCAACAACAGAAAACCGACCCTACTGTCGATCGAAGCATTGTTCGTTTTTCTTTTCCTGACGGAATTACCCAGCAACGAGAATGTGTAACTAACAAAGGTGGCCCTTAATACAACTAGACCGTGCGATACGAGAGGCAGACCTCTCTATACTGCAATGAATTCACAAATCCTATACGGGGTCCTCGTTTCTTGTAACAAATGTGGCGGAGTCCATGAGATGGGGATTTCCGTTTTGTTGGAAGATGGCCCCATCGCCAAACAAAGCATCGGCGCCCTGTACAAAGGGAAAACCCTTCCGAAACAGCTCGCAGACCTTGCCAACAATAGCGTCTCGTGCCCCAAGACGGGCAGACAATCGACTCAGAAAAACACCCAGCAAATCTTTTTAGTTCCGCCTAAAAGCTAGTCCCCGCCAAACTTCGGACGGTGTAAGAGCGATTTAAATTTCGCATTTCAAAACTTCACAAGCCATCAAAGGGAACCTGTTGGCTCGAATCTGAAAGAACTCCCGACACCTTCAACCGTTTTATTAGTTATTCAACAGACCATCGGCGCGTTCACTCGACCCCGCAAAATGACAATGAGGCTCGCTGACCTGGTGTCCTGTCCCAGAAGTTCGCTATATAATTCCTGCGTCATTCTGTTCGAAAATCTCCCCTTCCCCTCTTTGTCAAAGAGGGGTGAGAATCGCACGGAGAAAATTCTCCCTTTGAAAAAGCGGGATAAAAGGGGATTTGAGTTCGACTTCAGCTGTTGCCATCGTTTGGACTTTTTAAGCGACCTTAGGAGACGCCATACTAGTTACTGACACGCAAACTCCGATGGGTAGACCGCGAGTATTTACCTTGTTAAAGTGGGCGGCATGGCACACGCGGTGCAGTTGGCAAATGGTTTCTCCTTGTCGCTTCTCAAATTCGTTGCCAACCGTATTTCCGAGAAGCGCTCGTGTCTATCAGCGATCTGTTTAGGCCTGTTTCTTTCTCAGGGCTGCGCAATGCTTCAACGTCCGCCGGAAATAGCCGCGCCGGTCGAAACACCCGCGCAACCCACGGCTAAAAAAACTCCCGCCACACCAGGGAAATTGCCACAAACCGGGCAAGCTTCATGGTATGGAGCGCAACATCAAGGGAAACAGACGGCCAGCGGAACAATTTATGATCAAGCCGGGCTTACGGCCGCACATCCAAGCCTGCCCTTAGGTAGCAGGGTAAAGGTTACTAATCTTGCCAACGGAAAGTCAGTGGAAGTAGAGATTACTGATCGCGGACCCTTTGCAGAAAATCGTATCATCGATCTATCGCAGGCGGCGGCAAAAGCACTGGATATGATAGATTCTGGCACGGCCACTGTCCGCCTCGAACTACCCTCGGGTCAATAGGAATCGGGACATGCGGCGACCACGGTTAGTAGCGGAGATCATTCCGGGAGAGACGGACTCAGCGCTGCGGGTGCATGCCCAGCAACTTTCCGTTGCTATCGCGGTAGCAAGCTGCGGTTGATTTTGCCTGTCACTGAGGCGAAGAAGTGAATTTGAGAAGCGGCTTTACACCCCTCTGAATTTGTATCAGAAATCGGTATTGTGTCTCCCAAATCCGCCCCTCGATAAACGTGTCATATGGACAACGTCCAAGTTTTGGTGATCCCGCAGGTGTCGGACCAGGTACTCGACGGAATTGCCAGCATCGACCCACGGATAAAAGTCGTCGATGCCAGGGGATGGTTTGATGTCGAGCTGCGCGCTACTTGGCCGCAATGGACCATTGATCGGTATCTCGGTAATCGGAAGTATCCTCCGACAAGTCTCGATCAGCGCAACCATGCGCTGGCTTGCGCCGAAGTCGTGCTTATCGGCTGGCCGCCGGTGAAAGATATACGCGCTCGCGCGCCACTTTTGAAATGGGTGCATGAGACTCCCGCGGGAGCGAGCAATTTTCTCGATACCGATCTCTGGCGCTCGGATGTTATCGTGACCACTTCACGAGGGCTTACGAACAGGCGCCCCATGGCCGAGTACGTGTTGACAATCTTTCTGCACTTCTCTCGCGGCCTGCACTTGAGCTACCGCGATCAACGGCGCCACAGTTTCGATCATCAAACTTACGATCCGGTAATCATTCGCGACAAGACGGTGTGCGTTGTCGGCGCGGGCGGCATCGGCCAGGAAGTAGCGAAGCTGTGCGCGGCGGCCGGGATGCGCGTCGTCGGCACTCGCCGGAACATCGCGCCGGGTGCCTCGCCCGCTACCGGCTTCGCGCGCTTGGAATCCGCCGACGCACTGCATCAACTCCTGGCCGAGAGTGAATTCGTTGCCGTTTGCTGTCCGTGGACAGAGGAAACGACTCACCTGATCGGCCGAAAGGCTTTTGTGGCGATGAAGTCGGGAACTGTTTTAGTCAATATCTCGCGCGGCGAGATCATCGACGAGACGGCTCTGTGTGATGCTCTGGCCGAGGGCAAGCTTCGTGGCGTGGGCTTGGATGTCTATGACGGAGAATTCGAACGCCCACCTGATGAGCGGCTGTGGGACGACGAACGCGTCGTTATCACGCCGCATGTTTCGGCGATGGCGGATGTCTCCGAGCATCAGGGCGTGAAATTATTCTGCGACAACTTGACGCGTTACCTGGAAGGCCAACCGCTGGAAAACGTCATCGACTGGCAACGCGGATATTGACGTGCAAGACCCCTCGATCCCGAAACGTTCGTCACGACGAGATGGTACATCGTCACGATACCGACTCCTTATTTATCGTGAATTCACGTTCCAACTGGCGCAAGATTCCGTCGGGCTCGCACACCGCTAGATTCACGATTTCGTCGGCGCGCGCTTGCGAATCAGCATTGGCGTAAATGCGCAGCTGAGGCGCGTTGCCCGACGGACGGACGTGCGCGACGTCGCCATTGCGAAAATACATGCGCATGCCGTCGAGGACGTTGATGCGCACGATCTCCTCGAACCCCCGCGAGCTGCTAAAAAACCTCTCTAATATCATTTTGCGTTCTTGCCATTGTTGGGCAACCCGGTCCGTCAGTCGGACGGGACTCTCATCCACGCGCGAGCGATCTATAACGCCGCCTGCGTCACCGAACTCTACTTCGACGGTATCGCCGACCGGAATCACGTTGGCAAGAATGGCTTGGCTCGCGCTTACGGGAAAATTATCGATCCGGCCCGTCCTAGACGCGCGGGCAAACGATCCCATAACAGGGATAAGCTGATCCCCTGCCGTGCCGCTGCAAACAAATTCGCCAAGATCGGCAGTATCGCATCGCGCGTCGGCAGGGCCACCAACTTGGATTCGCCCACCTCGATATCGCTGCCGGTCAAGAAACCGCCGTTGGCTTCCCAGCCGACGACTCGCTGAAATTTCCCGGAGCCACGCAATTCGTCGAGCGCGGAGATCACGTAGGGCGAACCGATTTTGGTTTTTTCAAGCAAGATATTCTCTTTGCGCAGGCGGCGTTCGACGGCGTCGTTGGCGCTGATCGGAACCGCCGCCGCATCGGCGCGTAAATATTCGGCAACCACGATGCCGAGCAGGTCACCCGGCAGAAAACGCACACGCTTGCCGTTTGGCATAGCGCTGCCGGTAGGCAACACCGCGGTCAGCAGCGGCCGGTCGGAGTCACCGTCGGTGGACACGATGGCGTGTGCCGCGCTGCCATCGGCCTCAACGGCATCGACGAACTCCTGCAAACGGTCGAGCTGCTCATCGGTGATATTTTCGGTATCGATGGGAATGAATGTGTCGCTCCGCCCGACGGTCACCACTTCGGCGCCAAGGTCGCGTAGGACGCGCGCCAAAATGTCACGCCCCACGGCCGAATGCTGATAAACCAGCACCCGCATCCCGGAAAGACCGCCGCGAGGGAAGCAATTTAAGTAGCGAGTCACGTAAGCATCTTCGGCGGCGTGATCGAGCGTCGGTAATTCGGGCCCATGTTTGAGCATGCCGGAGGCGTCGAATGCCGATGTCGTCGCGGTACAGCTGTATTCTTCGGCGCGCACGCGTTCCACTTCGGCGATGATGCCGGGTTCATCCGACTTCAGCACCTCACCGATGCTCTTGTTGATTTTTATGCCGTTACGATCGAAAGGAATATGGCTGCCGGTCACCATCAAGCCGGCGCGCCTATTCGAGATGGCGTGAAAAACTAACGCCGGCGTAGGAATCCTGCCGGAGTTCTCGACCAGTAATCCCAGATCGATAACAGCTTGAATTGACGCGCGCATGATCCGGTCGGTGCTCGGGCGGAGGTCACCGGCGATGACCACAGTGCTTTTGGCCCGAATATCGCCCATGGCCAACAAGTAACGCAGTGTTCCCTTGACGTTGATATAAGCTTCAAGGTCAGTGATGTCCTTGACCAGGCCGCGCAACCCGCTAGTGCCAAATGCCAGTGGTACCGGAGTGTAGTTGAGAAAAGAGGCCGGGGATTGTGTGCGGTGTTCTGAGCGATCTTGGTCAGCCATACGCAGTATTCTAATCCGCGCAGAAACAACTGACAAACTAAACTGCGGGCGAAAGAGCGTGGTCTTCGTTTAGTCCGCCCTGGCTTGCGAATTAAACGGACTCGAGGCCTTCTGCCGCTTAACACTGCACGGGAGTAGTGTCAATGAAATGAGGAGATTCGTTGACACTAGATCGGCGTCCACCTATGATTCGGAGGGTAATCATCGCGAGGCGCTGCACCTCGCAGCAAAGAGTATTTCTTGGAAGGGAGAGACGAAGATGTCTGACTACCGAATCATCGACGCCGACGGACACGTGATGGAGCTCGACAGCGAGCTGCGCGAATTCATCGGTCCGCCGTACAAGGATTTGGAATGGCACCAGAGCTATTCGTTCTGGCCTGGGCTCACGATGGACGGTTTCTTGCGCTCGCTGCGCAAGCCGGGCGGTTGGGCGGGCGGTGGTACTGGCCCGCATGCGAAGGACTGGTTGAATTTCCTCGACATTAACAAGATTGAACTTACGGTTCTGTATCCGACACAAGGTTTGACCCACGGCGCCATTCAGGACAAAGACTGGGCGGTCTGCATGGCGCGCGCCTATAATGACTGGCTCTATCACAAGTTCATGAAAGTCAGCGCCCGTCTCGTCGGTGTCGCGCTCCTGCCGATCCAGGATATTTCCGAAGCTGTGAAAGAGCTTCGTCGCGCTGTAAATGAATTGGGCATGGTCGGCGCGGTGCTGCCCGCAGTCGCTCCGGGCGGAAGACTTTACAGCGGTCCAGAGTTTTACCCGCTTTGGGAAGAGGCGCAGAAACTCGACGTGCCGGTCTCGACCCACGGCGGATTGAGCATGCCGGCGCTCGGTCTCGACATGGTCAACAATTTCACCATCGGCCACACCCTCGAGCATCCTTTCGCGCAGATTCGGCAATTTACCGCGCTGATGTTTGAAGGCATCTTCGAACTCTTTCCCAATTTTAAGTTCGGCTGCATCGAGTGCGGCGTCGGCTGGGTGCCCTACATGATGGATCGCATGGACGAAGAGCAAGAGCGCAAAGGCCACTATTCGCCGCGCTGTAAGCTCAAACCGAGCGAATACGTCAAGAAAGGCAATATCTTTTTCGCCGTTGAAGTCGAAGAGTCGGCATTGCCTCTGGCCGCACAAGTGGGCAATGAGAACGCGCTCATCTGGGCGTCGGATTATCCACACGAGCGCGACCAGCGCGATTTCAGCCAAGACATCCCAAACTTGATCAACCGCAAAGACGTCAGCGACGAACTGAAACGTAAAATATTCTGGGACAACCCACTACGCTTCTATCCACGGCTCAAAGCCCGAGTGGAAAAAGGCGAGACCAGAGCAGTGGCCTAGTCAAGAACTTCGAAAACGCACCGCAGAAACGCAGGTTCGCAGATAGGGTAACTATCCTTTCTCTGCGCCCCTCTGCAGTGTAATTCTTTTCAATGAAAATCCCGGCTGCGTGTGTTGGCCGGTTTCACTTCGACTCTCGGTTCCCACAATTCCTCCGCTACCAGGTGCACGACTCCGTCTTCGCTTTGCAGTGTGCCGGTGATACCGAGAAAGCTCACGGTTTTTGCCAGCACCGAGTAGCGTTGAAATACGCTTTCCCAAATTACCGCGTTGACGAAACCCGTTTCATCTTCGAGCGTCATAAACACCACACCGCCCGCGGTTCCCGGACGCTGCCGGCAAATGACGAGGCCGGCGTAACGAACTCGCTCGCCGTTTTTCATTGTCGCTACCGTGCGCGCATCCGGTAAGTTTTGGCGAATCAAGCTTACCCGCAAGGGCTCAAGCGGATGGCGGCGCGCGCTGTGCGAGGTCCGGCGGTAATCCCAGCCGACTTCTTCGAAGTCGCTCAACGGAGCGAATTCCGGTTTCTCTCTACGCGCCGGCAACGATAAAGATTCTTTCTGCGCACGCGCCAGTTGCCGTACATCCCAGAGTGCTGTGCGGCGATCGACGCGCAAGCTATCGAACGCGCCGGCCTCCGCCAAGGCGCTAAGAGAACCTTCATCCAACCCTGTGCGTCGGGCAAAATCCTGTAGCGATGCAAACCCCGCAGCGCGACGCGCTTCGACGATGCTCTCCCATTCTCCTTCGCCGAGTCCCTTCACATATCTGAGCCCCATGCGCACGGCGAAGCCGCCTGCGCTCTCTGCGCACGGCTCCAAAGTGCAGTCCCAATCGCTCGCCTGCGCGTCGATGGAACGCACCAGGACTCGATGGCGCTTGGCGTCTCCGACGATCGTCGCCGGCATGTAAAACCCCATAGGTTGAGCATTGAGTAGCGCGCACGTGTATTCGGCATGATAGTGACACTTGAGCCAAGCCGTCGCATAAGCAATCAGTGCGAAGCTCGCGGCGTGGCTCTCGGGAAAACCATACTCGCCGAAGCCGCGGATCTGCTCGAACACGCGCTCGGCAAATTCCACGGCGATGCCTTTCGCTTGCATGCGCGCGATCAACCGCTCGCGATGGCGCTCCATCCGCCCCGTACGGTGCCATGCGGCCATGTCGCGGCGCAATTGGTCGGCTTCACCCGGCGTATAATCCGCCGCGATCATAGCCAGGCGCATCACCTGTTCTTGAAACAACGGCACGCCGAGGGTTTTTTTCAACACCGGCTCCAAGGTCGGATGCGGATAGTCGATCGGTTCTTTTTTTTGCCTTCGTCTTAGATATGGGTGCACCATGCCGCCGGTGATCGGCCCGGGGCGAACGATACTGATCTCGATCACGAGGTCGTAAAAATTTCTCGGCTTCAGCCGCGGCAGCATCGCCATCTGCGCGCGGCTCTCGATCTGAAACACACCGATCGTGTCGCTTTTGCAGATCATGTCGAACGTCGGCTTATCGTCCGCCGGAATCGTCGCCATCGACAGCTCGAGGCCGCGATGTTGGCGCAAAAGCTTGAAGCAGAGATCGAGCTGCGTAAGGCCGCCAAGACCAAGCAAATCGACTTTGAACAGCCCCAGGTCCTCGACGTCGAGCTTGTCCCACTGAATGACCGTACGCTCCGGCATGGTCGCGTTCTCGATCGGCACCATGTCGTGCACCGGCTCGTGGCCGAGCAGAAAGCCGCCGGGATGAATCGACAGGTGGCGGGGAAAATCTAAAATCTCATTGGAGAGTTGCAGCAAATGCTCATGCAAACCGCCGGTCGGATCGATGCCCATCTGCGCCAGCACTTCGGGCCGCACGTTTTCGTAAGACGAAAGAAACTTAGCGACGCGGTCCAGAGCGGTTTCAGAAAGTCCCAAAGCTTTGCCGA